>ERZ1034871.1661-NODE-1661-length-10582-cov-10.893417_pt1 | contig 10582 bp, 9 predicted proteins | sample MGYA00520631_ERZ1034871 | MGnify/ENA primary metagenome ERZ1034871 (study PRJEB33766, sample SAMN09781721) | gut metagenome | biome: gut microbiome | host: Homo sapiens | place: Madagascar | study: EMG produced TPA metagenomics assembly of the PRJNA485056 data...
ACACTCAATTTTAGGTATTTTTTTTTTGATTTTTATATGTTTTCATATAGACATTGAAAAGAGATAAACAATCTTTAACGATATCAAAAGAATTCAGTAAATAAAATTGGAGTAACACATATGGCAGTATATAAGTCAGTAGTTGAGCTAATTGGAAAAACCCCATTAGTTGAGTTATCAAATCTTGAGAAAAAGTTAAACTTAAAAGCAAAGATCTTAGCTAAATTTGAAGCTATGAATCCATCTGGCTCTGTAAAAGATAGAGCAGCTTATTTCATGATAAAAGATGCTTTAGATTCAGGCAAAATCAACAAAGATACTAAGATCATTGAACCTACCTCTGGAAATACCGGTATCGGTTTAGCTTTAGTTGGTGCTGCTTTTGGTCTGTCTGTTACTCTAGTTTTACCTGAGACCATGTCAGTTGAAAGACGTAATATCTTAAAAGCTTATGGTGCTAACCTGGTTCTAACAGAAGGCGCTAAAGGTATGAAAGGTGCTATCGAAAAAGCTCAGGAGTTAGCAAAAGCATCAGCAAATACCTTTATTCCTCAGCAGTTTGAAAATCAGGCAAACGCAAAGGCTCACTACGAGACTACAGGTCCTGAAATTTTCAAAGATACCGAAGGTAAGGTAGACATTTTTGTATCAGCAGTAGGTTCTGGTGGTACAGTATCAGGTACAGGTAAATTCTTAAAAGAAAAGAACAAAGATATTAAAGTTGTAGCTGTAGAAGCAGCAGCTTCCCCTGTTCTTTCAGGTGGTAAGCCTGGTCCTCACAAGATCCAAGGTATCTCAGCTGGTTTCATTCCAGGTGTTTACGACAAGGCTGTTGTAGATGAGATCATTGGTGTCAAAGATGAAGATGCCTTTAACAATGGCCGTCTATTAGCACAGAATGAAGGTCTGTTCATTGGTATTTCTTCAGGAGCTGCCCTAACAGGAGCCCTTGAGCTTGCACAGCGTCCTGAAAATGAAGGTAAGACCATTGTTGTGATTTTACCTGACAACGGTGACAGATACCTTTCAACAGCTTTATATCACCAGGACTAAATAAAAAACAAAAAGATGCCGGTGAGGATGGCAGAAAATTCTTCACACGGCATCACTAAATTACGTTAACAATAGGATGATTTATGTCAGAAACTTCACAGAGAATTGATGAGGCAACTAATACTGCTTATGCCTCAATTAGCAAGAAGAGCAGAATTATAACAGCTGTTCTTTACATTGGTGCACTGATCTTAGGTGCTATATTAGGTTATGTTGGCAATGATACCCTAAATGAGATCTTTAACTTCATTGCTACTGTTTTCACAAGATTATTCAGTTTTGTTGCAGTTCCTGTAATTGCTGTAAGCTTAATCTCAACTTTAGCTAAGTTATCTAAAGGTTCTAAAGGTGGTACTATCTTCGGTCACACCATTTTCTACACCTTATTAACTACTATCTTAGCTGCTTTAGTTGGTGCAATTTTATTTACTTATATTGCTCCTGCTAACGTAACCAATCCAAGTGAGTCTGCAGCAGCTGCTGTATCTCAGTATGAGTCTTTATCATACTTACAGCACATTCAGAACATCATTCCAAACAACTTACTACAGCCTTTTGTTGCAGGTAATGTTCTATCAATTCTTTTAGTTGCAGCAGCTTTTGGTCTTGGTATTGCTTCATTACCAGAAACTGAGACAAAACATACTCTTCTAAACTTCATCATTGGTTTCCAGGATCTGTTATTTGTTCTGATTCACTGGCTAATCAGGATCTTACCTATCGGTATCTTAGCTTTCACTGCTCAGTTAGTAGCTCAGTTAGAGGCAGGTGTAATCATCGGTGGTATCGCATCTTACTTTGGTGCTGTAATTAGCTCTAACTTAATCCAGATGTTCATCATCTTACCTGCAATCTTACTCTTAAGAGGTTTAAACCCATTAAAGATTGCTCGTGGAATGTTACCTGCATTAGCTGTAGCTTTATTCTCAAAGTCATCAGCAGGTACTCTACCAGTTACTATCGCTTCAGCTGAAGATAACTTAAAGGTAGACAAGAGAGTTTCACGTTTCGTACTACCAATCTGCACCACCATCAACATGAACGGTTGCGCAGCATTCATTCTTATCACCTCCATCTATCTGTTACAGAATGCAGGTATTGATATTGGCTTTGGTACTATCGTAGCCTGGATCTTTATTGCAACCTTTGCTGCTGTAGGTAATGCTGGTGTTCCTATGGGCTGCTACTTCTTAACACTTTCATTAGTATCATCAATGAACGTTCCAGTAGCTCTAATGGGTATCATTCTTCCTGTATATGCTGTAATTGATATGATTGAAACAGCATTAAATGTTTGGTCAGATTCTTGTGTTGCAAACATCGTAAACAAGGAAGTTAAAGATAAGTTACCTGAGATTCAGGAATAATAGGTCGTAAATAGATAAAATCCTAAATCTGCCCTTCTTTTAGATAGGCAGGTTTATTTTTTTTATAAAGATAAGTTTCCACCAGATAATAAAGACCTTTGTTTACTGGCTTTAAAAGAAAGGCTTCGAGCATATCTGTATACTTCACCACTTTTTACAAGCTCTTGTAACACACTTCTTTGTATTCCTAAAGAGTTAAGCTGTGCGAAGGTAATCACGACATTTGAGCAAGATTTTTTACTTTTTCTAAATTCTTCATGTAATAACTTTTCTGACAATCACACCTTAGATTATGTTGAGTTAATGTGATTATCAATCTTAACATACATGTATTATGCTGCTTACTTAGCTCTATAGAGCTAATATACGCATTTATTCACTTCTCAATTACAAAGAAGCATTAAGCATCTCTACAAAATTAGAAAGGCACTGACAATATTGAGATACAAACCTCATACTATTACATTTTCTCTTGTCTTTTGTTTCTTCAGCCACAAAAATCGTAGATGTTGATATTAAGGTTCACTCTATGATTATCTCAAAATTACTAAAAAATTTCACGCTTAGCTGTTTAGTTGTCTTTACCCTCCATCAATCATGTATAGCAGGTAACGGTACCTTTTCAAACGAAAAAGAGCATGGTGACTGGATAACAGGATCATTTGTTATGGATGGTCAAAAAACAGCAAGAATGGGTACTAAATATGTACAGGATAACGTTGGTATCTTTCTTGATTTTTTAACTCCTGAGCTTTATCTCATTGAAATTGTCAGAACAAAAGATCGAACTAATAGAGGGATGGAACCTAAGTACTACCTGATGGATATTGCAATTGCTGTAGATGATAATAAAAGCTATAAATTCGAAGCTAAATGTGCTGAAGACGAAACTGTAAGTGAATGCTTTGTACCTCAAAGCAAGAATGATGAGTTAGTAAAATTGTTCAAAAGTGGGAATAAAGTCAATTTTAAGATAGGAAATTTAGATCTTTATTTCAGTCTGTCTGGCTTTTCTAAAGCATTTAGCAGAGCATCAAGACTTGTAAAGTAAGGTTTCAATAAAAAAATCCTGCCACATTTGGCAGGAAAATAGGAATTATCTATCTAATCAATATCAATTTTTAAATTAGAAGGTATAACGAGCTCCCAAGCTTGCAAAGTTCTTATCTGATGAATAAGAAGCATTGATACCAGCCTTGTTAATACCAGCTAAATCGTCTTCGTTGGTTAAATCAAAGCGAGCTTCTGTCCATACGTTGAAGTTTGGAGTTACCTGGTAGTTGATGTAAGCTGGAATTGACTTCTGTGTGTAGTCAATGTCCTTAGCATACTTGCCATCTTGGCTGAAGTTTATTACGTCATAACCTGTTCTAAAGCTTACACCACACTCTAAGGTATATGCTACTACCCACTCAAAGCCTTTGGTCTTTAAGTCTTCAATATTAGCCTCACGGAACTTGAAGGTACGGTTGTTGTAAACTAAACCAGTGTAGAATCCCTGAGCAAGATCACCCCATAAAGCACCAACTGAATAGGTATTAACTTTATCAAGATCTGTCATATAAACAGCATAACCATTTTCATTTAAGTGGTTATCATTCTGACCATTGATTAACTCGTAACCTGCACGAATTGATAATGGACCAAAGCCTACTTTATCGAAGGTATAACCTGCTGCAATTGAAGCACCATCGTTAACTGCTACGGTCTTGTGAGCCTTAAAGCCCTGCTCTAACTTATAAGAATCGTTTGCAGTTAAGTAACCTAACTTTAAGTCAAAACCGTTTGCTGCAAAAGCGTACTCAATACGACCTGAGTTACGCTCATCGTTTGCTGTGACTGCATTGCAGCCGTAATCATCAAATACGTCGGTTACAGACTGAACAAAGTTAATTGCGCCCTTAAAACGACCAGCCTTGAAACCACCAAAGTTCTCAATGTCAGCCTGAACGAACTGATCACGACCTTTAATGCCGTTACCTACTTTTGAGCTAGAATCAGCCATATCCCACTGTGAGTAACCGGTTAACTTAACGATACCTACTTTAGTAGAACCACCAATACCAAAACGAGCTGAATTCTGTAATGTAGAATCGCTCTCACCTGCTAACTTGTTAGCACCATTGTAAATTACAGCCTGTACACGGCCATCTGCCTTTAAAGAAACACCATCTTTATCGTAAACTGTTGCTGCATTTGCTGAAACTGTTGTAGCTAAAACTGCTAAAGCTAATAATGACTTTTTCATTTTTACTCTCTTAAATTTATTTCTCTGTGCCCATTGCACGTTGTTTATGTTAAGTAGAGTCTGTTAAATCAAAATGAGCTTATTAAGCTATTTTGTTAATGAGAAGTTAAAAATTGTAAAGCGTAAGAAATGAAAAAGGAGATCATCAGATCTCCTTTAAAATCAGGAGCTGATACAAAAGAGTGCATCAGCCCAAAAATAATATTTACTAACCTAAAAGCAGAGTATTCATTGCCTTCACGAAAGTGCTTGGATCTTTTAGAGCACCTTGATCTGCAAGTAATGCCTGCTCATAAATTAAGTCAGCCCACTGTGAGAATCTTGATTCATCAGCCTCAGCATAAGCCTTCTGAACTAACTTGTGCTCTGGATTAATCTCAAGAGTGTACTTCTCGTCAGGCAGTTTCTGACCGCTTGCCTCAAGCAGACGACGCATCTGCATAGTCATCATACGGTTGGTATCTGAAATAACGCATGAAGGAGAATCGATAAGACGAGTTGATACAACAACATCCTTAACCTTATCACCTAAAGCTTTCTTGAAACGCTCTACTAGATCTTTATTCTCTTGAGCTACAGTCTCCTGCTTCTTCTTTTCCTCTTCGTCAGCTAATTTGCCTAACTTTAAGTCCTGAGAATTTGCAGAAACGAACTCTTTACCTGAGAACTCGGTGATGTTGCCCATTAACCACTCATCAACACGATCCCACATTAGAAGTACTTCAATACCCTTATTCTTTAAGTTCTCAAGATAAGGTGAATTTACAGCAGCCTCATAGCTCTCAGCTGTAATGTAGTAGATCTTGTCCTGACCTTCCTTCATACGAGAGATGTAGTCTTCAAAGCTTACATCCTGCACTGATGACTCGTTGTGTGTTGAAGCAAAGCGCAATAACTTTAAGATAGCATCCTTATTGTCATAATCCTCAACAGGACCTTCCTTTAAAACATTACCAAACTGCTTGTAGAACTCAGCGTATTTCTCTTTATCCTTTGATAACTTGTCTAACATGGTTAGAACACGCTTGGTTAAAGCTTTCTTTAACTTACGAGTTACAGCTGTTTCCTGTAATAACTCACGTGATACGTTCAATGGAAGTGCATTAGTATCAACCAAACCACGAATAAAACGTAAATAGTTAGGTAAGAAGGCTTCTGCCTTATCCATGATGAATACACGCTGAACGTACAGCTTTAGACCATGTTCGTTCTGACGGTTATATAAATCCCATGGAGCCTGCTTTGGAACATACAGTAATGATGTATATTCAAGATCACCTTCAACCTTGTTATGAGCATAGGTTAATGGATCCTGATAGTCGTGACTTAAATGTTTATAGAACTCGTTGTACTCTTCAACTTTAATGTCTTTTGGAGCTCTTGTCCATAAAGCCTGAGCATTGTTAACCTGAGTATACTCAAACTTCTTCTCAGGCTCTTTTTTCTCATCCTTATCCTCACCCTCTTTAGGAGCTTCATACTTCTCTTCGTATAGTTCTACAGGAGTTGAAATATGATCTGAATACTTAGTAATGCACTCGCGAAGTTTCCAAGTATCTAGGAACTCACTTTCTGAATCCTTTAAGTGCAGGATAATCTGAGTACCACGGAATGGAACATTTACGTTCTCTGAGGTAAAGGTACCATTACCATCAGATTCCCAACGTACACCTTCTTCAGGCTTTGCATTAACTGAACGTGATACTACGGTAACCTTATCAGCTACGATAAATGCTGAATAGAAACCAACTCCGAACTGACCGATCAACTGAGAGTCCTTCTTTGCATCACCAGTTAGGTTCTTCATGAAAGCTTCAGTACCAGACTCAGCAATAGTACCTAAATGACTGTTTGCCTCATCTAAGGTCATGCCAATACCGTTATCAGTAATGGTTAAGGTCTTAGCGTCTTTATCAGGACGGATCTGGATCTTAAAAGTTGGATCATCTTTAATTAAATCCTGATTTGTCAAAGACAGGAAATGCAACTTATCAATAGCATCTGATGCATTTGAGATAAGCTCACGCAGGAATACTTCTTTGTTTGAATAAAGTGAATTTGCAAGTAAATCTAATAGCTTGGTAACTTGAGTCTGAAAGCCATGTACAGTAGCTGTCATTTTTAATTATTCTCCATAAGTCTAAGATGCCTTTATCGCATCTGAATATCTGTAAGACTATATGGGGATGATGACATTCGTTTTCAAGAGAATCCAAAGCAATCTATTGAAAATAGCAAAATTGGTTGTCTTGATTTGAATAAAGTCACACACTTGTTTTCTCATATCAATTAAACTTTACTGCGAGGTTGTATCCAATAAAAATCTCTTATCAAACAAAAAAGGAATATTTATGATTAAACAAATATCAATAATGTCTTTGGCAACAGTTATGCTTTTTGGTTGTGCTACTGCTACAAAAGTAAATCAAGCTGAAATCAATAAACATCCAATTACAAAAGTTTGTATTCAAGATAATAGACACTCACCTCTTACCAATTATATTAAAGAAGCTGTTGACAACTTAGGCATCCAGACTGAAGTTTATAAAGTTGACAATAATTTAAATCCTTCAGATGATTGCTCTCATCTTCTGTCTTATGTCTACAAATATGACGGATATGACGCTAAACCAAATCAAATAGCTAAAGTTACATATTTCTTCTATAACTACTATCCAAACACTTTAAGAAAGAGAGTAGGAACATCTGTAGACGACCGTCAGAAGACAAAGAAATATATTGATTTGAACAATAAAGAAGAAACAGCAACAGCTGTAGCAACCAAGATTAGACCTTTCTTCGGTAAGTAATTTTAGCAGTTTCTTGATAAGAAGAAATTTTAAGTGGAGCTAATGTTTGAGAAGTTCCACTTTTAAGGTATTAGCTCCAGCAATAAACAAACTACATATTTCTTCTGTAGTTAAATGACATTGCAAGAGTATTACCATCAACAGAGCCTAAGTCTCCGCCTAAAGGCACGCCTGTTGCAATTCTTGAAACGGTAATTCCATACTTTTTAGCCATACTTGCAATATATGATGCTGTAACATCACCTTCTACAGTCTGACTTAATGCAAGAATTAACTCTTTGACATCTTCGGTTTCTAATCTTGAACGAAGCACATCAAGACCTAATTCTTTAGGACCAATACCATCTAATGGGCTTAAATGACCATGAAGTACGAAATAATTTCCTGAATAGGATGAACTTGATTCAATTGCAGAAACATCTGTAGGAGTTTCTACTACACAGATACTGCCTGAACTTCTGCGTTTGTCAGATTTGCAAAGCTCACAAGGCTCATTTTCTTCGTCTGTATAGTTTCTGCAATGAGGACATAAAGAAATGTTTTTAAGGCTCTGCTCGATGATTTGAGCCATATTCAAACCTTCCTGACGTTTTCTGTCTAAAAGGTAATAAGCAATTCGAGTAGCACTTACAGGCCCTACACCTGGCATGACCTGTAATGACTCGATTAGGTTATCAAGCAGAGTACTAGATGACATGATTAGAATGGTAACTTTAAACCTGGAGGTAACTGCATACCACCGGTTACAGCAGCCATTTTCTCTTTTGACTGCTCTTCGATACGACGATGTGCATCGTTGTATGCTGCAGCTAAAAGATCTTCACAGATCTCTTTGTCATCTTTGAAAATTGAGTCATCAATTTCAACACGGCGAACTTCATGTGAACCTGTCATGGTTACCTTTACCATACCGGCACCTGACTCACCAACAACCTCAAGGTTAGCAATCTCTTCCTGTGCCTTCTGCAGACGCTCTTGCATCATTTGCGCCTGCTTCATCATATTACCCATGTTAAACATGTTCAGATCTCCTAAAAATTTTTCAAAATTCTAAATTAAATTGATAGCTTTTGCAATTAAACTTGACTTATAAGTTTTAAAGCACGTTTGCCCAATCCATAGATCTCGGCAATTTTTCTATCAATCTTCTTAATAATCTCTTTTGATGCTACTTCATCAGCTTCTTTTAGCTCTTCTACTAAAAACTCTATGTACATCTGATCTTCTTTTGAAGCTACAGGTACAGGAACTTCTTCTAATAAAGAACGTAAGATTTTAATGGTATGGAACTTCTTTTCAAAGTAGAAACGTACAGCACTTGAGTTTAAGACCGCAGCTAAATAAGTTGCAGATAAGTCTTTAAACTCTGGCACCAATAAATTACAGCTGTTTAAAGTTAACATACCGTGAGTATCTACAGCTACGATTGGGTACTTTGCAATAAATCTGTAAACTAATTTTTCTTTAGCTCTGTACAGTTCCATTGGAGCTACCTGCTGGAAAGCTCCTTCTTCATACTTAATAAAACTGTCAGGTGGATTGATTTTAAAAGGCTCAATATCAAGCCCTCTTAATACAGGTTCAGAACCTTCAATTTTCTCATTAAAGATAGAATTGTTGTTGGAACCAGTAACAATACCTAAAGCAAATTTAGCATGGCCCTTTAACTTTACACAATGCTCAAGATCATCCATCTTGTCTAAAACTAAGGATTCCTGATCTGTAACTTTAAAATTAAAATCAGCACCTTTTCTTTGACGTCGAACAATATAATTAGAGTCACCAACATTCACAATCACATCGCCAGAGGCATTACTGAATGATGTTTTTTCTAAGGTTAAGATAACACTTGGACATTGAACAGCATGGAAAACTTCACCTAAATAGCGTACAGAACGCACACGGGCATGCTCGGTGATAAAGGCTCTAATGGTTTCGTGAGAAGCTACATTTAATAATGCTTCTGGCAGCACGAACTGAACAATACCGCCATCTTTTAATAAATTTAATGATCTCTCAACGAAAAGATCAGCATAGCATGGTCGTTTTTTTTCTGCGCAAATTAAAGTTCTTGCATAACGGGAAACCACTTTCTCATCATCACAAGAACCCCAAGGTGGATTTCCTAGTACCACATCTACCTGAGGCAGACTTCTACAGGTAATGGTATCGCACTTTAGTAAGTGATCTTGTAAGGTATCTTTATCTGAGCAGTTACCCGATAAAACAAAGTTAATTCTTGCTAAAGTAACTGAAAACCCATCTAAATCACAACCGTACAGATCCTCAACTCTAGCGCCACGTCTTAATAAGCGCAACAGGAAGTTACCAGAACCACAGCAAGGATCCAAGAACACACGACCTCTAGATACCTGAAGTGTTTCTACAGCAGTATCGGTTAAAGACTGAGGTGTGTAATAACGTCCTGACTGTCTTCTTTTAGACAGTTCCATCAAAGACAGATAGATAAGACCTAAAGTATCTTCAAAAGGCACAAAATGTAAGGTAAAGGAAGGGAGCTTCTTTGAAGCTGACAGCAGAGTGTTTCTTGAGGTTTTATCCATAAGCTCAAGTAACAGCCAATCATAAATATCAGCATCTAAAGTGCCTTCTAAGTATGCTCTAAAGTATTGCTTAGTACAGTTTGATTTGATTCTTTTGGCATCAACTAGAAGTTGCAGGAAGGATTCACATAATAAAGCTGTAATAGCTGTGGTAGAACCTGTAAAGCCATTTACCAATAAAGCGACAGCTGCATGATTTGTGGATTCTCTTGAGACGTAATTTACATAAAGTTCTCTACCCTTTAAAGCTGTTTTATTACGTCTTGATTTTAAAACATTGCTATTATCTTTTTTCAAAGATAATAGGAGATTCTCAACTTCATGCTTATAGATAAGCTTACCTGTTTCAGTATCTTTAGCTGATAACTTGCCTAATCTGAGCCAGTTTTTACCTGTAGCTTCAGATATTCCTAACATTTTACATGCTGTAGCTAATGTAATTACTTCTGTTTTTTTAGTTTTTAACTGTTTTATAGGCTGTCTCATGGCATACCTTATTTATGTGTTCAAAGCCCTGATAAAACAATCTTATCATAGATA
>ERZ1034871.1662-NODE-1662-length-10582-cov-5.595801_pt1 | contig 10582 bp, 10 predicted proteins | sample MGYA00520631_ERZ1034871 | MGnify/ENA primary metagenome ERZ1034871 (study PRJEB33766, sample SAMN09781721) | gut metagenome | biome: gut microbiome | host: Homo sapiens | place: Madagascar | study: EMG produced TPA metagenomics assembly of the PRJNA485056 data...
GATTTGAAAAATGAAAGAATTAAACAAAAATAATTAATAATTATTTAAACTGAACTATTATGAAACAGAGAATTTTTAATGTATTACTGGCTATAGCCCTTGTGTTCTGCGGCACATCAGTAGCTTTTGCTCAGTCGAAAGCGTTGGTAAAGGATGTAAAGAAGACCTGCAAAGAGTGGAAGAAGGCAGGTTGGTCATTGTATGCCACAGCTTCTACAATGGAGTACGCATTGACAAAGTATCGCACATACGTTGAGGCTGACCCTGACAACCACCTTGTGCTCACAGGTCTTGCTGTAGGTAAGAACCCGAAAATAGGTCGCGATAACGCCATGATGAACGGCATCACAAGCTATGCAAGCCGTGCAAAGGCTCAGGTCGTAGGTAAGATGAAGAGCATCATGTCTGTTGACGCAAGCGAACAGTCGGGTATGGAGATCGACAAGTTCGGTGCTGCTTACGAGTCTGGTGTCAACACAAAGATTTCTGGTCTTGTTAAGGTTCACTTCATGCTCGTTCGCGAGAAGAACGGCGCAAAGGAGTTCCAGGTTTACATGACTCTCGATGAGACTGCTGCAAAGAAGGCTCGTGAGGAGGCTGCAAGAGAAGCTAAGAAGAAGGCAGCCCTCGACGACCTCTCAGAGCAGGTTGAGGAGTTCATCGGTGAGCCGGTACCGGCAGACGAGTAATTTCTTAGAGATGTTTTATCCAATCCGGGGAAGGGTAGACTCGTCTGCTCTTCTTCGGATTTTTTAGGCAATGATTAACTAAACGAAACCCGTACAAATGAAAAGATTGATATTATTTGCTTTAGGTGCAACGTGTTGTATGGGGACTCAGGCACAAGTTGTAGACGACGATTTCGACAGCTTCATAAAGACTGAGGTGCAGTCGTTCGACAAGTTCATTGACGATGCCAACAAGCAGTTCATCAGTTTCCTGCGCAATCCTTGGAAGGAGTTTGAGGCAAAGAAGCCGGTGGAGAAGCGCACCAAACCGGAGCCGGTGAAGCCGGTCGTATACGACGAGAAGAAGGACCCGGTGGCGCCACCCGTGGAACTTGATATCGAGGACATCCTCGGACAGTCTACCGGCGAGAGCAAGCAGCGACCGCAGGGCAAGATTAATGACGGCGAGAAGGTTGGCTTTGAAAAGCCGCAGCCTAAGCCTGCGACTCCGACAGCTAAGCCTGCAACTCCAGCTACCAAGCCTGCAACTCCGACAGCTAAGCCTGCTACTCCAGCTCTCAAGCCTGCGACTCCAACAGTTAAGCCTGCGACTCCAGCTACCAAGCCTGCGACTCCGACAGCTAAGCCTACGACTCCAGCTCTCAAGCCCACGACTCCAGCTCTCAAGCCTGCAAGTCCGACAGCCAAGCCTACGACTCCTGCAGCCAAGCCAGCAACTCCGACAACTCCAACCACTCCGCCAGCAGTGGTGCCGGTGCCGACCGCTAAGCCTTCTGCACCTATGAGCGCACTCTATAAAGAGTCGTCAGAGAAACAGATGATTAACTACTGCGGACAGAGAATTTACGTAGACAAGTCGCTTAAGGGCGTATGCTCTATAGGCAATATGCGCGAGAAGGCTGTTGCCGATGCTTACGAGGCGATGTGCAAGGCCGACTACAAGCCGTTGCTTGCCGACTGTCGTCAGCTGAAGAAAGACCTCAAGCTCAACGATTGGGGTGTGTTCCTCTTTGTTCGCGACGTGTCTAATGCCCTTTGTGCCGATGCAAATGCGTCTGTTGTAATGCAGCAATTCCTACTCAACGAACTCGGATATAAGTCGAAGATGGCGCGCCGTGCCGACCGCGACCAGATGCTTCTCTTTGTAGCGACCGACTGTAAGATGTATGGTCGTCCTTATTTCACTAAGGACGGACTCAACTATTACAACCTCACAAGCGACGAGACCTGCCAGTTCTATATGTGTCAGGAGGATTCGCCGAAGGCAAAGAGCAGTATCGACATGCAGATAACTAACGCTCCGCTGCTCAATTCTGGAATGGTCAACTCCGTACACAAGAATGGTGCGGGCACAGTGGCGGTATCTGTCGACGTTCCCAAGTCGCTGATGCTGTTCTACAAGAGCATGCCGCAGTGCGACTATAGCGTGTATGTGAATGCGAAGGTGAACCCGTCTGTTGCCGACAGATTGCTCTCGTCGCTTGCTCCGATCGTTGAGGGCAAGAGCGAGACCGAAGCTGCCAACCTGCTCATCAACTTCGTGCAGACCGGCTTCAAGTACGCCACCGATCAAGAACAGTTCGGATATGAGAAGCCGTTCTTCGTAGAGGAACTATTCTACTATCCCGACTGCGACTGCGAGGATCGTGCGGTGCTCTATTCATATCTTGTGCGCAACCTGCTGAAACTCGATGTCGTGCTGCTCGATTATCCTAACCATATCGCCACAGCGGTATGCTTCAACGAGAATGTGTCGGGCGATTTCGTCACCGTAGAGGGAAAGAAATACATAGTTTGCGACCCTACTTACATCGGTGCATCCATAGGAAAGGCAATGCCGCAGTTCAAGCGTGTGGCTGCCAAGGTCTTGAAATACTAAGACTTTAAAAAATGCAAAAACGGCATATCCTTGTTTTTTGGATATGCCGTTTTTGCGTGTTTTGTTTACTCAACTATTTCTGCTTCTATCCAGCTTTCGAGCAATGCCTTTGCGTCGTTTTCTGCCGTAGCGTCGTCGACGTCGTATTCCTCGCAGAGCAGACGTTTCAGCGTCTCAGCGTCGAATTCCTTGTCCTTAACGCTTTCCCAGAGGAAAGCCGAACTCTCGTTCATGCTGATAATCTTTGTGAAGTCGATGTTCTCTTTGCCTTCTGCAACGATAATACTCTCGCCGCAAATGTCCTTCAGGACGAAACCTTTCTTTATCTTCATTTTTTTACTCTTATGGATGGTCAAAACTTTGTAACTGTTGATTATCCGTAGCGGAGGTCTCTGGCCTCCGCCGCAATCAATAACATTAACTGAATATTATAACAATATAACGTGTTGCGAACACTTACATTTCTTACTCTACAGACTTGGTGCTGCGGAGGCCGGAGACCTCCGCTACGGCAAAACAGCTCGTAGTTTTGGCACTATCTTCTTATACAGTTAACCTTTCTAAACCCCAGTCAATACTTTCTACCTTTCTAACCTGTTTATTTTTCTATATATGTACAGCAGGTAGCGGCGTATGGGCAGCAGTCGGGTCCAGATAGCCGAATAGATGCGCCATTTGCGTCCTGAGGTATAGTCGGGCGTGCTGCGTCCTTTGCGGTAGAACGCCAGAGCGATGCCGCGTATGTCTGCCAGCGTACACTCCTCGGTGCCGAGATTGCCGTCGCCGCGCAGCGTCACCTTGTCGCCGTCGATGTTCACGATGCGGTGCAGCACGTACGTCTTCGGACTTATCTCTGCCAGCACAGCGTCGCCGCAACGCACGGTGGTGTGTTTGCCAAGTATCGCTTTGTCGCGTCCGTCTTCGAGGAACGGGCGCATGCTGAAGCCTTTCAGTTTGAAGGTGACTGTGTGCCCTTGGTTTATCATCTCCACGAAGTACGGTATCAGTTGTGCATTGTTGTACTGTCTTATTTCTTTTTCCATGTTGAGATAGGGTGGTGGTGAGGTGTTGTGGTGGTGAGATGTTGTGGTGGTGAGATGGTGAGATGGTGAGATGGTGTGGTGGTGAGATGTGTTGTGATTTTACTGATGGGGTGCTGTCAGCGTCTTGAAGCTCACCTCTGCTGCCTCTTTGTTGGGCAGACAGTGCAGCGCATAGATGTACTGTGCAGCCTCAATGAGTCGTATCACGGCGTTGTATGTGTTGCGGAACACCACCTTGTCCCACTTCATCGTAGAGCAGGCAGGCAGAATGTATGTGAAAGCCTTTGTAGGCGCCAGACGCTCCACGCGGTTCTCCTTCGCGCGCACTATCTGCGTTAAGGCTCCGATCGGTGCCTTAATGTTGCGGTAGCACGGCGTCTTGCCGCTCCACGGACTGCCGTAGATGTACGCCTTGCCGTCGATGACGCGCACCACGGGGTTGTCGTCGTTCATCAAGTCCGAACCCGGTATGTTGTCGAGCCAGAGCTGCGTGTGCGTGCTCTTTCCCGTGCCGCTTTTTGCGGTGAACGCATAGCCATAGCCGCCGTTTCTCACGAGCGAAGCGTGTATGAGCAACGTGTCGAAGAAGCTGCCGCGGAAGGCGTAGAGCATCATCAGCGCATTGTTCAGTCCGAACTGGCGCATCTGATAGTCGCCGTTCAGCGCACAAACGCCCTCGCTGAAGTCCTTGTTGGTCTGCAGCAGACAGCAGCTGCGTCCGTGTATGTCCTTCACTATATACTGGTAGCCGCCGTTGTCGAGTAGGTCTACAACGGTGTCGCCGTTGCCCGTCTCGAACGTGTCGATGCGCTCACGGCGGTCCTTAGCCACGGGAGGCAGCGTGTCGTCCACGCGCAGCGTAAAAAGAAAATCGTCGTTTGAGCCTTCCTTCTTGAAAGGCTCGAACGACGGTAACAGTTCGGTGTTGTTCTTTCCGTTTTCGGCAAAGACAACCCTCACGTTATGTTCTGCTATGCAATAGTCTGCTATGATATCCATTATTTCTTCTTCGCCTTCTTTGTCTGCAAATCGGCACGCTCGCTATCGTCTGGTACGAGACAGCTGTATGTAAAGTCGTGCTTTGTGACGTATTTCACGTTGTAGTGTCCTCTTGTTGCGTAGCGCTTCTTTATAGCCATGTATTTCTTCTCTATCTCCTTGCGTGTCTTTGCGAAGTAGGTTACGCAAGTTGGGGTGGCGAATCCGTTAGCCTTCAGATGGTCGCGCAACTGGAACGAGTAGTTGTTGCGGCTGTAGAGAAAGCCCGTCTTGGTGTCTACCCAAGCCGAATCGAGCTGCTGAATCTCTGTGATGTACACCGTAGAGTCGTTGAACGATGTGGCTACACCGTATACGTAGAGTCGCTCCTGCTTCTGCAGTGCGAACATAAGCGACGGCATGAGCAGCAGTGCCAATGCCAGTAATGTGCGAATCTTCATTTCTTTCCTTGTTTTCTGTTGTTTCAGCGGCGCTGTCCGTTGTGGTTGCGTCGCAGCTTTATCTGCCCAGGTAAGCCTTGAGCAGCTTGTTCTTTGTATTCTGTTTCAGCTTGCGTATAGCCTTCTCTCTTATCTGGCGTACACGTTCGCGTGTGAGTCCGTACTTGTTGCCGATTTCCTCCATCGTGCATTCGGGCTGGTTGATGCCGTAGAAAGCCTCTATCACGTTGCGTTCGCGCTCGTTGAGCACGGAGAGCGCCAGCGCAATCTCCTCGCGCATCGACTCCATCACGAGCTGGTTGTCGGTAGACGGTTCGTTCTCGCTCGGCATGAAGTCGAGCATACTTGCTCCGTCGCTCTCGGTCATCGGCGCGTCTACGCTCACCTGTCGTGTGTCCACCTTCAGCACGTCCTCAATCTTTTCGTGCGGCATATCGGTCTTTTCGGCTATCTCGTCGATGCTTGGTCGGCGTTCGTTCTCCTGCTCAAACTTGTTCAGTATGCGCTTTATCTTGTTCACGCTACCCACCTGGTTGAGCGGCAGACGCACCACGCGGCTCTGCTCTGCGATGGCCTGCAGAATGCTCTGTCTGATCCACCATACGGCGTACGAGATGAACTTGAAGCCGCGTGTCTCGTCGAACTTCTCGGCAGCCTTCAGCAGTCCGATGTTGCCCTCGTTGATGAGGTCGGGCAGCGAGAGACCCTGGTTCTGATATTGCTTTGCAACGGAGACAACAAAACGCAGATTCGCCTTTGTCAGCTTCTCAAGAGCCTTGCGGTCGCCGTTCTTTATGCGGTGGGCGAGCTCCACTTCCTCTTCTGCGGAAATCAGCTCTTCGTGGCCGATCTCCTGAAGATACTTATCGAGCGAGGCGTTCTCTCGATTTGTAATCGATTTGGTTATTTTAAGTTGTCTCATTAAGTGTTGCTTTTTTTGATATTATTTTATTGTTAAAAGGGCAGGTGCGCTTTGGGCGCATCGTTCTGCAAATTTAACCATTTCTCTCGGTTGTCGCAAATTTTAATCTATTTATTTTCGGTTGCGGGTGCAATTAACAAAAAAGCGGAGGTCTTTAGGGCCTCCGCTTTGTATCTTAGTAGCCTACGACATTCCTGTCGTAGACATGGCAATCAGTAGTGTTGTTTTGTAGTGCCTACGGCAGGAACTGAAAGTCAGCGGCGCGTAGCGGAAAGCTAATGTCGTAGGCTCCAATTGTTTAGTCCTCAAGCGGCACTGCGAAGTAAGCCTTCTTGCCGGTAGGATAAACGCCCTGAATGTAGAGCACGGGGTCTTTGCTTGTAGAAGCATCCTTCACGGCGTTCTGCAGATCCTCGATGGTCTTCACGGCGCTGTCGTTGACGCGCTGGATGATGAAGCCCTTTGTGATGCCGGCGTTCTTCAGCTTGCCTGCGTTCACCTTCAGCACCTCCAGACCGTAGCCAATGTTCAGCTGCTCCTTCTGGGCGTCTGTAACGGCGCGGAAGTTGCCACCGAGCACGTCGAGGTCAGCCTTCTTTACGACCTGCGTGTTGCCCTTCTCGTTCTTCAGCGTCAAGGTCTTTGTAGTCTTCTTCTTGTCGCGCAGATAAGTGACGGTCACCTTGTCGCCCGGGCGCTTCTTTGCGAGCACCTCCTGCAGTTCTGCCATCTTGCCCACCGGCTTGCCGTCGATAGCAGTGATGACGTCGCCTTCCTTCATGCCAGCCTCTTCAGCCGCACTCTCCTCAGAAACCTTGGCTACGTAGATGCCCTCCATTGTGCCGAGGTCTACGTCCTCGCCCTTGTCCTTCTTGGCGTCAACATAGTTCTTCACGTCCTGACCCTGTATGCCGATGAGCGCGCGCTGCACGGTGCCGTACTGCTTCAGGTCGGCTACCACCTTGTTCATGATAGAGGTAGGAATAGCGAAACCGTAGCCGCTGAACGAACCAGTCTGCGAGTAGAGCATGGCGTTGATGCCGATAAGCTCACCGCGAGTATTGACGAGTGCGCCGCCCGAGTTACCGGGGTTGATGGCAGCGTCGGTCTGTATGAACGACTCCACGCCGTTCTGATAGAGCGAGCGAGCCTTAGCGCTCACGATGCCCGCCGTAACGGTGTTGGTAAGGTTGAACGGGTTGCCCACGGCGAGCACCCATTCGCCCACCTTGATGTCGTCGCTGTTGGCGATGGTGATAGCCGGCAGGTTCTTGCCGTCAATCTTGATGAGCGCCAGGTCAGACGCCTTGTCGGTGCCGATGATGCGAGCCGAGTATTCCTTGTTGTCGTTGAGCGTAACGGTCAGTTCGTCGGCGTCAGCCACCACGTGGTTGTTCGTTACGATGTAGCCGTCGGTAGAGATGATGACGCCCGAGCCAGATCCCTGCTGCTTCGGTGTGCGCACGCTGCGCTTCTGCTTACCGCCGTTGCCCTGCGGGTTGCCGAAGAAGCCGAACGGGTCAGAGAAGAAGTCGGAGAACGGGTCGCTCTCCACCTCTACGGTCTGCACCTTCGAGTTCTTTGTGCTGAGGATATGCACCACCGACGGCAGCGACTTCTCTGCTGCGTACGTCAAGTCGACGGGCTGGGCAGGCACGGCAGCCGATGTAGCCGGCGTAGCGTTCACCTTTAGTAATGTTCCTGTAGAGAAGGCAAAGGCAAGAGCGCTCATTGCCACAACAAAATACTTAGAATACTTTTTCATAGTTCTGTTTATTTTCTTGTTTGTTATTGTTTTCTAATCGTTTGCGACTAACTTAACGCTGTCGTCCGGTTTGACACATTGCCGTTCGTGTGGGTCGAGCGGTGTTAAAACAACAGCGTTTCTGTTTTCGTGGTTGCAAATTTAGGCGCAAAAATTGTTAATCTGACAAATTGACATGCATCTTTATCCCATTTTAACACTACAATTTAACATATTAACGGCTGTTAGAAAACAAATGCTCGTTTTTTACTTTTGTTTTGTTTCCGCCGCCTCCCTACGTCTCATGTTCGGGAAATAGCGCAGTGTCAAGTAAAGTGTAGCAATAATACCGATAGCTCCGCCAGCATAACCTATATATTCTATAGATAGTCGGCTCACCACCAGTCCGCCTATGTATGCGCCGCTGCCTATGCCGAGGTTGAAGATGCCCGAAAAGATAGACATGCCTATCGACGTGGCGTTCTCCGGCGCAAAGCGTATGGTGTTGTCCTGAAAGGCTATGTTGAACGCTGTAGCCATGGCTCCCCACAAGATGCAGACGGCGATGATGTACGCCATGCCCGTAGCCGCAGCCTGCAGCAGAAGCATGCACAAGGCAGGACCTAACGTGACGGCAAGCATGAAGCGGCGGCGGTTAGACATATAGTATTTTGAGAAGGCTATGCTGCCGAACATGCCCGAACCGCCGAACACGATGAGCACCAGCGTCACGGTGTCGGGCGCCATGGCTGCCACCTTGCCCAGGAATGGCTCGATGTAGCTATAACCAGTGTAGTGGGCTGTAGCGAAGAGCACCGACATGATGAACACGCCCAGCAGCACGCGGTTGTGCAGCAGCGTCGGAAGCTCCTTGAAGGCGAACTTGCCGCGGCTCTGCAGCTTGGGGAATACCATGAGTATGAACACGAATATGAGGGCGGAGATGATGGCGATGCTCAGAAACGTCATTCGCCAGCCTACATAAAGTCCGACCACACGACCCAGCGGCAGACCGACGACCATGGCTACCGACGAACCGGTGGCAATGGCGCTCAGTCCTAAGGCACGCTTTCCGTCGGGCACGGTACGTACGGCAAGTGGCGGAGCTATCGACCAAAATATAGAATGGGCGCACGCCACACCAATGCGCGAGAGCATCAGTGTGTAATAGCCTTCGGCAAATGCCGATGCAACATGGCTCACAACAAACAGGGCTATAATGGAAAGCAGAAGCCGCTTTAGCTCCGTCTTCGACACCATTATCATCAGCGGCAGCGACATTATAGCAACCACCCATGCGTACACCGAGATGAGCAGACCGGCACGAGCCTCGCTGATATTAAGGTCGGTGGCTATGTCGGTGAGCAGGCCGATAGGCATAAACTCGGAGGTGTTGAACACGAACACGGCAAAGGTAAGCCCTACAAGGGGCAACCATCTCGTAAAAGATTCTTTGTTTTGCATCCTAAAAATAAAATGTATTACTTGTTATCCTTTTTTACGCTGCAAAGTTACGCAATTAATAAGGTATAACTGCAACATGTAAACGTTTAACGTTGCAGAACGTGATGCAAATCAAGCGGATGCCGCAAAAAAATCTTTCCCTAAATTCTTAAAATGTGGCAGAATAGGGATATTCATAACATTTTATAGGGAAATTTCTCTTGTCGTTAGTCGAATTTATCGTAAATTCGCAACATTAATCAAAAACACATAGAACAATGAAGAAGTTTTTAATGGCAGCCCTGGCGCTGCTTACATCGGTGCTCGGCGTGCAGGCGCAGGGCTATCAGGACTATAGAGACCATAACTACGGCAGCCGCCGCGACTACTCCATGTATGCCAATCGCTACGATCGCTTCGGCATCGACGGCGTGTATATGGGCATACGCATCGGTCCGTCGTTCACCACCGTCGACTCCGACGACAAGGCGCTCGACGGCGGCAATACGCAGACCGGTCTCAACCTCGGCGTGTTCGGCGGTATGCAGCTCTCGCCGAAGGCTCCGGTCTTCATCGAGAGCGGACTGATGTATGTGGAGAAGGGCGGCAAGAACCTCTATGAGGGCAAGAAGGTGACCTACAGTCTCCACTATCTCGAGATACCGATCGTCGTGAAGTACGCCATACAGCTCAACGAGCACTTCTCTGTGCAGCCGTTCGCCGGCGGTTACTTCGCGTTCGGCGTGGGCGGCAAGGCTAAGAACTTCGGCGACCGCGAGGTGTCCAACTCCTTCTCTCACCACTACTTCAAGCGTTTCGACGCCGGTCTGCGCTTCGGTTGCGGCGTGACGTACGACCTCTTCTACGCCGACCTCACCTACGATGTCGGACTCTCTAACATCTGTCACGACGAGTTCGATACATCGCACAACCGCAGCCTGTCGCTCAGCTTGGGTGTCAACTTCTAACATTTTATAGTGCATTTGTAGCCTATTAGTAGCGGAGGTCTCCGGCCTCCGCAGCACCAAGTCGAATAGTATTTTCAGCTTGTAGCGGAGGCCGGAGACCTCCGCTACTATTAGATATCAAGTCGAATAGTATTTAAAAAAAACAACCGATTATTGCTCAAAATGCGCAATTTTCAGTAACTTTGCAGTCTGTTGGAAACAGTGTCTCGGTTCTGTCGCTGCTGTGCATAGGCGCAGGAGAGGAAAGTCCGGGCAGCACAGGGAACCCCACTTCCGAAAGTAGAAGCTGTCGGCGACGGCAGGTGTCGGTAGAAGAAAACAACCGCCACGCCTCGTGTGTGGTAAGGGTGAGAAGGTGGTGTAAGAGACCACCAGCCGGTGGGTGATCATCGGGCTGTACCATCTGGGGGCTGCAAGTTCATGTATACCATCGTTTGAGGGCGTCCCGTCCGACC
>ERZ1034871.1670-NODE-1670-length-10544-cov-11.915054_pt1 | contig 10544 bp, 8 predicted proteins | sample MGYA00520631_ERZ1034871 | MGnify/ENA primary metagenome ERZ1034871 (study PRJEB33766, sample SAMN09781721) | gut metagenome | biome: gut microbiome | host: Homo sapiens | place: Madagascar | study: EMG produced TPA metagenomics assembly of the PRJNA485056 data...
CAAAACGACGTGGACGGGAGATAAAAACTCTTTCAAGCTTTATCAGGTCTCTAATATACTTTGTTTTATCTACATAAATGTAATTATTTAGGTAAAACTTTATAAATGAGGCTGTTGAGCTGATATCTTTCATATGTATTGTTTCCAAACCTTCTTCTAGATTATATATTGAAAAGCTCCTGTTTCCCCTTTATTAGGGACATTTTCTACAAATATCAGTTATTTTTCTGTCAAATTTCTCAAAAGATCTAACAATTGTTTTATCGTTACTAGTCCACAGTACTCAGCTATTCGATCTTTTGGCTTATATTTGAATCAGTCAATTGCTCTCGTATCTTTTGACAATAGAACTTATCAATTCAAAAACTTACCCGTAATACTCTCTTTTGAGTTTTTAATATCATCAACAGTGCCTGTAGCTACAATCCTGCCGCCTGCAATACCGCCATAAGGCCCCATATCAATGATATAGTCAGCATTTCTTATCACATCAAGATCATGCTCAATTACTATGACTGTAGCACCACTCTCAATTAGAGTCTGGAAAACATCTAATAGTGTTGCTACATCCTGTGGATGTAAACCGATGGTAGGCTCATCAAAGACAAAGACAGAATCGTCCTGACTGTGACCTATTTCTGAGGCAAGTTTTAATCTTTGGGCTTCACCTCCTGATAAGCTTGGAGTTTGCTCTCCTAAGGTTAAATAACCTAAGCCTAGTGACTCTAGAATTTTTAGACGGGATGAAACTAGCTTTACATCTTTTAAAGCCTCAATAGCCTCTGTTACATCCATATCCATAAGCTCTGGTAATGAATACTCTTTACCATCTCTAGCTTTGTAATGAATTTCATGAGCTTCATTAGAGTAACGTGAGCCGTGGCACTTAGTGCAGGGAATTTCAACATCAGGTAAAAACTGCACATCAAGGGTGATTTCACCTGTACCATCACAGACTGGACAGCGCAGTTTACCTGTATTGTATGAAAAGTCGCCTGCCTTATAGCCTTTCTCTTTAGCTTCTTTGGATTTAGCAAAGAGCTTTCTTAACTCATCATGAACATTTGCATAAGTGGCTACAGTAGAGCGTACATTGATACCAATAGGTGTTGCATCAATGAGCTTTATCTGTGATATACCCTCACATTTAACCTCTTTTATATGCTCTGGCAGCTTGGTGTTATTGATAGAAGCTGTAAGTGCTGGAATTAAGCTTTCCAACACCAAGGTAGTTTTACCAGATCCTGAAACACCGGTGACAACTGTTAATCTGCCTTTTGGTATCTTTACATCCATAGCTTTTACAGTATGAATTGGAGCTGTCTTTAAATAGATAGTCCCCTTTTCAAAGAGCTTAGCTATTAAATTACTGTGAGTTTCTTCTAAAGTAGAACTCTCATGAGCTTCGTTTTCTTTAGCATCTTTATCTTTGTTTTCACTGTCAGCGCTAATCACAGGTCTTCTGCGTGTTTTATAATCTCCTTTTAAATAAGGACCTATTACTGATTTGTCGTTTTTCTCAATATCCATGACACTGCCTTTTGCTAGAACATGCCCGCCTTTAGCTCCAGCTACAGGTCCCATTTCAATGATGCAGTCACTTTCTTTTAGAATTTGGGTATCATGATCGACTAAGAGTACGGAGTTACCATCAGAAATGAGATCATGCATTACATCATTAAGACCTTTAATGTTCTGAGGATGCAGTCCAATTGAAGGTTCATCCAGAACATATAACACTCCTGTAGTGCGGTTAAGCACTGCACGAGCTAGCTGCATGCGCTGTCTTTCACCTGTAGATAAGGTTGAAGAAGCTCTATCCAAGGTAAGATAGCCTAATCCAAGATCAACTAATCTTCTGGCGACTTCTAAAAAGGACTGACAGATACTCTCTGCCATTTTGTGCATTTCTTGAGGTAATGAAGATGGGACATCCTTTACCCATAAGATGACATCATCTAAGGTCATCGAGCAGACCTCATCTAAACTCATGCCTTTAATTTTAGGAGCTCTGGCTCTGTCGTTTAATCTGGTACCATGACATTTTGGACAGATATCTTCACGTAAGAACTTTTCAACTCTCTTCATACCCTTTTCGTCTTTTACCTTAGATAAGGCATTTAAGACTGTGTATTTGGCATTAAAGTAGGTAAAATCCATCTCACCTGAGGCACCGTTAGTCTTATTCTGATAGACCATATGCTTTTTAATGGCAGGGCCATTAAAAACAATATCGCGCTCTTTTTGTGTAAGCTCTTTAAAAGGGACATCAGTTCTTACCCCAAGATCACGGGCGATATCCTTCATTAAAGACCACATCAGGGTCTGCCATGGCAGCACCGCACCTTCATCAATAGTTTTACTCTCATCAGGGACTAAGGTTGATTCATCTACAGTTCTTACAAAGCCTGTGCCTGAGCACTCAGGACATGCTCCCTGTGAATTAAAAGCAAGTTCTTCAGCTGATGGTGGATAGACTGCTTTATGACAATGTGGGCAAATGATTTCTTTTTCTGCTGCCACATTAAGTGTTGGCTCTAAATAATGACCACAGTTCTCACAGCGATGAGAAGCAAGACGTGAGAACATTAAACGCAATGAATTTAAAAGCTCAGTTCCTGTACCAAAGGTACTGCGAATACCAGGAACACCTGGTCTCTGGTGCAAAGCAAGCGCTGCCGGCACATATAAAACCTCATCAACATCAGCTTTAGCAGCTGAGGTCATACGACGACGGGTATAGGTTGATAATGAGTCTAAATACCGACGGGAACCTTCAGCATAGATGACTCCTAAGGCTAATGACGATTTACCTGAGCCAGAGACACCGGCAATACCCACGATCTGATGTAATGGGACATCGATATCAATGTTTTTAAGATTATGAACCCTGGCGCCTTTGATGACGATATTTTCAGGTTGCCCTTTATCTAAATGGTTATCTTCAATCATGGTAAAAGTCTGTCATTATAAAAAGCTCGGTTATTTCTTTAGTAAAAGCATAGCCTTTAGACTCTATCCTTAAGTTTTATCCTGAGCGAACTTTACCTAGGATGTCTATGCTGTTTCTAAATAATGCAGTGACTGTTTCTTGTCACCACATTATCTTTGAGTCTGGTAGCGCCATTTTAGCTTCGGCTAAGTAATGCCTTAGACCTTTTATGATGCCTTGAATTTTAAAGTAAATACCAGGTCTTTATATACCTAAAAGCGTCAACACCTTGCTAAAAATCGCCTCAAGATTAAAACTCTACAAAAGCTTATACGCTTTTAGAGCTTTAATTACAATATCCTCATCAAGCTTTTCCTGCTCTAAACGATTTAACTTTGTATCAGGACTAGATGTAGTAGCAAGTTCTGCATTAGAACCGTCGTTTTTTAGTCCCTGTAAAAAGGCTAAGGTTTCTTTTTCAGCAGAAGTCAAAAACTCTACTTTTACCTCAGTACTCTTATCCTTATGGACCATACGCTCTGTATGAGAGGTTCTCTCTAATACAGCTTTATCCATGAGCAGAGAGGTAACAGAGCATTGCGAGTTTTCACGGAACTCACATAACATCTCAAAGCCCCATGAGTCTAAATCGCCCCAGTAAAAGATCTGCTTTTTATGTTTTAACCAGGATGCTTTTGACCAGGACAAGTTTCTGCCACAGCCAAAGATAACAGAGGTGTTCTTTAATTTTGGTAGCATCAGTACTGATTGAACATTCTCTACTACGATAAGGTTGTCTCCTGGTGGTTCGATGTTCAAAAGCAGTGATGATTGCACCATCATATATGGATATCTTTGAACTAAACTGTCATCTAAGACTCTTAGATGAGCAAAGCATCAGGCTTTGCTTCAACTTTTAGATAATCCTCTAGTGACTCGTCCTCTGTGCATAATGACAGAGTTCTTAAAATTGAAAGGATCACCTTGTCATGCTTTTCAATAAACTTAGTATCAATGTGCTCAATCGGTATGGCTCTTAGATAACAGTCTTTACCAATGCCTCACTTTCATTGAGGCAGACAGATCATAAGATCACCAAACTCTTTATTTGAAATAACCTCAAGATTGAGTTCTCTGTACAGTGAGTAAAGAGCATTTAAATTGTCATAATGCATGACATTAGATAAAGTCTTGCAGCGCTCTATAAAGGCTGTAACAGCAATTTTGTTTTTTGAAGAGATGAGCTTTACAAGCTCACCAAAATCATGAACTACAAATTCAGATGGGATATTCTCACCCTGTACACCGTAGCGGTAATTTACTGTTACCCTTTCAATCATTCCCTGATAGGGAAAGTCATTCCAGGTACGCACAAAGTTCTCATAGTCAGCAATATCCTGCATGATGCTTTTGACTGTAGGTGTTTTCAGAGAAACTCTGATTGGGTACTCTCTTTGTCACTGCAATCTTAAAATGAGATGAGAGATGTTATCTATCTCATTTTCTCTATCTTTTTGATAACTTCATTTGGTAACAGCACTGTTTTTAATCCTTCTACCTTACTTTTAAGCGCTTAAGTTTGTGTAGAGCTAAGTAACTAACTTAAGTTATTATGTTTAAGGCATCAGCATAAAATTAAGCAATACCCAAAGCTTAACTTAAGCTCACTATCTTTAATCCTCATTATCTTTAGTCTCAGGCTCTTCAACACTGATTCCTAAAGCTAAAAGCTCCTGATCTTTTTTATCCTTATAAAGAACAGAGTTTATAGAATCATGGTAAGAAACTCTCGCTAAAGGAACATCATACTCATCAATAATAAGAATTGGATACTTTTCGTACTCTTTATAAAGTACTGAGGTAATGTTGATAAAGAATCTTTTAAGCAATTCTGATTTTTAAGTTGATCCAAATAAGATTTATTTAATACCTTTGACAGCTCTTCCTTATCATATTCATCTAATTTGTTACTATTAAGTAGATATTTAATTGCTAGTTTACAAATAGTTGAGGCAAATCTTTCATTAGCTGTTTCAAAATTATCGCCATTAACATCTTTTAAAGAAACAAAAATGACAGGGTACTGCCCATATATTTGTTACAAAATTCTTTGTCTTGAAAGCTCTTTGTATCTTTAAAAATCTGATTTTGAAATGAGGTATCTCCAGGATTATTGTCATCTATTTTTAAGAAAGCATTAAGCGGGCTCATAAAAACAGACTTGCCAAAACGTCTTGGCCCTTGTGAGCAACAATACTTTGCAGTCATAGTTAATCACTGTCTTTAAGAATTCTGTCTTATCGACTTAGTAGCGGCTATCTTCTCTTAATTCGGCATAACCATTGTAACCCGTTGATAATTGTAAAAATTGATTGTTACTCATTCTTACATATCCTGTTTAACTTTTGATAATTCAATCTTTAAAATTGCTGAAGGTAAATGGATAAATTTAGATCTTGAAGTTAGCTACTTTAAATTTGTGCTTATTTAAGAGCATATGGTGAAAACAGATACTGTGAAAAATAATGCAGAGAACAATGGTCTCTGCATTATTTGATTAAAGATTTTAAAGATGCTTACTCTTAGATAAGGCCTTGTGTCTCATCAAAGCCATAATACAGATTTAGAACCTGTACTGCCTGAGCTGATGCACCCTTTAACAGATTATCAATGCATGAGCAAATAACAATATAGTTATCTTTCATAGCATAGCCGATATCGCAGAAAGGTAAGTACTGAACATCCTGTAACTTAGGCATACCCTTCTTTACTCTTACTAATGGCTTGTTGTCATAGTATGAATAAGCTTTAGCTACCTGCTCAGGAGTTACACCATCTTTTAACTTTGCATTGATGGTTGCATGAATACCACGCTTAAAATCACCTAAATGAGGTGTAAAGATAACCTCTGTACCTAAGTGCTCAGCAATCTCAGGCTGATGACGGTGTGTAAATACACCATAAGCATTTAAGCTTACCTCACAGAATGAGTTAGTAAGCTTTGCCTTACGTCCAGCACCTGATACACCTGACACAGCGTTAATTGAAGGACGGTAATTTAAGTCTAATAACCCGTTCTCAATTAAAGGCTTTAAAGCTAACTGTGAAGCTGTAGGATAGCAGCCTGGCAGTGAGATCATCTTGGTATTCTGAAGAGCTTTTACATCAACATACTCAGCTAAAGCGTAAACAGCTTTCTTTAAAAGATCTTTGTGCTCATGAGCAAAGCCATATGCCTTTTCAAAGACATCAGTATTTGAAATTCTAAAAGCACCTGACAGATCAAATACAGCAACACCTGCATCTACCAAGGCAGGAGCAATATCATGACTTACTTTATGATCAGTTGCTAAAAATACAGCATCAGCAATATCAATAATGTCTTTTGCACCGGTTAATGGCTGTAGAACCTTATCACATACACCATTTAACTCGCCGTAAAGTTCTGAAATCTTTTTACCTTTATCCAGTGAATTCTCTGATACAAACAGACCTGTAAGTTCTAACTTCTCATGTCTTGAAATAATTCTGCAAAGCTGTGCTCCAGCATAACCACTAGCGCCTACAACAGCTACCTTTACCATGTTTATCTCCGTTATTTATAAGAGCCTAAATTGAATTTATACAACTATGCGAACTAGTTTAACTTATGTAGAAAAAATGTAGGCAATTCTTATAAAACCAATGGATTTGCACCATTTTTCACCAGGTAGAGAATAAAGATAGAAAATGAATTTGATTGAGACAATCTATTCCATAAAGAGCGCTACGTACACTTTATGGAATGATTTTTTTAATGAGGTGTTATAAAGACTAGTCTATGCAAAGCTAATAGTGAGAAGCAAATAAAGCTCTGCACTCAGGTGGCATAACTCTCTTCTTTTTAACTTGAGGTTTACCTTTTTTAGCTGGCTTTTGTGCATATTTCTGTGGATAGAGCCATGAGTCTAATTCCTGACCACAGCCATCTCCCTGTGGAGCTTTAGCCTGATTTACACACAAAGGACTGTCTAATGGGCAGGCAAGTCTTACATGCATATGACCACGGTGACCAAACCATGGACGCAATTTTTGCAGCCAGCTCTTATCGTGACCTTCATAGACCTGACATAATGCTTTTTTAATACCAGGTGCTACAAAGATCCTTTCTACACGACTGTCTGAAGCTGCTAGATAAATTAAAGCTACACGTCTTTTATCAAAGTTCTTAGTTACCCTGTTATGAGTATCCACAAGATATACATCCTGAGGATGGGAGAGCTCAAAGAAAGATTTCTTTGGAGTTGCAAAGTCAAAAGAAATATCTACATCAAGACCTGACTGATGAGAACCATGACTTGAGCCACCTCCAAAAGAGCCTCCCTGACGTTTTGACAGATCACCTATCAAAAGATCAGGTAAATTGTAGTGTTTGGCTTTTAATACTAACTTCTGGATGTAATCGATAAGCTCCGGGTGGCCATAGTTTCTGCCCCGTCCCCAGATCTGAACCTGATAATTGTTGCCGTTATTAAGAGGAACAGCACCTTTAATACAGCCGTTTGCATATTCACCGATTACCTCGGCAGCTGTAGCTGTTCCAACAAATGCATTGGCGCTAAATAATAAAGCTGCCGTAAGTGCAGCAGCTTTTAAAGATTTTAAGATCATTTTTACTATATCTTCTACGCAGAGATCTTTACGAACCTAACTACATAGCTAATTACTCAAAACTGAACAGTCTTCTAAAGAATCCTACCTTGGCAGCAGAGATAATTTCTACTTCAATAGATATTCCCTGGAAGCAAAACTGGAATGGAGGAATTTCAATATTGTCATCCTGCATTGCAGCAAATATTCTTTTGAGCTCATTATACAGTTTTACAAGATATTCATAAGCACATCTTTCAAGAATTTGGTGCAAACTGTTTCTTACATCTACTAGCTCAGTTGCATCATTGGCTCTTACTGTTCTTACAATCTCAGCAATGTTGCAACCTGTAATAAACTGTATCCACAGTTTTAAAGATGGGGTAAGCCAAATATCGGAGAAGACGTTACGAGCATCGTCATAAAGTCTGTTTAAGTTCCTTGATACAAGATCTTTGGCAGCAGCTCTTTCTTTGCCTCTGCCCTTTACCTCATAGCGTCTGTAAATGGTACGTCCTGAGGCATCACGGATCTCTTTATAGCAGTTTTTGAGCTTTGTGTCTGGAGCATTATCTGTAAAGTACAACTTTTGCACATCACTTCTACGCTCAGCATACTGCTTTTGTAAGGTATCAAAATCAAAATGCTCGAAGCGAACTGCACCGTTAGAATCAAAAGACTGCTTGATTAAAGATGCTAACAGCTTTTCCTTTTGATCTCCTGATAAGAACACATCAAGATTTTCGATTATGAAGTTTGAAAAGTTCTCTAACTGAGCACTCTTTAAACGACGAACATCCCCCCTGTCTAAGGCAATCTGACGTGCTACTTCTAATCTGTGATTGTAAATTGAGTAATAGATTAGAACCCAAACCTGCATCTTGAAGTTTAAAACGTTTTTAAAGATGAACTCTGCCATCTCATTGCGACCTTCAAGATCTTCAGTTCCTCGGTTCTTTTGACGATGATATACCCAGTCACAGGCATACATACTCATCTCAAACCAGTCAATTCTGTCAGCTAGGGTGCCACTGAAGAACTCTTTAATCTCATCATCAGTTAAATCTTTAAATGAGTTTACATCGCGCTCAAACCACTTATCTTTGGTTTTAGGTAAAGGCCAGATAAAATTAAACTGCATACCACCAGCGCCCATAGAACGCTTAGACTTAGGGTGTTTTGCCATTTCTTCTAGCAGGAACCATAAAGCAGCCATCTGATGCAGGCGCTTTAAAAGAGGAGTGTAATTGGTATTCTCTTTGTCATCTGGCAACATACCAATAAAATCACACATTTTTGAAAGCGATGTACACAAAAGAGCCTTTTCATTGTCTGCAAAAAGATCATTCCATAGCTGTACAATTGAGACTACAGCAGAACTGTTTGATAGCAGAGAGTAGAAAGGTTCAACTGTTGCATCAAAGCAGACTACTGATCTACCTTTTAAGTAGTCAGCTTCAATCATATCCTCGATAGTAGGAAGATCACGATTATTCTCAATGAAATCTCGTGAGATCTTCATATCGACTGATGCATTAGACCAGCGAACTCGATTAGGAGTGGTTGCTGGTTTTAAAAATGAATGAACATAAACCTCTGGTCTGTCATTTTTATTGCTAGACCAGCGGAGAACGCCATATTCAAGACACAGCCCCATTTCACCTTCATTTGGAGTATATGCATCCACAAAAAAGATTGCAGGGCTTTTAGATCTTTGAGCCATATTACTTTCTAATTAGAAACTTTGAGCCGGTGCACTTGGAGCTAACAAATCAGTGTCATCTTCAAGTACAGCGCCACCATTATCAACATCAGACTGAACTTCATTAGCCATTGATGATGAGCTTCTGGCAGTTGTAGCTGGTGTTACAGTTAATGATTGTGCATTTGATGAATTATCTGATACTACAGGAGCACCATCTGATGAGTTTGGAGTACCTGAGGCATCCATATAGTCAAAGATTGGGTGGATCTTCTTGATACCGCCAACTTTTCTTGTCTGGTTGATTGCTCTTTGACCTTCATCACGAGTAATGTATCCTAACAGATATACTACGCTATCTTCGGTATAAACCTTAAATCTGCCAGAGCTAATCTTTGAACCAAATAACAGTGCACTCTTAACCTTCGAGGTAATAAATGCATCATGTGCAATTACACTTGCCTTAATAGGATCTTTATTGGATACACAGTTGAAAATTCTCTTTACGTTAGGAACTTTCTTGATATAGCCTAAAGCCCAGTTCATGTATTCTGTATCACGAGTCTGACCTACTAACAGCACATTACCGTTTACTGATACACAGTCAACTCTAAAGACTTTAGAATCAGATCTCATACGATCATTCTTTAGAATTCTGGCTACCTGGTTTTCAATCTTCTGATCATCTACCTGAACATCAACTGTACGGCTATCTGAACCAATAAAAGCCCCCGCACCAGCTGCGGTTGCACCAACTAAAGCAGTAACGCAACCATTACAAATCAACATTGATGAAGCTGATACAGCTAAAACTAGAGTTAATTTCTTAAAATCTGATACAAAAGACATCCTTTGTTCTCCACTCTCAACAAAATAAATAATGTCGATGCTTTCATAGTTATTTTTATTATATAAACTGTTTATTGTAACAAAAAAACATCGTGTGTTCAGAGTGTTAAACAATAAAGTGAGATGCTCATTTAAAAAATATGAAGTAGCCCTTATAAAGCAAAAGCTATAAACAAGATTGACGAATGAAGTTTAATTCTGATATTTGATTGAAGATATGTTCTATCTAGAGGATTAAAGGCTAGGAAATCCAAAGAAAACAAGAAGAACAAAAAGAACAAAAAGTTAATTACCTTGAAAAGAAAAATCCCCTGAATACAAAAACCATTCAGGGGACAACAATCAAACAAACATAAGGAGTACGTGAACTATATCACATTTTTTCATTTGTGATCACTTTCTCAAAAAATATTTTTTAAGAATTTTTATGAA
>ERZ1034871.1672-NODE-1672-length-10540-cov-22.438913_pt1 | contig 10540 bp, 7 predicted proteins | sample MGYA00520631_ERZ1034871 | MGnify/ENA primary metagenome ERZ1034871 (study PRJEB33766, sample SAMN09781721) | gut metagenome | biome: gut microbiome | host: Homo sapiens | place: Madagascar | study: EMG produced TPA metagenomics assembly of the PRJNA485056 data...
TTATAAAAGTTAAAATTTATAGTGTTGCGGAATGAAAGAAATATAATTATTCGAAATATGTGTCGTAAACGGTAAATTCTCGTTTGCCTTCCACTAGTATCTCTTTGCCTATCTTTTCGCCAATCCATCCATTGTCCTGTCGGAAACTGATGTACAACTGTTTGCCAATCGATTCCAATATCCGTTCAGGGTCGATCATATCGTAGTAGATGGTAGTCTCAGAGCCATCCGATATCATCTCACCGTTAGGTTTGTTCCTGTATTCATCTTTATCTGTATGTATGTAGATATACAGTGGACCCTTGCTATTTCTTTTGTCGTGTATCGTTAGTCGGTTTTTGTCGAGCACGGCACTGCTCGATTTCACGCATCGGGTGTTCAAGTATTTATACACACCGGTATTCATTAAGTTGCTGCCCCCTACATACCTAACGCTTATCATGCTTTTGCTACCACTCGACAGGCGCGCCACATTGTACCAATAGCCATATTCGGGGCTGTTGAAATCGAAGCCTTGGTTGCCCGAAACGATGGTAGCCGACCAATAGTAGCCTATCGATGGGTTGGTCACCTCATATCCGTTGTTCATGCCTCCACGGGGGAACCGTATGCTTTTGCTTTGGGCGGTGGTGGCAGCCGGCAGTTCGACAGACTGGTAGGTGGTGCCGTTGCTAGTGGTGCGTGTCACCAGAGTCATTTCAGGTGTCAGTTGCTTCCACAGTGAGGCGGTAGGTATAGAGAAGCCCGGAGGACAGATGTCGGCCATATCCGAGGTCTTGTCTCCCTTTTTTATGCGATAGTAGCCTCCGGGGTCGTTCACAGAAGCTGCCCCTAGGTTTCGGTCGAGCATCTTCACACCTTTTTCACTCTCTATCAGCTCATAGTAGTACCATCCCGTTGTGTTGGTTCGGTTGCTTGCCGGCTGATAGGTGTTCTTTTCCTCCCAGAATATGCCCGTATGGTAGATGTCGTATATTATTTTGTGCCCATCTTTGGTTGTTATGGTGAATCGTCCGGTCCATACGCTTTCGTCGTTCGGGTCTTTGGCCTTGATGGTGTAGACACCACCATCGGCTTTTACCTCGGCTTTTTCCTCGACTGCCTTGTCGACCTCGTAAGAGTCTCCGGTTTTCTTCTCAATGGTATAATGGTAGTTGTTTTCTCTACCTATGCCCAGTTGCAATCCATTGTTGCGCTCTGAGGTTCCGCCCATGGCTGTGCGTGATGTACCATTCACCTCGTTGGAAATGAAATTGATGTAGTCTCGTCCGTCTTTACCGTCGCCTTGCAGTCCGTAGATTTTTGTTACTCGGTCTTTTTTTAAGTTGCTACCTTTCTGCACTATCACGATGTTGCGTTTCAGTACGCCGAAAGTCACGGTAAGTTTGGTTTGCCTTATTTCCTCACTGGGATTCTTGGCGCAGGTGAAGGTCAGTTTGTAGCCTTTGCCTGCCGAAGAATAGCTGGGTGAAGAGATGGCTGTTCCTTTATCTGTGCTGACGTCTGTCAGCCAGCTGTCTGTGGGTGTGCTGAGCTTAGGCGTAATTTTTTCAGCATTTACACCGGCGCCCCACATAGTGACGAAGTAAGCCTCTCCGCCACTGTATGTCTTCGCATCGGCCTCTACCCACACGGTATCGCAAGTGCCTAGTTCGTAAGCCCCGTTGGATATGAGGTTGGTCACCTTGAAATTGTAGTCTTTTATCTCTACCTTGATGTTGCCTGCCGGGGCATTCAGAGCTTCTTCTTTAGAGCCGTAGCCTTCACCTGTGGCGGTCACGGTCATCTTGTAGTGGTGGTTGCGCAGCAGGGGCAGTTTGCTGCCCGTCCCATCAGTCCCATCAAGAAAGTTGGCCGTGTAGTATTTCCCGTTTGCTTTGATTACTATGCGCGAGTCGACCGTTGCAGGGGTTTCGAAGAGATAAAGCTCGGCGGGGTTGGATTTGTCGCAATCGCCTATCGTTTTGTTCAGCTCGTCTCCGGCCGGTTCGTTCGTGTTTCCGTCAGTATAGTCCTTGGGAGCGATACTGCCTTGGTTGGCCGTTTGGGTGATTTCCCAACCCGATATCACGAACTTATCTTTTATCGAATCTGCTTTGTTCAGAGTGGCCATCGCCACATTGCGCAATAAGCTGACCGTGTTGCTCGTTCCGCTTTTCAGTTCACTCATTTTGATATGTCCCCAAAGTACGAGGGGCGATGGTATCTTATCGCAGTACACACCGTCAAGTTTTGCCATGTTGCCTATGTTTTTCGAGGCAAGGATGGCTTTGCCATTGGCGACAATGTGGATGTCGGTCGTCTTGGGATTGACATCATTAATGGTCAGGGTGTAGCCGTTGATATTGCTAGGGTCGACTTTGATATTGCTAGGATCGACTTGTCTCATTGCCACACAGCTGCCTTGGTCACCGTATTCGATGACATATAAATCATTGCCACTGATTGTCTCATCGGTATTGGCTCTTGTGTTCACTACGGTAGTGGCGGGAACGACCAACCGTAGTGTCACCTTGCCGTTGTCGAAATAGTCTGATCCGCTGAAAATGTCGTCTGAACAGGCCGACATCAACAGACATATCGTCAGAGCCAGTAAAATCTTTGTGTATTTGCTGTTCATCTTCTAGTTCTCCTTTTTTGTTTTGTGTTTGTGGTAGTCGGGGGAGTGCCCTCATGCCAACTTCCATCCTTGTAATATCCGGTGTAGTCCTTGAAGCGTTTGCCACCGAAGAGAATACCGTATTCTTGTCCATTTTCCTTTTTCACAATGACATATTTGTATTCTCGCCCTTTGACACACCAGAATGTCAAGGTGGAGAGTTTCCAACCAGCGTATCCGCTAGGAACGTCTTGGCTGAATCCTTGACTATTGGCCTTACCGTATAGGGATTTACTACCAGTATTTATGTACCAGTTGTCTATGATATTACCTTGATAGTACATATTAAATGTTACCAGATGGATGTCGGGTTTGCTCTCGAAAAATTCGTGTAGGTTGGAAGTAGGGTCGTAGACAAACCATCCTTCGCGGTTCTTGAAATCGAAGAGCTGCACTCCCGGTTCCATATGGTACGGATATCGCTGGTAGTCATTGTTTTCACCACTATTGAACATTATCAGTGTTTCGCCGGGTTTGGGATATTTGTCTTTCGCTCCTGTGATGCTGCACCATCCTGGTTTATCTGTGGATAGTTCGAAAAGCTTCCACCCCTCGTTTTCCGGATCCTCACTCATGCTTACTCCCGGCCAAGAAGGCTTAGCTTGACCTTCTGTGTTGAAGAAATACCACACGCTTTGGGGGATATTGTTATCTGAGGTCATGCCATACTGGGTGTATAGGTATATGTTACAGTTTGGCCATTTGTTGTCGGTGGTAAGGTTGCCGGTGTTGATTTGTGCTCCATTTTCCCCAGTTCGGCTATCGTTGAGGGCAATGAAATGTATTCTATAGTCGTTCAGAGAAGGAATGACCGTAACCTTCACTTGCTTCTTCAAATCGTCGTATTTCGGACTGCTTGGAGAGACGGTGAAAGATGATGTCCATGTGTTTGTGGCATTTCCGTCTGATTGGAGCATTATTTTTCCCTTTGATGAAGTTCCCGTCGGATACGTTATCGTCACCTTGTCTTTGTTGGCGCTGGTGAGAATCGTTTCATTAATCTTTATTCCGCCAAGGTTGGTCTCGTACAAGACGGCATACGTACTTTGCTTACCTTCCTCCGTGTTTATCTCCACTTCGAGCGGTGTGACGTTGAGGAAAGGCGTTACATTGTATTGCACGTCGATGTATTTCACGAGATTGTTGGCGCGGATGGCTACCACTGCCGTACCTTTAGTTTGCCCATTATAATCGTCCATCAGTATCGCAGGATTGACGGTGAAGAGGATTTGTCCGCTCTGGACTGTTGCCAGAACAAGAGGTTTCTTGCCGATTTTACTCACGCATTCCACCGTTACCTCTTTGGCGTTTGTTTTATATCCGATAGAGTCGTTGTTTTGTGAGGTGACGAGTATCTGTTGGCCGGTTTTATTGTCGTGGTCAAATTTGCTGTCGTCGTTGCTGTCGACGAGCTTTCCTGTGCGCGACACCCATAGCGATGTTTGGCTGAAGTCGGCATAGACATCCTGCAATGTCCAGTCAAAGACACTCATATTGATATCCATATCCATTTTACCCTTGCCGGTGATGCTGGCAGTCATATCGTAGAACGTACCTCGTTCCAAGTCGCCTCCCGATTTATTCCCTGCTACGCCTCCCAAGGGCAGTATGTAGGTGTGGGTGATTGTGGTCTCGTCTCCTTTGGAAGTAAGTTCTGTACCTTTAATCTCAAGATAGGTGTTTTTTTTGTTGTTATAGTTCTCTGGCAAATAGAGAATGTCAGTGTAGCTCCATTCGTCTTTGTTGAAGTCAACTTCATTTTTGACCGTGAGCGTCTGTTCTTGTGTTCCATTGTTTCCCTTTCCGTCAAACAGTCCCCCTGTGTTTACAATGTCTTTCACCGTGATTGATGTAATCTTCAACCGGTTGGATCCGAAAGAGTTTTGGGAGAAAGTTTTGTTGTTGAAACGCAACGAGAACTTCACCTTGGAGCAAACAAAGATCATGTTGGCTGTTATGGTGGCCGAGGTGTTTGGGCTCACTTCCAGCTTATTGTTATCTTCGTTATTTTTGTATTCGTATAGTAGTGGCAGCTTACCTTGCACCGGCAAATTGCCGTTGCTGAAGTCGAGCGTTTTTGCCTTGAGTTGTTCTTCTGTTGTGTATATGCTTATGCCCGGAATGTTGGCCGTCAGATATATTTTGTATTCCCCTTGCTTGAGGTCGCAGTAGAACACTCGATAGTTGTTGTCGGATGAGAGTTGGTCGATGTCTATTCTGCGCACCACGGCCTCACCTTTTCCGATGGGATAGGCGAAGAACCAAAGGTCGGTTATGACTCCTTCTTTGCCCTGAATATCAACAGCGTCAGCGTCGGGAGTGTCGCTGCCTTCTCGTGTGACATTGCTGTAGGGGATATATACAGTCACGGAATGTGTCGGGCCGTCAGGTCCAAACCCGCAGTCCGAACATCCTGTTGTCATCAGTAGGATGGCTATGTTGAATAATAACAAAATATACTTTCTCATAATGGCAGTTGTCTTTTTTACAGATCGTTGTCGTTGAACACTATTCGCCATCTGTTGATTTGCAGCGACAGCACCACTTCGGCGTTGTTTCTGTCACGGCCGATAAGCAGTATGATTTGATAGTTGTTCTCACGGTCGAGATACTCCTGTAGAGACATGTCCTTGTATTTGTCTAGGCGCATCATCTCCAGGTATTTCACCAAGTCGATGTTGAACACATCCCGGTTGGTCTTTTGGTTGTGTACGACGAACCGCGACGCTTTGTCGGTGGTTAGTCTGAGGGTGGCCATCTCTGCCAATAGGGCGCTATTGGTTGGAGCGGTCTGATTGTCTATAACGGCCTCTTTCATGCTGTAGGGGCGATATTCCAGCACCGGGCAGTCTGCGAGGTTGTTGCGGTAGTCGTAGGTATGATTGGCCGCTTTTATGGCCAGTGAATAGTCGTTGGCCGTAAGAGGCTTGTCGTCCGCCGACTGTATCAACACCTTGAATCGGTTGACATCTTTTACCAGTGGGACTACAGCCAGGCTGGGTGCTGTCTCGCTGACGGTGAAATGTTCAGTGATACCGTGCCACAAGTCTTCGGGCGACTTGTCGTAGACGGTCTGTGTATCGCCGAGCTTCAGATTGAGCTGCAGCTGGTCGATGCTGTTTTTTGTGGTGGGTTGTTGGGGTGAGATGTTGTAGCACGAAGGCGTGTTGTCAGTTCCTGCCCATGCCACCAGTGTGTACGTTCCGGCTTGCAACTGGAGTGGTAGACTATAATTCCCATCGTGTTGTGTGATGTGGTCTTCAACGGTTGAAACGAACCGCCCACGGTCATCATAGATGAACAGCTTCACCCAGTTCACCTGCGATGGAAAGGCATCGGCGAACTCCATGTTGTAGTTATAGACGAAGCGCACCTCACACGGACATGGCTTCTCATCCTCGTATACGCAGGAGGACAACAGGGCAGTCAGTGCAAGACACAACACTATCATCGGATAATAAAAGCGGTTGTTATGCATAATGTTAATATTGGTGGAATGTTTTGTTCCATTGTGGGGTATCTCCTTCTTGTTGCCAGGAAGGAGATACCGAGCTTTTGTTTATATTCGTATTCTGTATTTATTGGCTTATTCCAAATCTACATTTTGTTTAACCCAACGCCATTTCTTGATGTTGACTTGCACCTGTATGGATGCTTCTGCCTTGTCGTCAGGATCTTTAGGGTCCTTATAGGTTGGCTTGCTGTAGCCCAGCTTCTTGATGCTGTTTACTGTCAGTTCATACCAGAAGTTGCGCACCACTCCATACTTGTCTTGCTGCATAGTTGTTCCGCCTGGGTTGTGCTTAATCCATGCAGTGTAGTAGCAGTCACCCTTAGTGTAGGTCTGAATACCGTCTTCGTTTCCATTCGTGAAAGCGGTGTTGACAGCTGCGGCATCAGCGTCCGGATTGGCTGTGGCAATGGCCTTGTACAAGCGTGCACCTGCCATACTTTTGAAGACATAGCCGTTGTATGAATAGAATGTTCCGTCTGTCTTGTCTGCATCAGTGAATATGGTTTTCGTGATGGCAGCGTTTCTAACATCATTACCAAGCGCCAGTACTTTTTCAAACATCTGGCTGTAGCTGTCTGTTCCATTTTCCGCAGCCAGTTCTGTATAATACTTGCCTTCAGGTTTGTAATTCACTTTATAGACAACGCCAGTGGTCTGACCGTTTAACTGGGCAAGGGCTGACATTGTGTTTTCCGGACAATAGAATTTGGCATCGCTTGGAGCAGAGAAGCTTGATGCTTTTTGGGTGAAGTTTGCTGTAATGTAAGCTTTGTCCATCGAAGTGTTGTCATAGTTCGGATCCTTAGGGTAAGGCCATTCGCCAGTAACAGGTTTGTTCGTTGCAGTCTGCCCATCCTTTACAAGATACATCTTTTTATTCAGGTTTATCAGGCTGACACCTTCCAACTTGGCCGTGGCTATAATGTTGCCTCCTTCTTCTATATTAAAGGATAGTTTGTCGGCGGTATTGCCGAATGTAACCTTTGAAACAGCACGCTCAACGTTTACTGTCACGAGATTCACGTTTTTTCCACCTGTTTTTTCTGTTCCATCATCATTTACTTCTTTTCCGGTCGCTTTCTCAACGATATCTTTCTCTTCCGGAGCAGAAACATTGGTCATGAAGAAATTGTTCTCTGTATAGAGTTTGGTGATGTCGCCTATACCGAATACCATCTTCATATCTGTAGATCCTTTGATGATAGGGCTTAATGAGCTTTGGCTGTTCTTGTAGTTGGCCAAGACGTATACCTTATACTTGCCGGGAGTACATGTGAATGGTTCTGTAACACGAACTTGTTTGTCAGCCTCGTCTTTGTTCGATACTGTTTTCAGTGTTGGAGTAATGACCTGCATAGCAATGTCATTCTCATTGGCCAACACCACAGTAAGGTCATTGACGGTGTATTCATCGTCGGTACCAAAAACGTCGTCACCGGTATTATCTCCGTCGGCACGCGTGGTAGCACTGTTTGCTACAGAAATGGCAATCTGTGCGTAGGTTTTGCCTTCGCTAGTGGTTCCATCACCACCATTTAAAGCTTCATCGTTCGATGAGCAACTGGCAGCCAACAGGGTTAACCCCGTCAGACTACAAAAGAAAAGTTGTTTTGTTTTCATGTGTTAAGTAATTAATTAATTGATTATATATCAGAATTTCTCTTTCTCACTTCTTCCAGATTCATAGCCGCTTTCGGGTCGTTGGCCTCTGCAGCCTTTTTCCACCATACCACGGCCTCTTCTTCCTTGCCTTCTTTCCAAAGCAGACAGGCACGCATGTTCCATGTAAACGGTTCGTTCGCCGTGTGCTGCAGGTATTTCTCAGCCTTGGTGGTGTCGTTTCGTTGCAGTGCGATTATCGCGGCGTTGAGGTTGGCTATGGAGTGGGTAGGGTGGCTGTCGGCAGCAACCATCAATGTGCGGTCTCTTTGCGCTTTGTCGTTGCCATAGAATGTGTCGGCCACGGTGTAAAACTCGTAGACGTTGAGTTCTTCGGGATGGGTCTCAACCATCTTTCGTGCTTCTTCCGGTGTTCTTTCCCGGCTGTAGTATTCCACTCTGAATATATTCTTCCTCAGCATGGGATAAACTGTGGTCAGCAGGATTCTGTAAGGTTCGCCACTGCCTATCGACTTTATGGACTCTTCCCTTTTGTCCAAATCGTTTTCTCTCTTTATGACTTCCATGATAGAACTTTTGTATGGTATCTCCATCTTGGACAGAATTTCCTTCAGTCCATCCCAGTTCTCACCCCTAGGTGTTACTGTCAACAGCGAGTTGGCAAATGAATATCTTTTGCTCACGTAGCTTTTCAATGCCTGGGCGCGGCCTTCTGCCAACCACTTGTTGTGGTTCAGCGTGCCTTCGGGCGATGCATAGCCTGCGATGTCAATTCGGTTGATGACATAGACAGGGTTGTTCTCGACAGCTGTCAACACCGAATCTATCTTGTTTAGTTCTTGGCGGTTGCCATAGCGATTGGGTAGCAGGATGGTCTTGTTGACAGGGTATATCAGAAAGGCATCGCAACTCTTCGTCCTGATATCGTATTCTTTAGGACATTTCATCTCGTCCGACAGTGCCAGTTGCGGTGCATACAGCAGGTCGCCTACGGTCTGTTCGTTGTCGAGCAGCCCGCCACAGGCACACCCCACCACCTCTTCTCTAAGTATCAATCGAGCCTTGTCCATCCATGGCTGTCGGTCGATGTTGGCTTTGTATTCCACAAATCGGGTCTTATTGCCTTCCAGTGTGATGTAGGGCTTGTCGGTTGGCGCGTATGAATTACCGGAACGACGGTCTTTCAAGGCTCGTGTGCGTCCGCTTATCACCACAGGTGCCAGCTCTACCGAGTGGCTGTTGTCATCGGTGCGTATGATGGGTATGATGGTACGACGGTGCTGGCTCTTGACGGTCTGTTTTCCTAGGTCGAGTGTGAACGACAAGGCTATCTGTCCGGCTTTGATACGTATGGTCTCGTTGTTCACCCCACAGAAGTAGCCATGGTTGTTGTCTGCCATGGTAGTGGCAGGCTGTATGTATAGGAGGACGGCTCCCAAGAGGCATTTATTTATAATGTTCATTTTCATATTTGTTTATGAGTTAACGTTACAGACAGTATATCAGACTTATGGCGGCCTTGGTTGGACCGATGTAGTTGTAGTGTGACTTTTCAACGGGCTTGCCACACTCCCGACATTCGTACTTCTTGTAGTCGACATAGAGATAGCCCACGCCCACCGACAGCTCAAAGTTCCATCGGGGTGACATTACCCATTGATAGCCATAAGACAAGCCTCCACCGGCGGCCCAGCCTTGATAACGGTTGTCGCGCAACGATGGGAACAACCCGAAAGGCAGCTTTATGCCTCCTGCATTGAATTGTCCTCCCAACGCATGGATGCCGAAGAAGTGTCCGTTGAAGGTTTCGCACGTCCAGTATCGCAGTTCGGGTTGCACGAGCCAATGTTTCAACTTCTTGGTATCTGAGAATTGCCAAGGCTGCCACCCTCCACCTACAGAAAATGAGTGCTTGTCACCAGTTGCGACTTCTATCGCCAAGTTGGGGGTTGATGTGGCAAGATAGGGTATATTTGTCTTTATGGCTACTTTCTGCGCTCTGCTAGAGAAAACAGCCAATACAAGTAAGACAGACACTATAAGTAATTTTTTTTGTTTCATCATCCGAATCAATTTCATTTTTTGCACTTCTATTGAGAACTTGCCGGCTTATCCTTGTAACATGGTGGATGTCACCGGGTTTCCTTTTCGGCTGCAAATTTAAGAGAAAATCCAATACGAAGCAAGAAAAAGTTTCAAAAAGGTTACATTTTATTTGTGCAAACGTTTGCATATTCATGCAATCTGTTTGCGCACACACATCATACAACACATGATTATAAGTGTAATTTGCACAAATATGCGTAAGGGCAATAAGTATTTTCTAAAATCACCCCGTCCCTCTTTACCATTAAAGAGGGCTCCACCTCTCACCCCGACCCTCTCACCCTCAGGGAAGAGGGAGGAAACCGCTCCTCCTCGTCGCTCGGAACCGCTACGCTCTAAGGATGGCGGACCATCAAAGGTCTCGCCAGATTGTACGGGATGGGACCGCCAAGCTGTTGCGGGGGAGACCTAATGCTGCTTCAAAGCCATCGCCATATTTTACGGGATGGGACCGCATGGGGATGACTGGTTATAGTTTATATCCAGGTAATTTGCTGATAACTTGCAGATTTCTTGTGGTTTTCTTGATGGTTTCGAGAAAAAAGCGTAACTTTGGCGGCAAGTTATATAAACTAAATAATAATGTGATTTTCAGAAATGGTTTGATGATAATGACAAGAATGGACTGGAATATAGACCTT
>ERZ1034871.1674-NODE-1674-length-10532-cov-6.889090_pt1 | contig 10532 bp, 13 predicted proteins | sample MGYA00520631_ERZ1034871 | MGnify/ENA primary metagenome ERZ1034871 (study PRJEB33766, sample SAMN09781721) | gut metagenome | biome: gut microbiome | host: Homo sapiens | place: Madagascar | study: EMG produced TPA metagenomics assembly of the PRJNA485056 data...
CGCCATTACTTCCCCTGGGAACAATAATTGCCACATTGGGTACCTTTCCTATTACCGCCTTTGGCATAGCTGAAGTACTTAAAAACTTATTCAACCGCTTATTAAGTTTTTGGGGTAATTTATCGTTCCTGTATACTATTATATCATCTTTCAGTTTAAATTTCGATAGGCCTTTATTTATAAAACCTGCATTTCTCAAAATGATTTCTTCTTCTCTTTCATCTTTTGGGGAATAACGGCCTTCCGAATATTCATTGATTTTGAAGAATAATTTCTTGCCATCATCATCTGTGCCATTATACGTGTATTTGTTAATCGACCTTATCTCTTCATCTTTCAAGTCTTTTTGCCATATTCTTGCCTCTTTCCTTAAAGACTCAACAGCCTTCGACGTAGGAATCGGATTATATCCCAATGCCCTTGCCTCCGCTTCGGCTGCAGTCTGAATGCTGTCTTTCCTTCTAAAGCCATTATCGCCTTTTGATTTACGAATCCTTTCACGTTCGACTTTCGATTCGTTTCTCCACCCCTTAGTGTGTGCATTCTGCACGCCTCTTCCGTCCTCCGGAAAATATTCAACAATGCAGCGGCAGTTATCGTGACGGCGATAGATCTCTTGTTTAACTGGATAATTGTACGTCCCCGCCAGATTTGCACACCACTTGCAGCCATTGCCAGCATATCTTCTGACGATTTTCGGATGCAGACCTGCGCTGGCATGGAATTCAACGTTTTTAGCAATTGTGTCATCAACAACGGACTGCGTGAAGTTAGCAATCGGACTGCCCATGACGAACTTGTCATTTTCAAAATCACCTTTGGACAGGCGCTCAATCAATCCATCAACCTTATTTTGATCAATGTCCGGCTTCAGTGCGGCTAGGGTCAGGCCCGCCTTCCTATTGAGAACTTTCTGCACACCAGCCGCCAGTTCGGACACCAGTTCATAATTGGTACCCAGCGTTTTCTGTAACAGCCGTTGAGCAATATTGTAGTACATTGTACCGTTAGGCAATAATTCGTTTGTTACATGTTTTGTCAGGGCGTCAGAGAGCATGCAGCCGACCTCATATGCGTACTCGTAAGCGTCAGCATATGTAGCTGACTTATCCTCAAGCTTCTTCTGCACCTGTTTGACAATCCCGTTAGCAGCATATGACTTTTCAAATTCGTCACAGACCAGTTTCAGCAACTCCGGCAAAACATCATCAGTCATCGCTTACCACCTCTGACTGTGTAGTGATCTGCGGTTTGGTTTTTTCTGCGCCGTGAATGCCGGTCAAATCCCTGATGGTCTCGCCCGTCACAAATCCCGGAATCGCCTGGTTGAGTTTGATTACGCCATCGCCAATCAGCGTCAGCGTATTAGCATCGGCCTCGAATAACGGTTCCCACTTAACCTCAGTATCAACAAAACGGCTGCGTGCATAGTGGAACTGGTCCTGAAGACACACCGCCGTATATGCGCAATTCAACAGGCCACTGCCCAGTGACCGCTGCGCCTTACGTCCAGCCAATCTCAGATTCTCATGACTGGCCTTGATTGCCTCAACTGAAGAAGGATTATCAGACGCAAAGCCCAAATCATCGAGCGTCAATCCCATTTCTCCGGCAAAACCGGCAGCTGCGGTTTTCAGCTGCTCAGTAAACGGAGCCATGCTTGCGGTCGTGAACTGGCCGACAGTAGGACGGTCGCCATCATCATCCTTGTCAATCCTCAAAAGAGATGAAACCGTTGCTCTCCACGTATCCATCGGTTCGGCATCAGGATCCATGCCAAGAATGTATTTCTGCGGATACGAATAAAATTCGGCCGTGACGTCGGCTCGCTCAAGCGTGCGTTTGGCGTAACGCTGATAATACATACCTGATCTGGTGATTCTTGACCGACCAAACGGTCTGACAGCGTCGGGCCTGTGAATGACCGGAACAAGCAGCGGCATACCAGCGGGATTGGCGATTGAATATGGTGAACCGCCTTTAGGGTAATACCACGTTTCAGTCGACGTGAAATATGCTTCCAGAAGCGGTGCCTCTGTATCAGTATCTCGCTGAAGTACGGCATACCCTTCCGTTAGCAGACCCGTAATCGGGTCAATGATACCCGTGGCATTAGACGCTTCAATGACCTGCAGACGCACAGGATCAGCAGAATCAGAATCAGCAGAGACGTAGACAAAACAGCAGCTGCCAATCAATGCCGATAGAACTGCGCTGTCAAAAAACACATCGGGATTGTTCTGCTTAAAAATCTGATTTACTCCAAAATCATCATTTGCAAATTCTCTAAATACCAGTCTGTCTGCCAGAGCGTCAACACCTTTCGCATTCCACCCGAGTACCGCACGATACCGATCACGCACGCTAGGCGGGATAGTCAGTCCGACGGGGGAATCATGATATTTAGCTGCATACTGCCTGTATCTCATCAGAACCCGTGGCCTGACGGTTGCCAGCTTGCGTTTCAGGTACCCCATACCCTTAAATTCACTCACTTTATCTACTCCTTTCATGTCGCGCGAGAAAAAATGTACAGTGACGGCGGGAAAGCACGGACGGACCGTGGAGGGGGGGCTATACCCCCCTGTATCTGGACCAGTCCAGTGACTGAGGAAGATTGCGATTGCCAATCACTTGAGTCTTATGCTTGAACCCGTCAGCGTAAAGCTTGTCAGACTTCTGACGGTTGCAAGTCCAGTGCGCCAGCTGCAGATTGTCTATGCTTGACGGATGCCCACCTTTGCTAATCGGTACGATGTGATCAACAACCGGCGACATCGGATCAGGTGGCTTTAGTGATTTGTCAATTGGCATACCGCAAATCCCGCATGTATTCTGCGTCATCAGCAAGCGCTTCTTATTCTTCTCGAACGCCGTTCTGTGTTGTCCTTGCCTATCCGCTCTGACCATACTGACCACCTCCCAGGGGGATTAAAAAACATAGGGGGGGATGCTGAAAGCATATCGACCCTAGGGTATAAAAAAAGACAAGGTAACAGGGGGGACTGTTCCTTGCCTTCTTTTCAACGATACTATAATAGCATGGTTCAATGGTTACTATCAGTACACTGTTTATATACTCTTTGTACACTGTTTGTATACTGTTGGTTACTACACTACGATGACCGACTGTACTCCTTGGACGTACAGTTTAGTTACGTAGCTGCGACTATATCCGATGTCATCCGCAATGTATTCCAAGGATTGAGCGCTAATGAAGTACCTATCCAGTACCAATGCCTGCTTCTGATTATCCAACGCGTCAATGCATCGGGATATGTCCGACCGGTTTTTTCTGGCATGTGTCAACAAAGTATTGATTTTGCCCTCCAGTTCATCACGTTGTATCAGCTTGTCATCAAGCGTGATACGTACCGACGCTTTCGGCATACCGTCGCTTACTGGCGACTTGAGCGATATGATGTCGCTATCAATCTGCGCCAGCTTATCTTCCAACCGTTGAATCTTCTCCATTTTCTTGCGATACTGGAAAAGATACGCCTTGTTTGTTTTAAAGTCATTCAATGTCAATCACTCCCATTCCACGTCTAAGAATTTTGCAAAATCATCAGTCTTTGGAACCTCCAAAATATCGGAAAATGCCAGAAAATCATCACTGTCATTTTTTACATAAAATGCCCGTTTGGCTTTTCTGCTCAATGAATCGCACTGAATAATCTCTGCATTCATGCCTCTGATGGATGCGTTGAATAGCAGAAAAGGGATTGCTCTGTCTGACAGTTCCTCAAGATGATACCAATATGCTCGTGGGCTGTATGTGAAAATGCTGGACGTTAGAACATCGTTGACCATAGTTTCTTTTCTTTTGAGCACGAATGCCGGGTCCTCTTTAATGTTATAGACCCAACGGGCTATCATCATGCCTCCGGTACCTGCTGCCATCTCATAATAATCAGTATGTCTCGGTTCACAAGCGATCGAGTTCGCCAGTTTAGCAACTGAATCAGGCGTAAAATCTTGCTTTTTAGATTTCCTTTCAGCTTGTTCAGTTTCAAAGTATTCATGAAACCAGTCGTACTCTAAATTGGTGTCTATTTTTAGAAAGTTTCTAAACAGTTCCTCGCGCTCTTCTTTTTTAAGCAAAATCTCCATTAATCTGCTGGGCGCCTTAAATGCATCATCAATTCCCAGCAAATCATTTACAGTTTTGACATCAAATTTAACCATTATCCCACCTCACAAACTCGCAATTTTTTGCGCTATTTCTTCGTTATCCCGTGCTTTTTCCGTTTCCAGCCGATGAATATACACGGCTCTTGTAACAGAATCGTCTGCATGCCCTAACCGCTCAGCTACCGCCATGCTGCTAATCCCTTGCGACACTAAATATGTCGCATGCTCATGTCTTAGGCTGTGCAGCGTAATTTCAGGCACTCCCGCTTTCCGGCAAGCTCGCTTAAGTTTGTTGTTAAGGGTCGAATTAAATTGAAAACCTTTAAGTCTGTAAAAAATGCTTTCGTCCGGATCAGCGCCTTTCGCGTTTTTCCACAACATATACAAAACCGCATCGTCTACAATGATTGTCCTGACCGAATACTTGTTTTTAGTCGGGGCAAAAGCTCTAGTCCCTTTCCGGTTCCCTTTGTAAGCCAGCGTCTTGTTTATACTTACCGTTTTTCTTTTAAAATCGACATCATTAAGCGTGATGCCCAACGCTTCAGCAAACCTCAAACCGGTCTTTAACAAGATCAGGAAAAAATTCGCTTCGGACGTGTTTTCATGCTTAAGTTCTTGGATCAATTTTTTCATGTCTTCAATTTCCATAAATTTTTGCTTTTTCTTGCCCGGCTTTTTACCTTGAGGGATTTTAGCGTCAAAAGTAACGTCGCGTTTTAACAACCCGTCCACGTTATACGCTCGTTTAAGTGCCCATGCTAACTGATGATGAAAATCGGTAATCGTTGCTTTTTCCCGCTTTTCGCCGTACTTATTCAAAATTTGCTGGTAGTCATCTGCGGTCATTTTCTCCAGGATCAAATTCGGAAAATTCTCAGCTACAAACCGGTAGTTAGCCTGGTATTTGTTGTATGTCTGTTCACGCACCTGGCCTTTTTTGTACGTTTCAATTTCCTTAAAAAAGTAATCCGTGAGCAGCATTTAATCACCCCGTCTAAATTCCCAGCCATTCTCTATATAACATCTGCCGCCCTTGGTCTTGTCCCTAAGGTAGCCTTCTCTGAATCCAAAAGCTTTTCCCGCTTTAGTGATAGACTCAAACGTCTTCCGCTCGCCCGTTTCGATGTTCAGGCAAATCACTTGCACACCAGCTCTTATACCATGAGGGCGCATTTGATGATAAAGCTTTTTAAAACCATAATCCAAGATCTTTTTTACAACAGTTGATTCTGCCAACCCCGTTTCTCTGGCAATGCCCTTGTAGGTGTAACCTTTTTTAATCATATCCTTAAGCGTTTCTCGATTGATTTTTCTGACGCGTTTTGGTTCCACGCGGTACGATTTTCTCATGCTTGCGATAAACCGTACCGCTTCTTGCAGATCATCATCTTTGATTTTGCTCAAGTCTAAGAAAATGTCATAACCATAATCGGGATAACGTTTAAGAATCATATTTACCGCTCTAGTAATGTTCATGTGCTCATCACTCCTTTCTAAATAGCGTTGAGCCTAATTCCTAAAATCGCTTAGAAGCCGTTTTAGGGGCGTTTTAATCAACACGCTCAATTGTAAGCACATCATCAACGTTGATATAAAAATTAGGGGCTTGAGTATCGTTATCTTCAAACCAGATGACAACAAACTTTTTTCTGATTTTAAAAAACCATGCTTCAATCACCGAAACGGACTCTACAAGGGCGCTTTTATCATATTTTCTATATCTGATTTTATATTTCATTTTTCTTCCTCCTTGGCTTTTCTTTCAGCTTCTTCAGCAGTTTCAGCTTTGACCAACTTGTTTGTGATGACCTTGCCGATTTTAATGGTCACTAAGTAGTTTTTCATCTTCTTCCCTCCTTACAATGCGCCGGCGGAGGACTCGAACCTCCTCATCATGAGATGGACCGTTTCCGGCACACTTGAGCCTGATTATCCGTACGTTACAACTAATTTCTTAAAGGAGTTATGCCTAGCAACGGCTAGCCAACCGATTATCGACTCAAGAACAATCAGTCGGCTATGCACACGTTGCAATTCGATTGCTGGCCATGATGCCCGTGTGCAATTCTGATTTGCGCGTTAGTTTAAAGTGATAGCTATAAAGTGTTGTGAGTACCCAAGCCCACTTTAGACTGCACGTTCAGACTAATCTAGATTGAGAAATGATAATTTTTTTACCCCATTCAGGGTAATGGTTGCGCCCAGCTGTTCGCCAAGACGCAACCAGTCTACTTAAAAAGATCTTGCCAGTCATAATCAATGTTTTGCTTAGCTACAGGTTTGACTCTCTTAGTCGTCCCAATGACGGCAGAATCGAAATGATTCGGCCTCAAGACAACGACTTCAACAGGAACCTTGAATTTACGAGCAAACAACGAAAACTTGATTTTGGACTTTTTATCAATTGAGTACTCGTCATATCCGTTCTTCACATCGTAGACATGCTTTAACTCCCCGTTTTCGTCATATACTACAAAATCCGCCTTATATGCCGTCTGGCGCAATTTAATCAATTCTAGGGTGAATGTATCCAACAACGTAAAACGTTGCTGACACGTGAAACTGTAGCCACTAGGCTTGATATATCGTTGGTAGAACGTCGCTTCTTTTAGAGAGTCAAACTTGAATCCGTCAAGCACGACTTTTTTTCCAAAGTGAGAAGCAGCATGCGTTCTTCTGTACATAACAATCTCCTATCCGTAAAGTTGATTCTTGAGAGCTTCGATATCCGACAAGGTTTTGCTCATGTCAATGCCTGCGTTCTGCTTGTTCGCCAAGTCATCAAAGTTCTCCATCGTTTTCTGTTTTTCTGGTTTAGCGTGTTTTGATTTAGCAGCTCTGTTGTTTTTGTGCTCTGCCTCTAGCGCTTCGACATCTGATAAACTTTGCGGTCGCTTATCCTCCCAGGTTCGCAGAACGGCGCATGCGTATTTCCAGTTGCGCACGTTATTGCTCAAGGCTATCTGCATCGCCTTGATGATGATAAGATCAGGCTCCTTTGATTGTTGCTGCCATTCGTTATACGTCTGTCGCATATCGTCGCACAGGAAGCTGCTCATCATGCCGAAATTCTCTTGGTAAAATTCAACGATCTTTCCGAAGCCGTCGTCGTCGATTGATTCTTCTTCCGGCTGATCCACTATGTTAACTAAACTAGTATCAACGACTGCGTCTTCAGTATTTACTCTTTCAGTATTTAATTCTTTAGTACTTACTTCTTTAGTATTTAATTGTGCTCGTTTTACTAGGTCTAGAAATTCTAGGCCTTGAAATTCTACCCCTTGTTTTTCTAGGCCTTGTTTTCCTCCCCCTTGTTTTTCTCCTGTTTGATTTCTGGGCGATTCATAAATATCATAAACATACTCAATTCGGCCACTGGAAGTAGTACCAGGCATAAGTTTTGTAACAACAACATACCCATGTTCCTTCAGTTCTGACAGAGCACCCCTGACAGTCGGCTCTTTGTCCTTACAGATAGCGACCAATCCTTTTATTGAGTAGTCCCAATTATCTGGAAGAGACAGCATTTTAGACAGTAAACCTATTGCCCTTAGAGACAAGTTTTTGTCTCTAAGATGATGATTACTCATCACCGTATAATTTTTGCTTTTGTTAACTCTGAAATATGCCATGACTATCTCTCCTTCCTTTCCGATTCGGGCATCCCACCCGTCCGGTGTCATACGGCCACTGCCCAAACTTCCTTACTCAACTTCGATATCCGCAGCACTTGTGAACGCCGTGATTTGCTTCGTCGCCCTGCAGTACTCGCAATGACCGCACCGCTCCGGTTCAGCTCTGCCGGCAATCAGGTCAGCGATATGATCCTGATGTTCCTTGACGTCTTCCAGAGCCTCCTTGAGATACTCCTGATCCTGTTCGGAATTGAAACTGAAAGCGTCATGGTCGCATGGTATCTGCTTTGACACCGCAAAGATGAACGGCTGGCACTCAACGCCAAACGTCTGCTTGATGAGCTCGGTGTATACCGCCATCTGAAGGTAATATCCGTATGCCTTGATGAACGGCACCTTGCGACGCTCATCCTTGTCCCAGAACCCCTTGTGAATGTCTGCCGTGGTCTTGATGTCGCAGAAGTACTGCTTGTCAAGATTGAGACTGTCGATTTTACCCTTCCACTGATGGCCGAAGATATCTCCAGTCACAATCACTTCCTTCTCGCCGACACTGTACAGGTTATTGAACACCTGATCAGCCTCCAGACACTTAATCATGTTGTCGCCGACCTTGTACGGAGCACGAAGCGCACCGCTCTTGGTCATCATTGCGTCCTTGTTTTTCTCGATAAATGCAGAGTGACTGGCCTCGCTCTCAAAGTAGCTGTGCACGTAGTTCCCTACAAGAAGAGCGGTAGGATCCATGACGGGCATGTATTCTCCGTTCAGTTTCGCCAGGGCAAAGGCCTCGCATTTTCGGAAGTCCTTGTAGAGCGACGTACTCATGTAGTCAAAGCTTGTCGCGTTATCGTAGTAGTTTTCCGCTGTAAGTTCCATTTTTCATTCTCCTTTACTTTGAGTATTCTTCTGCCGGATTGAACAAATCTACCGGGCGCGGTTCGCGTTGGAATTCTTCCGTTTCCTGTTGCTGAACGTGTTCCGGATCCATCGCCTGTGCAATCAGGGCGTCAGCCTTGTTCTTGGCCTTGCTGTTTTCGGTCGCCTGCACCTGCTTCTTTGTCTGCTGCACCTGCATTTGTCCGTCGTCATCTTCCGTGTAGAGTGCCCCGAGAGTTTCCGGGAACGCTTCACGCAGGGCATTCACGATGGCCGTTTTCCGGATCATCGTTGCCGGCATGGTCTTCCATGTTGACTGACCTTTGGAAAATTCACTAAGCGAAATCTCCACCCTGACGGGAATATCCCTGTCTTTGCGGTACACCTCACACCAGCCGCCGACAAGCTGATCAAAGTCCGGTACTGTAAAGGCACCGTTGCGGAACTCAACCCCGTTGTTATTCACAACAATTACGCCCGCTTTAAGGCCGTTGTACTGAGGATGAGACTCAGCACGTTTCATGAAGGCCTCTTTCGACGTGATAAGCTGTGCGGGCTTATCTCCGAATTTGACAATGAAGGCCTCATTCAGGAACGGATTAAGATGCTGAAACTTACACAGGTTAAGGAACATCGCAATTTCCTGTCCGGTAACTTCTTTGGAATTGCCGCGGACAAGATAGTCCCTCACGATGCTTGGAGAAAGTGTCACGTCATCGCCGTTTGCCTTGAATGTAATGCTTCGTGTTTGTTGCTGTAATTGATTCATTTCTATTCCTCCTCTAACATTTTTCCCTTAGATTCGTCCTCAAGGACCTTTACGATAAACTTCAAAGCCTGGATCATCGTTTCAAGCTCACAGTCACCCCCGAGGGCAACTTCAACCCCACATTCATCAGACACGTAATAGTTGTACCGATCGCTATAACTATGGATCTCCATATCCGTGCATGCTTCATTTTGAATGCGAAAATAGGTGCGACCGCCATGGCTGGTATCACCGCCACGATAGCCAGTAGTCCCGGCTTCAACCTCTAGAATGTTGCAACTTTCAATTTCTCTACTGTAGGTCGTGATTTTAGTTCCATCTTCTAATGTTCTTGAATTCTTTTTGATTTTGTACATGTGTTATCTCCTCCTAAAACGGTGCTGTCGTTCCAGTTTCAAGTTTTCTTTTAAAAGCGCCTAACCGGCTTTCAAAATCTTTTACGTTTTGTAAATAATCGACTGCTTTTCTAGAATTTTTTCGAATAGTTTCTTTTACAGCGTTGCTTTCAAGGAATTCTACAAGTTCTTTACCAGTCATTTCGTGCTTCTTTTTCCACTCCTCCGCTCTTTCCTTACTTATGTCATACAGTTGGTCAAAGTCATGGAGTAACGGTGGAGTTAAAAGGAAGTTGGCACTTTGTACCAAGTAACTTTTGATACGAGTATCATTGATTCTCCGTGCATAAGCATGAGCATCTTTATCGACGGTTGTGAACGTGTCATCACCCTCGCCGTACTCTTTTTGCAATTTATAAAATAAAATGGCGATATCGACATTGCTGCTTAAGCTCGATAAAAAACACTCTATTCCGTTGTCGCCGCCAATCTCATTGACAGTACTTTTTGCCAAAAATAAACCGATTATTTTGCTTAACAATTCCTTGCTGATTTCAATTTTTTCTTCACTCATCTTGTGTTCCTCCTAAATGTGCTATAATATAAGTGATTCATAATAAATTCGTGCCGCCTCTTTTTTCAAGGGGCGGTTTTTTAATGCCCAACTTTATTCAGCTGTTCAAGCATAGCCCACAGGTTCCACCGTACCGGTTCCCATTTCTGCCAGTCTTTATAAACCAGCTGATCCATGGCCCAAAGCAAGCTATGCGGTTTCTT
>ERZ1034871.1680-NODE-1680-length-10512-cov-3.273884_pt1 | contig 10512 bp, 6 predicted proteins | sample MGYA00520631_ERZ1034871 | MGnify/ENA primary metagenome ERZ1034871 (study PRJEB33766, sample SAMN09781721) | gut metagenome | biome: gut microbiome | host: Homo sapiens | place: Madagascar | study: EMG produced TPA metagenomics assembly of the PRJNA485056 data...
GTGCTTCACGCCGTCGAGCGAGCGCGCTCCCGGCACGCGGCGGCAGGCGTCGCGGATCTGTGCCTCGCTCACGCGGCAGCAGCGGCACACGATGGTGCCGTATGCCGGGTCGCGCTCTATCAGGCGCTCCCACTCCTCCTGGCCTATGCGCTTGAGGTCTGGGATGGGGCGGCGCCGCGGCTCGAACGACTGGTTGCGCGGCAGGCCCAGGATCTCGTTTGCCTGCGCGGCCACCATGCGACCGATCGCGGGGCTCGCCGTGAGTCCGGGGCTCTCGATGCCGGCGCAGTCCAGAAATCCCGGCGCGCCCGCGACGGGGCCAATGATGAACTCGTGCCCCGGCTGGTGCGCGCGCAGGCCGGAGAACGACGTGATGGTCTCGCGGAACGGGATGTCCCTCACCGTGAGGGCGCTCTTGCGGCGCACGGCCTTGAGCCCTTCCGGCGTGGTCTGGGTGCCGCGCTTGTCGTCGATGTCGTCAGCCGTGGGCCCCACCAGCAGGTTGCCGTGGACCGTGGGCGTCACGAGCACGCCCTTGCCCATCTTGGTGGGCAGCATGAACACGGTGTGGCGCACGTGGCCGCCGGCCGTGGTGTCAAGAAGCTCGTACTCGCCGCGGCGCGGCACTATCGTGAGCGTGTCCGCGCTCACCATGTTGTGGATCTGGTCCGCGTACACGCCGGCCGCGTTTATGACCACGCGCGAGAAGAACGCGTCGCCACCGGCCGTCACCTTCCAGCCGGGCGCGCCGCCTTCCAGCGTCGCGGGCTCCACCGCCGTGACGCGCGCGTCAAAGCGGAAGCGCACGCCGTTTGTGGCCGCGCTTTCCGCCAGCGCGGCCGTGAGCGCAAACGGGTCGCAGATGCCGGCCGTGGGCGCCCACAGCGCCGCGACGGCCCCGTCCGCGATGTTTGGCTCCATCCGCACGAGCTCCTCGCGCCCCACGATGCGAAGCTCTGGCACGCCGTTTGCGCGACCGCGCTCCAGAAGCGCCTCGAGCGCGGGCATGTCCTTCTCGTCCGTGCAGACCACGAGCGAGCCAATGCGGTCGAACGCAAAGCCCAGCTCGCGCGCCAGCTGCGGAAAGAGCGCGTTTCCCTCCACGTTGAGCCTCGCCATGAGCGTGCCGGTCTTGGCGTCGAAGCCGGCGTGCACGATGGCGGAGTTCGCCTTCGACGTGCCGGCGCACACGTCGTCCTCCGCCTCCAGCACAAGGAAGCGCCCGTCCAGGCGGCTGAGCTCGCGGGCTATGGAGCACCCGCTCACCCCGGCGCCTATCACGAGCGCGTCATAAACTATGGTACCGTCCATCGGTCCTCCGTCCTGCAAGGGTGCGTCCGGGTCATCCGGCGGTCCATATGCTAGCGCGCGCGGGAACGATGGGGGCAAGGCCTCGGTTAGTGGGCGAACTGGCTCTGGTAGAGGTCGCGATAGAAGCCGCCGGCGGCCAGCAGCTCCTCGTGCGTGCCCCTCTCCACCACGCGGCCGTCGCGCATGACGATGATGCAGTCCGCGTTGCGCACGGTCGAGAGCCTGTGCGCCACAACGAGCGACGTGCGGCCTTCCATCATGCGGTCGAACGCGTCCTGCACCTGCAGCTCCGTGCGGGTGTCGATGGAGCTCGTCGCCTCGTCCAGCAGCAGCACCGCAGGGTCGCACATCATCACGCGGGCGATGCACAGCAGCTGGCGCTGCCCCTGCGAAAGGGCGCCTCCGCCCTCGCCCACCAGCGTCTGGTAGCCCTGGCGCAGCTGCATGATGAACTTGTGCGCGTGGGCGCGCCTTGCCGCGTCGACCACCTGCTCGTCCGTGGCGTCCGGCACGCCGTAGGCGATGTTGTCGCGCACCGTGCCCTCGAACAGCCACGTCTCTTGCAGCACCATGCCGAACGCGGAGCGCAGGCTCTGCCGCGTGAGGCCGCGCGTGTCCGCGCCGTCGAGCGTGATGGTGCCGCCGTCCACGTCGTAGAAGCGCAGCAGCAGATTGATGAGCGTCGTCTTGCCGCAGCCGGTGGGGCCCACCAGCGCAAAGCGCTTGCCGGCCGGCACGTGGATGCACACGTCCTGAAGAAGCGGGCGGTCCTTCGTGTACGAGAAGCACACGTGGTCCATCTCGAGCTCGCCACGCGGCGCCGGAAGCGCCTTCGCGGTTGGGGCGTCGGGCTCCTCCTCCACGGCGTCCATGAGCGCAAGCAGGCGCCGCGCGGAGGCGAACGCGGTCTGTACCTGCGTCACGACGGCGGAGATCTCGTTGAACGGCTTCATGTACTGGTTTGCGTACGAGAGGAAGCTCTGCACCTGGCCCACGGTAAGCGGCGTGGGCCAGCCAGATATGACGCTCGCGCAGCCCGCGATGGCGACCGCGGCGTACGTGATGTTGTTCACGAGCCTGGTGGACGGGTTGCTGAGGCTGCTTATGAACTGCGCATGCACGCCCTTCTCGTACAGCTCCGCGTTCACGCGGCCGAACGTCGCGACGTCCGCCGGCGCGTGCGCGAACGCCGTCACGAGCTTCTGGTTGCCGATGACCTCCTCCGCAAAGCCGCCGAGCTCGCCCTGCAGCGCCTGCTGCGCCGCGAACGAAGAGGCGGACTTGCGCGTGATGAGCCCGGCCGCGAGCACGGAAAGCGGCGTGAGCAGGATGACGACGAGCGCGACGGGCACGGATATGCACAGCATGAACGCGATGGTCCCCACGATGGTGGCGACGCCGTTGAACAGCTGCGTGAAGCCCTGCAGCAGGCCGTCGCTCACCTGGTCCACGTCGTTTATGACGCGGGACAGCAGGTCGCCGTGGGAGTGCGAGTCCACGAACGAGAGCGGCAGGCGGTCGAGCTTGCCGTACGCGTCCATGCGCAGGTCGCGCGCCGTGTTGTACGAGAGGCGGTTCGTGCAGTAGCCCTGCACCCACTGGCACGCGCCCGCGGCGGTCACCACAGCGGCGAGCCGCCTGAGCACGGGCGCCAGGCGCGCGAAGTCCACGCGGCCGGCCGACACCATGCAGTCGATGGCGTTGCCCATGAGCACGGGCACGTACAGCTGCAGCACGACGGACGCGGCGGAGGCCACAAACGCGGCGACCAGAAGCGGCAGGTGCGGCCGCACGTAGCGCATGACGCGGCGCAGCACCGTGCCCACGCCGTAGCCCGCAACGTCCATCCCCTGGTTGGGGTCTGTGCCGCCCACGTTTCCGCGCACGTTCGACATGGTTGCGGAGGCGGATGCCCCCGCGGCATACGGGTTGGCCATTACGCTGGCACCTCCTCCGGAGAGAGCTGCGAAAGGCAGATCTCGCGGTACAGCGCACACGTGCGCAGCAGCTCCGCATGCGTGCCGATCCCGGCCACGCGGCCGTGGTCCAGCACGAGCACCTTCGTGGCGCCCATGACCGCGCTCACGCGCTGAGAGACGACGACGCTCGTCGTCGTGCCCGAAAGCGAGGCCAGGGCCTGCCTCAGGCGCGCGTCCGTCGCGAAGTCGAGCGCGGAGGCGGAGTCGTCCAGCACCACGACGCGCGGCGACCCCACGAGGGCGCGCGCGATGGTGAGGCGCTGCCGCTGGCCGCCGCTGAAGTTCTTGCCGTCGGCCTCCACCGGCTCGTCCAGGCCCGCCGGCTTCGCGCGCACGAAGTCGTCCGCCTGGGCAAGCGCGAGCGCTTCCCACAGCTCGTCGTCAGTGGCGTCCGGCTTTCGCCACGTGAGGTTCGATCGGATCGTCCCCGTCATGAGCGAGGCGCGCTGCGGCACGATGGCGACGGTGGCGCGCAGCTGGTCCAGCGGCCATTCGCGCACGTCGCGCCCGAGCACGCTCACGCTTCCGGACGTGGCGTCGTACAGGCGCGGCAGCAGCTGCACGAGCGTGGACTTGCCCGACCCCGTGCCGCCGATGATGCCAAGGGTCTCGCCCTCGCTCACGTCGAGCGTCACGTGCGCGAGGGCCGGCTGCGAGGAGCCCGCGTAGCAGAACGTGGCGTCCCTAAGGCTCACGGCAGGCGCCACGCCGCGTGCGGGAAGCTCCACGCGGTCCGCCTCAGTCTGCGCAAGGGCCAGGCTCGCGTCCAGCACCTCCATGATGCGCTGCGCGGAGGCCGATCCGCGCGTGAACGTGACCACGAGGTTCGCCACGTACGCAACGGCCAGAAGCGTCTGCGTCATGTAGTTGACGAACGCCATGACCTCGCCCTGCGAAAGGTCGCCCACGCTCACGCGAAACGCGCCGCTCCACAGGATCGCGACCACGCCCGCGTTCAGCACCACGAACGTCGCCGGGCTCAACAGCGCCGTCAGCCTGCCCGCGGCGACAGCCGTGGCGGCCTGGTCGTTTGCGGCGCGGCGGAATCGGGCGAACTCGTCCTTCTCGCGGCGGAACGCGCGGATCACGCGCACGCCGGAGAGCGACTCCCGCGTGATGAGGCTCACGCGGTCGAGGCGCGTTTGCATCTGCCGGAAGTACGGCACCGCTCGCGACATCACGAACCAGAACACGAGCCCTATGAGCGGCGTGCACAAAAGGAAGATGCAGCCCAGCTTAAAGTCGATGAGAAGCGCGGCCACCATGGAGCCCACGGCCAAAAACGGCCAGCGTATGAGCTGACGGATGCCAAGGGCGATCGCCACCTGCACCTGGTTCACGTCGTTCGTGATGCGCGTGGTGAGCGACGGCGTGCCAAAGCGGTCCACGTCCTCGGCGGAGAGCTCCATCGTCTTCCTGAAGAGCGCATTGCGCAGGTCCGTCCCCACGCCCTGCGATACCAGGGCCGCCATCCTCTGGCACACCAGCGTGAAGCAGTAGCCCACGCACGCAAGGCACGCCAGCAGCGCGCCCATCCTCAGCACGTAGCGGGCGTCGTGGTGCGCGACGCCCACGTCTATCATGCGCGCCACGATCATGGGAGTCATGAGGTCGAACACGACCTCGACCACCTTTGCCGCCATGCCCACGGTCACGCGCCCGCGGTATCCCCGCAGGTACCTCCTCAGCAGCTCACGCAAAGCATACTTCCCTCCGCGGCCCCTCCGTCCCAGCGCGTCGCGGCTAGTCCAGGCCCAGCTTGTCCGACAGCTCTATCCACTCCGTCTCGAGCTCGTCCACCTGGGCCTCGACGTCGTCTATCTGGGCCTGCGCGTCCATGAGGCCCTGGTAGTCCGACGCGTCCAGCTCCGCCATGCGCGCACGCAGCCGCTCTGGCTCTCCCTCGAGCTTCTGCAGCTTGCGCGCCACGGCGTCGTAGCGCTTCTTCAGCTCGCGGCGCTCGGCGTTGGAAAGGCCCGTCGGCGCGGGGCCGCCGTCCTTCTCGCCCTGTGCAACCACGTTAGCCGCCGCGGGCGCGGATGTCGAATTCGACTTTTGTATGCTGCCATCCAAAAGGGATAGGTACTCGTCCACGCCGCCGGGCACGTGGCGCACGTGGCCGTCTATCAGCGCAAACTGGTCGTCCGTCACGCGCTCCATCAGGTAGCGGTCGTGGCTCACCAGAATGAGCGTGCCCGGCCACGTGTCAAGGAGGTCCTCGAGCACGGCGAGCATGTCCGTGTCGAGGTCGTTTCCGGGCTCGTCCAGGATGAGCACGTTTGGCTCGCGGAGAAGGACGCAAAGTATCGACAGGCGCCGCCTCTGGCCGCCGGACAGGTCCTTTATGAACGTCGGGAACTCCCTGCGCTCGAAGCCCAGGCGCTCCAGCAGCTGCTCCGGGCTCTGCGGCTTGCCGTCCACCACGTAGTACTTCTTGAACGTGGCCAGGAGCTCCTCCACGCGCCAGTCGTCCTTCTCGCGCAGCTGGTCCAGGTGCTGGGACAGTATGCCGAACTTCACGGACTTGCCGATCTTGACGTAGCCGGCGCTCGGCAGCATGCGACCCGTCATCACCTTAAGGAGCGTGGACTTGCCGGCGCCGTTCTCGCCCAGGATGCCGTAGCGGTCGCCCGGCCCTATGAGCCAGCTCACGTCCCTCAGCACCTGGCGCTCGCCGTAGCCGGCGCTCACGTCCTTAAGCTCCATGACCTGCTTGCCCAGGCGGCTCACGGCAAGGCGCTTCAGCTCCGTGGTGTTGCGCAGCGGCGGGTCGTCCGCCAGGAGCGCCATCGCGGCGTCGATCCTGAACTTCGGCTTGCTCGAGCGCGCCTTCGCGCCGTGCGCGAGCCAGTTGAGCTCCTTGCGCAGGGTGTTCTGGCGGCGCTCCTCCGTCACGGCCGCCTGGCGCTGGCGCTCCACGCGCTGCTGTACGTACGCGGAGTAGCCGCCCTCGAACGGGTCGATCACCCCGTCGTGCACCTCCCACATGTGCTCGCACACCTCGTCCAGGAACCAGCGGTCGTGCGTCACGACGAGAAGGGCTCCCTGTCCCTGCTGCCAGCGGTACCTCAGGTGCCGCGCGAGCCACGTGATCGCGCCCATGTCCAGGTGGTTCGTGGGCTCGTCCATCAGGATCACGTCCCACGTGCCCACGAGCACGCGCGCGAGGTCGCAGCGGCGGCGCTGCCCGCCGGAGAGCTCCCCCACCCTCGCGTGCCAGTCAACGTCGCCCAGAAGCTCGTCCACCACGGAGCGCACCTTGGGGTCGGACGCCCACACGTACTCCGGCACGTCGCCCACCACGGCGTGCTCCACCGTGTCCGCGTCGTCGAGCGCGTCGTCCTGGGCGAGCATGCCGACCTCGATGTTGTTGCGGTACGTCACCTTGCCGGAGTCCGGCTCCAGGCGCTTAGCCACCAGCTCCAGAAGCGTCGACTTCCCGTCGCCGTTCCTGCCCACGATGCCTATGCGCTCGCCCTCGTTTATGCCTATGGTCTGGTCGCGCAGCACCTGCTTGCCCGGCCACTCCATGCTCAGGTGCTCGCAGCCAATCAGAATTCCCAAAGCTATTCCTCCACGTCCGCCGCAAGCCCGCGCAGCAGCGCTATCTCGCGCCTGTATCCCGCAAGGTCGTTCGGCGTCTCCAGTATCATCGGCAGGTCGCGCGTCCTGGGGTTCGTGACCACCGCGCGAAAGGCGTCCAGGCCCAGCGTGCCCTCGCCTATCCTCTCGTGGCGGTCCTTGTGCGACCCGCGCGGGTTCTTCGAGTCGTTCAGGTGCAGCGCGCACAGCCGGTCCAGGCCGATCACGCGGTCGAACTCGTCCAGCACGCCGTCCAGGTCGTCGGCCACGTCGTAGCCGGCGTCGCTCACGTGGCACGTGTCAAGGCACACGCCAAGCAGCTGGTCCTCGCGCGTCCCGTCGATTATGCGCGCCAGCTCCTCGAAGCTGCGGCCCACATCCGTGCCCTTTCCGGCCATGGTCTCTAGCAGCACGCGCGTGCGCTGGCCGGGCACCAGCACCTGGTTCAGCCCCTCGCAGATGAGCTCGATGCCGCGACCTGCCCCCTGTCTCACGTGGCTGCCGGGGTGGAAGTTGTAGTAGTTGCCCGGCAGCGCCTCCATGCGCTCAAGGTCTTCGGCCATGGCCTCGCGCGCGAACTCCACGGTCCGCTTCGTGGCGGAGCACAGGTTCATGGTGTACGGCGCGTGCGCCACCAGCTTCCCAAAGCCGTGCTCGGCCATCAGGGTCAGAAGCGCCTCCACGTCCCTGGGGTCCAGTGCCTTCGCGCTGCCGCCCCGGGGGTTGCGCGTGAAGAACGCGAACGTGTTCGCGCCGATCTCGAGCGCCGTCCTGCCCATGGCCTCGAAGCCCGCGGAGGTGGACAGGTGGCAGCCGATCGTGATCGCGCCCACGCTAGCGCACCCTCCCCAGAAGGGCGCCCAGCCTGTCCAGGAGCTCCGCCGCGACCTGCTCCAGCGGCAGCGTGTCCATCTGCTCCACGCGGTCCGGGTACACGAAGGCAACGCGGTCGGTGTCGGACCCAAACGTGCTGTCCACACGGCTCACGTCGTTCGCGACTATGAGGTCGCAGCCCTTGCGCTCGAGCTTCTGGCGCGCGTGGGCAAGGAGGTCGTCCGTCTCGGCGGCGAACCCCACCACCACGCGGTCGCCCTTGCGCGCGCTCAGGTCGCGCAGGATGTCCGCGGTCTCCACGAGCTCGATCGCGTCCAGGTGCTCCGCCGCCTTCTTCAGCTTGTGGTCCGCCGGGGCCTTCGGCGTGTAGTCCGCCACGGCCGCGGCGCATATCGCGGCATCCGCGCCCCCAAACGCCGCAAGCGCCGCCTCGTGCATCTGCGCGGCGCTCACCACGTCCACGCGGTGCACGCCGACGGGCGTCGCAAGCGCCGTCGGGCCGCTCACGAGCGTCACGTTCGCCCCGCGGCGCGCTGCCTCGCGCGCTATTGCGTAGCCCATCTTGCCGGTTGACGCGTTCGCGATGTAGCGCACCGGGTCTATGGCCTCGTGGGTGGGCCCCGCCGTCACGACGACGTCCCTGCCCGCGAGCGCCGCGTGCTTCTCGGCCGCGCCCTCTGCCTTGCCGAGAAGTGCGAGCGCCGCGGCCACGATGTCCTCCACGGGCGCGAGCTTGCCCTCGCCCACGTATCCGCACGCGAGCTCGCCGGACGCCGGCATCACGAAGCGGACGCCGCGCTCGCGAAGCAGCGCCACGTTAGCCTGCGTCGCGGGGTTTCGCCACATGTTCACGTTCATGGCCGGCGCCACCAGCACGTCGGAGTGCGCCGCGAGGATCGTCGCCGTCGCCGCGTCGTCCGCGATGCCGCACGCCATCTTCGCCATCACGTTCGCCGTCGCGGGCACCACCAGCACCAAATCCGCGAAGTCCGCGGACTCCACGTGCGGTATGGCCGTCTCGCGCATGCCGTACAGCGACGTGACCACCTCGTGGTGCGAGAGCGCCCCGAACGTGGTCTCGCCCACGAAGCGCGTCGCGTCCTGCGTCATGGCGACGCGCACGTCGCAGCCTGCCTTCTGCAGGCCGCGCATGACCTCGCACGCCTTGTACGCAGCGATGCCGCCGCACACCACCAACGTCACGTTCGCCATCAATCGGCGACCTCCTCGGTCACCAGCAGGCGGTGGCAGTACGGGCACTCCGCAATCGAACCGGCGTGCTTGAGGTCGCTGAACAGGCTCGGCTGCAGCTTAACGCGGCACACGGACGGCACGTTGCCCTCGAGCTTCTCGACGGCGAGGCCGCCAAAGCGCTTCGTCGCGGCATCGTAGCGCGCGAGCGTGTCCCCGTCCAGCGCGGCGACCATGCGCTTGCGCTCGTCGGCGAGCTGGCGCACCCGCGCCATGATGTCCGCGGTGTCGCGCTCGAACGATGCCTGCTGGGCCGCGCGCTCCTCGTCGAGCTTCGCGTCCAGGTCGCGCGCGTTCCTCTCGGCCTTCTGGAGGCGCTTCAGGCGGTCGGACGTCTCCTTGTAGTTGAACTCGATCTTCTCCATCTTCTTGGCGAGCGAGGTCAGCTGCTGCTCGATGCTGGACGCCTGGCGGTAGTCGCCCTCCTGCGCGAGGGCCCTCACCTCGTCCGTCTTCTGCATCAGGTGCTCGTGCTCGGCCTCCGCGTCCTGGAGCTCGAGCTCGGCGTCCTTGCGCTGGCCCACGATCTTCGTGAGCTCGCCGGCCACCTTGCGCTTCGCCGCGTCGGCCGCGGCGATCCTCTTCTGCTGCGGCATCGCCTTGAGCCTGCGGCTGTCGCGCATGAGCTCCAGGTCGATCTGCTGAAGGCGCAGGAGCGCCTCGTAGTCGTTCATGTCTACCTCCGGTTGCTAGAGACGATGCCAAGGAGGGCGTCCGCAAAGCGGTCCAGGTCGCCCTCGCCCACGCGCTCGTCGAACGAGATTCTGAGTGATCCCAGGGCGTCTCCCCGGGCGATTCCCATGGCGGAGAGCACGTGGCTGGGGTCGAGCGAGCCGGACGAGCACGCCGATCCCGCGGACACCTCGAACCCAAGCTGGTCGAGCTTCAGGATGAGCGTCTCGGAGTCCAGGGTCGGCACCATGATGGAGACCATGCCGGGCAGGCGTCCCTCGTCCACCGTTGCGCTCACCGTGGGCAGGATGCCCGTGCCCTCCGCGCACAGGCGCGAGAAGAGCGCGTTCGCCCGGCCCTGGACGACCGCTCGCGTGCGGTCCAGCCCGTCCGCGCAGCTCTTGGCCGCCGCCGCGAACGCGAGCGCCCCGCGCACGTCCTGGGTGCCGGGGCGGCGCCCCTGCTCCTGCCCGCCGCCGAAGCTCTGGGGCCGCAGGGGGCAGCGCGAGCGCACCATGAGCGCGCCCATGCCCACGGGGCCGCCGATCTTGTGCGCGGCGATGCTCACGGCGTCGGCGTCGGCCACGTCGAGCGGGATCCGCCCGAAGGCCTGCACCGCGTCCGTGTGGAACAGTGCGCCGGCCTGGTGCGCCGCGCGGGCGATCTTGCCCACCGGCTGCACGACGCCCGTCTCGTTGTTCGCGCTCATCACGCTCACCAGCGCCACGTCGGGCCCCAGGAGCCTCCGAACGGCGTCCTCCGTCACGACGCCCTCGCGGTTTGGCCTGGCGAGCTCCACCTCGAAGCCGCGGCCGCGCAGCGCCGGCACCACGTCAAGCTCGCTGTCATGCTCGATGGCCGAGACGATGACCCTCGTCCTGTT
>ERZ1034871.1681-NODE-1681-length-10500-cov-9.625371_pt1 | contig 10500 bp, 8 predicted proteins | sample MGYA00520631_ERZ1034871 | MGnify/ENA primary metagenome ERZ1034871 (study PRJEB33766, sample SAMN09781721) | gut metagenome | biome: gut microbiome | host: Homo sapiens | place: Madagascar | study: EMG produced TPA metagenomics assembly of the PRJNA485056 data...
AATTGCTTGATTTAATGTTGTTGCTCAAGCTGCTTGAGCGTTTAAAAGATGGCGGTTCCCTGGCAATTCATACGGCAGAGGAAATGCCGCTCAGCGATTATGAGCCAAGAAAAGTTATTGGGGATTGGCAAATTTTGTATAAATAGATTTGTGGGGTGACATTAATGAACGTTACGATTATTGGTGGGGGAAATATCGGAACCTTGATGGCAGCAGAGGCTGCTGATAAAGGTCATACTGTTACGGTTTGTACATCAAAGCCTGATTTATGGAATAAAGAAATAGAAGTGTATGATTCAGACGATAATCTGTTAATTAGTACACAAATTTCAAAAATTACCAGTTCGATGAAAGAAGCAGTAAGCGGCGCTGATCATATCTGGGTAACCGTTCCTGGGGAAGCATTCATGGATACTGCTGCCAGAATGCTTCCTTATGCGACAAAAGGGCAGAAGATAGGTATTATTCCAGGATTTGGCGGAGCGGAATTTTCATTTAGAAAATTAATAGACAAGGGATGCATATTGTATGGATTCCAGCGTGTTCATAGTATCGCCAGACTAAAGGAATACGGTAAGTCGGTATATCAGTTGGGACGGAAACATAAAATCGAAATAGGTTCGATACCTGCATCAAATGTTTCGGATATTTGTGACTTTATTGAAAGTATTTTCAACATTCCATGTGTTCCGCTACTTAATTACCTTTCAGTTTCTTTAACGCCATCAAATCCAATATTGCATACTTCTAGGTTATATTCCATGTTTAAAGATTATAAACCTGGTGAAAAATATAACAGAAATTTTCTTTTCTATAGGGAATGGTCACTAGAAGCATCAAAACTGATGATATCATGTGATGACGAGTTACAGCTATTATGTAGGACAATTCCGATGAATCTTGATAATGTACACTCTTTGAAGGATTACTATGAGAGTTATACAGCAGAAGATATGCAAAGAAAAATCAGCAGTTTGGATGCCGTAAAGAATTTGAAGTCACCAATGACAGAGGTTGAAGGAGGATGGATTCCCGATTTTAATTCAAGATATTTTAGAACCGATTTTCCTTATGGTATTAACGTAATCATCAAGATTGCAGACATCTTTAATGTAGATACTCCAACGATGGACGAAATATGGAACTGGTATCGCGATTTGGTTTCAAATGAAGAGACCGTTGATATGGATATGTCTGTAAATGAATTCTTGAAATTATATCAATAATCGGGGGCTGTTTGACTTGGATAAATTAATTTTGACTGATGATCAAATAGAGAAACTGCACAAGGTTGGATTGGAAATGCTGATTGAATTTGACCGTATTTGCCGAAAAGAGAATATAAAATATTCAATAGAATCGGGTACTCTATTGGGAGCAGTCAGGGATGGCAGGTTCATTCCATGGGATGATGATGTGGATGTATCCATGACGCGTGCTGAATATAATAAGTTTTTTGTTGCTTGTGATAAATATCTCGACAAATCAAGGTTTTTCCTGGATTGCCATGAAACGGATTCGGAATATATTTTCGGGTACAGTAAGTTGAGGAGATTGGGAACTGTTTTCAGACAGATCGGTCACGAGACTCTGACTCAACGTAATGAGATATTCATGGACATAATTATCTTGGATAATATCCCCGATCGTCATATCAGCAGGATTATTCATTCAAAGATATGCGATGTTATTAAAACCATTTTGAATGCACAGTTGAATATTAAAAGCAATAATCCAATAGTGAGGCTGATAAGTAAACTTCTGATGCTCATTCCACGAAATGCAGTTTTTTCCATATTATATTCGTTTGAAAGAATTAACAACAGGAAAGATACTGAATTATGCAGAGTGTATACATATACCCCTGCAAGTGGATGGGGAGTACCAACCAAATGCTATAAGAAATATCGCGATATAAAATTTGAAAATCATAAATTCATGTGCTTTGATGACTATGATTCATATTTGAAGTATGCATACGGAAATCACTACATGGAATTGCCACCTGTGGAAAAGAGAAAACCGCATATTGACGTTTCCGAATTGGCATTTGGTGACATATTTGGAAAGGAAGAGTGATTTGAAGGATTTTGATTATGAGCAGATGAAACTTGGAAAGTTATATCTTCAAAAAGGTATAACGAAGGAAAACAGTTCATTGAAAGGCAAGAAAAAAGCAGAAGAAATTAATAATACTGCTATTGGAGATCGAGATGAAATAGTCAGGCTTGAAAGGGAAATGATTGGAAAATCAGGTGGTGAACTATACATTACACCACCTATATATGTGTCATACGGATCCAATATTGAAGTTGGGAAAAATTTTTATGCCAACAAGGATTGTATCTTTATGGATACCAGCTCCATTAAGTTTGGGGACAATGTAATCGTGGGGCCAAGGTGTTGTTTCTATTGTGCGGGACATCCAATTTATGGCAGTGTAAGATCTCAGGATAACGATTATTTCGAATTTACATTACCGATTATAGTTGGTAATGATGTTTGGATAGGAGGTAATGTAATCGTTCTTCCAGGTATTACCATAGGTTCAGGTTCCGTCATAGGTGCTGGTTCTGTTGTTACCAAGGATATACCATCCAATGTCATAGCTGTGGGAAATCCTGCGAGAGTATTAAGAGAAATAACTAAAGAAGATGAAATTAAATGGAAGTCATTAAGAGATGAATATTATAAGGAAAAAAAGAGATTTGAAGAATTTGGTATTTAATGGGAGATGTCACTATGCTTAATTTTACAGTAGGTCCCGTGATGAGCAATCAGGAGATTCTGAGTATCGGTGCGCAACAGGTACCATACTTCAGGACACCTGAGTTTTCCAGGATAATGTGTGAAAACGAAAATCTGATGAAGAAGTTTGCCAAGGCCCCCGATAATTCGCGTGCAGTTTTCATTACAGGGTCTGGTACGGCTTCCATGGAAGCTGTTGTCATGAATGTCTTCGATGAAAATGACAAGGTTCTGATTGTGGATGGCGGCAGTTTCGGACATCGTTTTGTTCAGTTGTGTAATATACACCAAGTACCATATGAAACGATTGTTCCTAAAGAAGGATGCAGTGTGACGCTTGAACAGCTGGCAGAATATGACGGTATGGGATTCACGGGTTTTTTGGTTAATCTTGATGAAACCTCAAAGGGTGTTCTGTACGATATTGATGCCATCAGTGATTTCTGTAATCGCAATAATCTGTTTTTGGTTGTGGATTCAATCAGTTCATTCCTTTGCGATGAATTCGATATGGAAAAACTGAATGTTCAGGTCATGATTACTGGATCTCAGAAGGCACTTGCATGTCCTCCGGGGATTTCCGTGATTGTACTGAGTCCGGAAGCTGTGGAACGTGTTTGTTCAAGACAAGTTCGCAGCATGTATCTTGACTTGAAATCGGCGCTGAAGAATGGTGAACGGGGACAAACACCCTTTACACCTGCAGTTGGAATACTGTTGCAGATTAATGCCAGGTTGAAGCAGATTGAAAGTGAGGGTGGCGTAGAAGCGGAAATTGCTCATACTGCAGAAATAGCAGGAGATTTCAGAAGAAAAATCAGACATCTTCCGTTTGAGATAGTTTCCAAATCACTTTCCAATGCAGTTACCCCCCTTCATCCGCTGAACGTGTCGGCCTACGATATTTTCACTTGTCTTAAGGATGAATACGGAATATGGGTATGCCCGAATGGTGGAGAAATGGCCGACAGGGTATTTCGTGTCGGGCATATCGGTTGTCTGACAATTGAAGATAATGACAGGCTTATTGGAGCTTTTGAAAATATGCAGAAAAGAAATCTGCTCTAAGGAGTTGTGTTATGCGAAAGAGAATAGCAAAGAAACTAGTTAAATGTGTTGATGATATTCTGTCCAGTATGGAAATGCTAACGAAATTTAAAGAGAACAGTTACATGGTTTCTAAGGTCAAGAATGTTTACAGCGATAATATGGCAGTTTTAGAAAACGAAAAAGATGCGGGGCAGAGGTATTCTGAATTGTTAGATGAATTCAAGAAGAAAATTGAATCTTCTGATATTGAGGGTGCAAAGAAAACAGCTGATGATTTCAAGAATTTGATTTCAGGCAGCATTGTTTACAAAGTTGTCTTCATGCCGTACAAGGCATCAATGTGGGATTCTCTGGAAAGTGTCTGGATGGCTGCAGACAAGGATGAGCGTTGTGAGGCACTTGTTGTTCCGATTACATATTATGAATTGGACAGCAACAGGAATCCCGCCAAAAAGGTCAATGAGCGTGAAGGATTCCCTGAATATGTCCCGGTTGTCAATGATGAAGAATATGACTTGGAGAATGACCGGCCAGACATTATTTACATCCATAACCCTTATGATGATACCAATCTTGTTACACGTGTTGAAAGCAGATATTACTCCTGGAATCTGAAGAAGTACTGTGAAAGACTTGTATATATTCCGTATTATAAGTGGATTGACGGTGTCTCATCGACCGTTTTCAGGTCTGCAATGTATTATGCTGACTACACAGTTCAGAGTTCAGATGACGCGGTTAAGAGATGCATTGAGGCTTCACCGGATTATGCCAGGTTACTCGGTATGGAAAACGTTGAAGTCAGAAATGCAATGGAAGAAAAACTGATTAATCTTGGAAGTCCTGAGGTTGACAAAATTGTCTCATTGGATGAGGAAACGGCAAAAATGCCTGAGGAATGGAAGAAAAAGGTCATTAAATCACGTGTCAATGTCTTGTATAACACAACCATTGATGAAATCTTTGTTGCAAAAAGTCTTGATAAAGTAAAGGAAACTTTGGAAATATTCAAGAGGCAGAAGAACCGTGCTTTTGTTATCTGGCGACCACATCCTTTATTGAGGCAGACTCTGCGATCAATGTTGCCACACCTTCTGGATGAGTATGATGAAATCATGCGTGCGTTCATGGATGATGATTACGGTGTTCTGGATATTAATGCAAGTATGAATCACTCCATTTTCTGGTCGGATGCATACTACGGGTTCAGAAGTTCAAGCTTAACGGAATTGTACAAGTATACTGGAAAGATTGTCTTGAAAGATTCACCAAAGATTGTACGAGTTGAATCAAATATGTCTGAGAATACATTGTTGGCAAGATTAAGGGAAACGAATGTTGTTAATGAGCCTGAGGTTTCCCTTGAGAATATGATAGATGTTATTTATGGTAATGGTGAATTGAAGAATGGGAGCTGTGTCAAAGCGACAAATAGCGGAATAAAGATTAATGATTATATGTTAAATGAAATTTCATTTTGATAATGAATTTTATGTGATTGTGTAATTTTGTTAATCATGCCTTTTAAGAAGGGAGGGGCACTATTTTGAAAAAGGTTATAACATACGGAACTTTTGATATGCTCCATCAGGGGCATTTGAATATCCTGAAACGTGCCAAGGAGCTTGGTGATTATCTCATTGTTGGCGTGACAAGCGATGACTTTGATTCAAGAAGAGGAAAAATCAATGTCCAGCAGTCCATGATGGAACGCGTCGAGGGAGTCAAGGAAACGGGACTTGCCGATCAGATTATCATCGAAGAATATGAAGGTCAGAAGATTGATGACATCAACAGATTGGGCGTTGATGTCTTTGCAATCGGATCGGACTGGAAAGGAAAATTTGACTACCTGTCAGAATTCTGCCAGGTTGTGTATCTTGAGCGTACCAAGGGAATATCAAGCACGCAGATTAGGACGCAGCATAATCACCTTAATCTGGGACTTGTGGGTAATGTAAAACGTCTGTGGAAAGTGGCCAATGAGGCTGTTGCCATCAATGGAATCAATATTGTTGGTACGAGCGGTGAAGGTCATGACAATCGACTTGATGAACTTCCCGGTTATTCATTTGAAGAGATTATTGATAAATCTGATGCGGTCTTCATTGAATCTGACGTGAAGGACAGGTATGAACAGGTTAATTATGCCCTTAATCACGGCCGGCACGTCCTGTGTGATTTGCCGATGGCAATTGGCGCAGAAAAGCAACGTGAACTTCTGAAAAACGCTAAAAAGAATGACTGCGTTTTAATGTCAGGTATAAAGACAGCCTATTCTACGGCATATTACCGTTTGCTGCTCATGGTCAAGAGCGGTGAAATAGGGGATGTGGTTTCCGTTGAAACGACATGTACAAGTCTTGATGAGATTTCAAAACTTTCGGAGTATGCAGCAAACAATATCTGGAACTCCATGGATGCCTGGGGTGCGGCGGCTTTGTTGCCCGTTTTCCAGATCTTGGGTACAGATTATGTTGACAAGAGAATAATTACCAAAAAAACTGACAGTTACTTTGACCTTTTCACCAGGATGGACTTTGTTTACAGTAATGCCGTTGCTACAGCCAAGGTAGGAAAAGGTGTAAAGTCCGAAGGAGAGATGATAATCTCCGGCACCAAAGGTTATGTATATGTTCCGTCCCCTTGGTGGAAGACGGACTATTTTGAGATAAGATACGAGGACCAGAACAGAAACAAGAGATTCTTCTATGAACTCGAAGGCGAAGGTTTCAAGTATGAACTAGTCAACTTCCAACGGGCAATAAATCATGGCAGAACCATCAACTATACCAGTGACAAGGTGCTGGAGGAGATAAGCAAGGTGTATGATGACTTCTATGGTGGCAATGGTGTGAAGAGGATATAGGAGCGATTACTTCCTTGTGTCAGAGCACTATACAATATTTTTTATAGCGCAAGCACTTCCTTACTTTGAATTTATCAGTTAAGTTGTAATGCAGTGGTGACTTGCGTTTCCTGTTTTTCATGGGAGAAAGTCAGAAATCAGATATTTTGACTTGATTTCGGTTTCTCAATTGCGGTTTTATCAATTAACCTATCGTAAATTTTTTCATGCTCTAATTTTTCAAAGTCGTTGTCAAGTGATTTAATCAACTCGGGCAACTTTGGATTTGTTTTTATAGGTGTATAATATCTTTTAGATTGTCGTCTCAGGCAATAAATGTATGCATTAAAAACAATATCAACAACCTCGACATATTTAGTCATGAATGATATAACTGTATTGATATATTTATCTGAGAAAGCAAGCCTGATATCTGTAGAAAGTTTTTCATTGCTCTGATGTATCTTTGGTATGCATTCTAACCTAATGCTATGAATGTCTGAAAGATTGAAGTAGTTGTTTTTTTCGGTTAAAGCGACAAGAAGGTAATCAGGTGCATAGTATATATTATCAGATTCGATGTCTCTCTTGAGGGCATTCCGGTTATTTCTATAAGCTTCCAACATTTCACATAGGGGAATCAGAATTGCTTGTCGGTCCCCATATAAGAAACGTTTATTTTGTAATTTACGGTTTATAAAAGCAGATGAAAAATTGAATGTACTACTTGCAGCACTGATAAAGGCACTGATTTTTTCTGGTAATTCCATTTGATAAGAATCCTTTCATGAATATTTTGTTAAAATAAGATGATGCAGAATAAAGATTGACTATATCTTATTTCGCATATGTCAACTACCGCTACCGTTGATTTGATTTTTGCGTCATTTTTTGTTAAGAGTTGATATCTAGACGGCAGATTTCCGGGCATTATCCCTAAGTTTCAGTATTACTGATAGTCGTCGTGAGCTTTCTCAAGGATGATGGAAATTTTCTGAAGAAGCGTTCAGATTCATAGATTGGTTTCGTTATTATATTTGTAGGCCTACAAATGATTCAGATGTAAAGCATTGATTGCCTGGCTTTTGGGGGAGACAGGACGACATTGCTTTTGATGAGTCAAAATCTGTTGTCACTGGTTTTTGCTGGGAGGGATTTTGATGAGGACATTTGAGTTGAGACTGAATACGCGCTTTGGTAAGTTCAGACAGAAGCTTTGGTTGAAGTATTCATACGGTAAGTTGAAAAAGGAATGAAACGGCAGCTGCGAAGGCGGCAGGCGCATGGCGTCTGTCGCCTTTTATATATATACATAACTGTACGTTAGCTTAAAAAGAGTGAAATTTTTAATTGAAATGACGGTGTTCATTTTATGTTCGATATTTTTTCATGTTACTTGCATAAAATTTCATAATTATTTGTCCGATAAAGTCTGTAAGGATTGTTGTACCAAATATTATTGAAAGGACGTATAATTTATGAACAACAACACATCATATGCAAAATACCGGTCAATCGGCAAGTGGATAGCCGGTATCCTTGTTGCCGTAGGTATCGTGCCTATCGTCGTCATGCTGATCAGTTCAATCAGCACGACGACTGGCGTTCTGATTGAACGCAACAATCTCTCGAAGGAAAGCGCCGTTGACCTCATTCAGGAAGAGCGGGAACATCTGCAGAAGACATCTGAAGCCATGCTGAAGAAAATGGCTACCTACCCTGAATTTACAGCGAAGAAATTTGACAGACAGCAGCTTGTACGCGAAGTGAAGAAGACATGCAACGCCAATGATGCTCTGCTGACGACGACCGTTGCCGACCAGGACGACAACTGTGCAAGTTCTAGCAAGCTTCCGGCGGGATTCAGGCCGACGAGCCGCGAGTGGTATCAAAAGGCTGTTGCCGACATGGGCAATGTCATTTGGACGCTGCCGTACAAGGATGCCGAAAGCGGAGTGTACGTCATCACGGCTGCGTATGCCTACAAGGCCCAGGACGGCAAGACGCGCGTGGTGACGTCTGATGTGTCGTTCAATGCGATTGAACGTCCGCTGGACAATCTCAGAATCGGGCACACCGGTCGCGTGACGCTCGTTTCCGATGACGGCGTTGCGCTTGCATCAAAGGGTGCGATTGATGACAGTCATTACAGTCGCGGAAACAATCTCAGCAACGACAAGATGTACAAGGCAATCAAGGCTTCGAACAAGCGCAAAGGCTTCGTGCACATCGACGGTGAGTCGAAGGTTGCCGACGTTTACTTCAACAAGGGCGAAGCTGGCAGCGAGTACTGGGCCTATGCATATGTGATGGCAAGTGACCTGAACAATGAACGTCATACGATGATGATGACGGCGGGAGTAGTTGCCGTTGTCGTTGCCATTGTCGTCATCATTGTCGCCTTGTTCATTTCAGGCGCATTCAAGGCGATTTCCGAAACGTTGCTCTGGTACTTCAAGAAGGCGGAGAGCGGCAACCTGGATGAAATCAAGGTTGACAAAGGTGGAAATTCGTTCAAGGACAGGATTGCCGCAAGACTTGTTGCTCCGGACCAGAAGGGCAGCGAATTCAACAGAATCGCGTTCGGTTACAATAAAATGATCGATGCCGTCGGTGAATTGATTGGAAACGTCAAGAAACAGTCGGCAAACGTTGCGGAAAAATCCGCTTCATTGCTTGAACTCTCCAAGCAGACGGGCAAGGCAACGGAAGAAGTTGCCCAAACGATTACGGGCATTGCCGAAGTTACGAGTTCACAAGCACAAGAAACCCAACAAAGCGTAACGAAACTGGAAGAACTTTCCAAGGTTATCGATGAGTTGAACGAAAGCGTTCAGGCCATGAATGCTGAATCCGACGAATCTGCCAAGATCAATCAGGACAACATGAACACGATGGACAATGTCAACAGCAACTGGGTGGCTGAGCTCGATGATATGAAGGCCCTGTCTCAGAGTGTTCAGAATATGAATGCGGATATTCAGGACATTACCAAGATCATCAACGTCATCAACGAAATTTCGCGTCAGACGAACCTGCTTGCCTTGAATGCTTCGATTGAAGCTGCCAGCGCAGGCGAAGCCGGCAAAGGCTTCTCAGTCGTTGCGGCAGAAATTCGCAAGCTTGCCGAACAAAGCGCGGCTTCGACGAAGGAAATCGAAGGCATTATCGACAACATCAAGAATCAGTCAACTGAAATGGTCGACAAGACGAACAGTTCCGTTGAAGGCGGTCAAAAGCAGTCCAAGCTGATTCAAGAAGCCATCAAATCGACGATGGAAGTCTTCAAGCGCAATCAGGAAATGGCCGAAAGAGTTGCCGGAGTTGCTAAAGCTTCAACGAAAATCGAAGAAGTCCAAGCCAAAGTGCTCGAAGGCCTTGAAAGCATCTCTGCTTCAACGCAGGAAAATGCCGCCGGAACGGAAGAGGTTTCCGCAAATTCCGAAGAAGTTCTGGCAACGATGGACGAATTCACGCAGCACGTTGCCGACTTGCGCGATATTGCAGACAACTTGAAGAACGAAACGGACAAATTGAGCGTTAATAAATAATTTGTCAAGAGGTTTTGACAAACCGGTCTCAAATTAAAGAACCGGATGATTTGCGATTTATTGCGAATCATCCGGTTTTTTTATGCAGCGCTTGGTGATGTGCGGAAAAGAGGAGCGAAAGGGGCGGGCTTGTCAGTGGGCTGGTTTTTGGGAGGACGGGCAGATCACAGGAATCGACGTTTTGCCCGTAACCGTGAGGCGGATTTTACGGGCAGATTCCAAAAATAGTCATTTTGCCCGTAAGGCCTCCTTGACACAATGCTTTGCAAGGATGGCTGGAAGCTGCTAAAAAATAAAAAGCAC
>ERZ1034871.1682-NODE-1682-length-10498-cov-13.916308_pt1 | contig 10498 bp, 8 predicted proteins | sample MGYA00520631_ERZ1034871 | MGnify/ENA primary metagenome ERZ1034871 (study PRJEB33766, sample SAMN09781721) | gut metagenome | biome: gut microbiome | host: Homo sapiens | place: Madagascar | study: EMG produced TPA metagenomics assembly of the PRJNA485056 data...
AGGGCTGACGCCGTAGCGTGGCTTGGCAGCCGCTAACGCGGCAAACAGAAGAACATAAGAACATAAGGACATAAGGGCTGACGCCGTAGTATTACATATAGTAACGCTACGGCGTCAGCCCTTATGTCTCTTGAGGCCACCCGGACGTAGTCCGTGGCCGACAGCCGCGCAGCGGCCTTATGTGTTTCTTATGTAAACTTGTGTTCTTATGTTCCCGCGGTAAGCGGCAAGCACGAACGTTATCTTATGTTCTTATGTCCTTATGTTCTTCTGTCTCCCGCGTTAGCGGCTGCCCAGCCACGCCACGACATTAGCACATTTCCACAGCAGCCACACCGAGCCGAGCGAGCGATTTTTCACACGGAGCAACAAAAAATCCGCACTCCCGCAACTGAAAATCCGCCCGCACACAACATACTTCGGCATTTAATATTAACTTTGCAGCGCACATGGTACGGCCTTGACAAAGCACTGTGCCAAATGTGACAATAAAAATTATAAAACAATAGAGCTGACACCCGCAACTAAACAGAGATGCACCAACGCCTCACACGCACATATATATATATTATAGGTGTGCTCGTAGCCCTTGCGGCCACGGGCAATGTGGCATGGGCGCAACAGGACCCTGCGCTGTCGCACTACTGGCTGATAGAACCGCAGTTTAACCCCGCTGCCGTGGGACGCACTCCGCAACTCAACATCAACGCGGCCATGCAGACTCATGCCGCTGGCTACGAGGACGGCGGCTCTACCATGTATGCCGGGGCCGACATGGCCTTTCAACTGGGCAAGACACGGCACGGCGTGGGGGTGTACTTTATGAACGATGCTTTCGGCTTGTTCAGCCACAAGCGGTTCAGCGTGCAGTATGCTTACCACTTCAAACTGTGGGGCGGCACACTGAGCATCGGTGCCGAGGCGGACATGCTGAACGAGAGTCTTAAAGGCTCCAAGGCTGACCTTGGCGATGCCAACGACCCGGCTTTTCCCACTACTGACCTTGACGGATCGAAGTTTGATGCCTCGGTGGGCCTGTACTACGCGCACCGGCGCTGGCAGGTGGGACTGGCCATGCAGCACGTGACTTCGCCCACGGTGACAATGGGCGAAACGAACGAACTGAAGGTAAAAGCTTTATATAATTTGACGGCGGCATACAATATTCGGCTGCGAAGTCCGTTATTTACTATAACACCCTCTACCATGTTGCGCTACGATGGTTCGGCTTTCAGGGCGGACATTACGGCGCGGCTGCAATATGCGCATCAAAGGAAGCGGTTGTACTGCGGTCTTGGCTACAGTCCGCAACACTCGGTGACGGGGTTTGTGGGCGGCATGTTTCATGGTGTGGACCTTGGATACTCGTACGAGGCTAACACTTCGGGCATGGGGCTGGGCGCCGGACAGCACGAAATTACACTGGGCTACCGCCTGGACCTTAACCTTGGCAAGAAGGGACGGAACTTGCACCGTTCGGTGAGGTGGCTGTAGTGAGTGAGCGTGTTAATTGGCTCGTAGCGTGGCTTGGCAGCCGCTAACGCGGGAGACATAAGGACATAAGGGCATAAGATATGACGTTCGTGCTTGCCGCTTACCGCGGGAACATAAGAACATAAGTTTACATAAGATACACATAAGGCCGCTGCGCGGCTGACGGCCACGGACTATCGTCCGGGTGGCCTCAAGAAACATAAGGGCTGACGCCGTAGCGTGGCCTGGCAACCGCTAACGCGGAAGACATAAGGACATAAGGGCATCAGAAAGCAAGCACAAATGGGGGCGAGGCGTCCCGCCTCGGTGAATCCGCTTGTGCAACAGCTTTATTTCCCGACGCGGGACGCGTCGCCCCCATTTATGCTTGCGTTTCTTGCAGCGCATTTCAGCAACAGCTTTGTTTCCCGACGCGGGACGCGTCGCCCCCATTTGTGCTTGCGCTTCTTGCAACGCGTTTCACAAAATGGTCTCGCAAAAAAATCTCATGCACACAATATCTATATAATACAAATAAACACCATTAGTACTTACAACTACTGTATGTTACACAAAATAGCAAATATACTCGCGGCTCTTGCCCTGTGCGGCCTGATGGCATCGTGCATGGGCAGCGGCAGGGCCATGATGAGCGGCGGCGAGGTGACCGGCGCACGCGGTGCCTCGTTTAACGAACCGACACCCTACGGCATGGTGGAGGTGAAACGCGGCTACCTGAAGGTGGGCCTCGAAAAGAATGACTCGCTGTGGGGCACGGTGACATCACAAAAGGACATCTCGGTGGACGGGTTCTGGATGGACCAAACCGAGGTGACTAACGGCATGTACCGACAGTTTGTGGAGTGGGTGCGCGACTCTATCATTCGCGAAAGACTGGCCGACCCGCAATATGGCGGCGATGAAACGTACAAAATTGAGGTGGACAGAAACGGCGACCCCGTGAAACCGCACCTTAACTGGGCTAAACCGCTGCCGCGCAAGCCTAACGAGGATCAGGAACGTGCCATTAACAGTGTGTACTACACGCACCCCATTGACGGCACGCGCATGATTGACACCAAACAGCTTAACTACCGCTACGAGGTGTTTGACTACGAAAAGGCCGCGCTGCGCAAATACCGGCTCGACCCTAAGGAGCGCTCGCTCAATACTGACCACCCTACCGACCCTGACGAGGTGGTGATGATATCGAAGGATACGGCTTATGTGGACGATAACGGACAGATTGTGCGACAGACTATCGAACGGCCGCTATCGAGCCTTTACGACTTTCTGAACACTTACATCGTGCCCGTGTACCCCGACACAACGGTGTGGGTGAACGACTTTTCGAATGCCAACAACGAGCAGTACATGAAGCTCTACTTTTCGTCGGCCAACTACAACGACTACCCCGTGGTGGGTGTGTCGTGGGAGCAGGCCGAGGCTTTCTGCGCCTGGCGCACCAACTATCTGCTCAAGGGCATGGGGCCACAGGCCAAATTTATTCAGCGCTACCGCCTGCCTACCGAGGTGGAGTGGGAATATGCCGCACGCGGCAAGGAGGGTAACCCTTATCCGTGGCAGGGCATGGAGTCGAAGAGCCAGGACGGCTGCTACTATGCCAACTTTAAGCCCGACCGCGGCAATTATACCGACGACGGCAACCTTATTACCTCGCGCGTGGGCATCTATGGTGCCAACTCTAACGGCTTGTTCGACATGGCGGGCAACGTGGCTGAATGGACCAGCACGGTGTACACCGAGGCGGGTGTGGACGCCATGGCCGACCTCAATCCGCAACTGACCTACAACGCTGCCAAGGAGGACCCCTATGTGCTGAAGCGCAAGAGTGTGCGCGGCGGTTCGTGGAAGGACCCCATGTCGTACATTCGCTCGGCATGGCGCACGTGGGAGTATCAAAACCAGCCGCGCTCGTACATCGGTTTCCGCTGCGTGAGGTCGAAGGCGAACACGACAAGTGCAACTAACAATGGCAAGAAGAAGAAATAATGAGCAAGATTAACATAGTAGTCCGCTTGCAACACTGGATGGATAGTGTGCCCGGACAGACGTTCCTTAATTATGCCTACTCGTGGGGTGCATCAATCGTAATTCTTGGTGCGCTGTTCAAACTGACCCACCTGCCGGGCGGCAACTTTATGCTTTTTATGGGTATGGGCACCGAGGTGGTGGTGTTCTTCCTCTCGGCCTTTGACCGTCCCTTCGACAAGGATGAGATTGGCAAGGAACTGCCGCACGACTATGAGACTGACGAGGAGATTGCCGCACGTCTCGGTTTGACTGATGACGACGAGGCTGACGACACTGACGAGGATACTATTGAGGATACGACGGCTGATGAGGCGGTTTCTCAGCCTGCTGCTCAGCCTGTGGCTCAACCTGCGGCTGCTGCTCAACCCGCTGCCCAGCCTGCTGCGGCTGCGGCTCAGAGCGTGAGTGGTGTGGTGTTTGTGGGTGGTGGCGCTGCCGCTGCACCTGCTGCCGCTGCAACGGCAACCGTTGGCGGGGGTAGCACTGCTGCGTCCGAAACGGCGGCTGCTACGGCTGCTGCGACACCGAATGCGGCCGAGGCGGCACAGGCTGCCATTGCGGCTGCCACACCGGCTGGTGCCCAGCCCTTTGACGCCGAGGCCAAACGGCTGGCCGAAATCATACGGCTGGCAAACGATGAGCTGCTGCGTCGCGCACAGGCGGTGCTCTCGCCCGAAATGGAGGAGGCTACGCAGGCATACATTGCCAAGTTGCGCACACTGGCTGACACCTTTACCAAGGTGGACGAGCAGAGCGCACGTCTGGCTCACGACAGTGAGGAGATGGCGCAGCTCAACCGCACGCTCACGGCTATCAACAAGACTTATGACTTGCACTTTCAGAGCATCAGCAAGCAGGTGGGCACTATCGAACAAATCAATGAGGAGACGCGCCAGCTGGCCAAACGCATTGAGGAACTCAATGGTGTGTACCGCCGCATGATTGACGCCATGGCGGTGAATATGCCGAAGCAGGCGGAGTAAATCGGGCACGGGCTTGTGTGGCTTGTTTATGTGACGTTGTTCTTTTCTTTGCGCTTTGTGCGGGGACATAAGAACATAAGCTACATAAGAAACATAAGGGCTGACGCCGTAGCGTGGCATGGCTGCCGCTAACGCGGGAAACATAAGGACATAAGAGCATAAGGACATAAGGCCGCTGCGCGGCGGACGGCCACGGACTGACGTCCGCGTGGCCGCAAGAACATAAGGGCTGACGCCGAGGGGTATGGGTTGAAATGCTAATGGGCTGATATGCTGATGTGGCTGACGCCGTGACGTGCTTGAAAGGCGGGCTGAAGGCCCAGTGGAGCACATAGCCCAGGGCAAGCGTAGCGACACCCTGGGTTACACCCACAGCACCTATTGACGCGCCCTGTAAGGGCAAAAGCATAGATAGAGCGGCAAGGGGGTACATAAAAAATTAAAGCTTTTGCCCTTACAGGGCGCGACTGCTCCAACACAGGACACCCAGGGTGTCGCTACGCTTGCCCTGGGCTATGTGCTACATTGGGCTTTCAGCCCGCACTAACTACAAGCAAAGTATACGATACTGCAATAACGAATATTGCGGCCTGCCCACGCCAAGCGAAGAATTTGAATATATAATAACATTACTACAGATGTCTGTAAAGAAAAGACCGGTATCTCCACGCCAAAAGATGATTAACCTGATGTATATCGTGTTAATGGCTATGTTGGCGCTCAATGTGTCGAGTGACGTGCTGAAGGGCTTCACCATGATTGGCGAGAGCCTGAAGCGCACCACTGGCAATGCCATGAAGGAGAACCAAGCGCTCTACGCTGACTTTGCCGAGGCCATGAAGGGTAATCCGGCAAAGGTGAAGCCATGGTACGACAAGGCCATGGAGGTGAAACGTATGAGCGACTCGCTATACAACTTTGCCGGCGAACTGCGTATGGCCATTGCCCGTGAGGCTGACGGCAAGGACGCTGACCCCGACAACTTGCAGAATAAGGAGGACCTTGAGGGCTCTAACCGCGTGATGCTGGCTCCGGCACGGGGCAAGGGCAAACAGTTGTTCGATGCCATCAACTCGTTCCGCAACCGCATTCTGGCCCTCGTGACCGACCCTCGGCAAAAGGCTATCATTGCCTCGAACCTGTCGACTGATGTGCCCCGCAACGAGAACACGGTGGGCAAGAACTGGCAGCAATATATGTTTGAGGAGATGCCCTCGGTGGCTGCGGTGACGATGCTGGCCAAGCTGCAGAGTGATGTGCGCAAGGCTGAGAACGAGGTGGTGCACACGCTGCTGGCTAACATCGACTTGAAGGATATCCGCGTGAACCAGCTTAACGCCTATGTGTCGGCCGAGGCTACCACGCTGTACCCCGGCGAGCAGTTCCGCTCTAAGATATTTATGGCGGCTGTCGACACGACGCAGCGCCCCGAGATATATGTGAACGGCCGGCGCATTGCGGCCGACGGCTCTTACAACTTTACGGTGGGGGGCCCGGGCCAGTACAGTTTTTCGGGCTACATACTTATGCCTAATGCTGCGGGCGATGTGATACGCCGCAACTTTACGCAGAAGTATAATGTGATAGCACCGCCTACGGGTGCCACTGTGGCGGCCGACTTAATGAATGTGCTCTATGCGGGCTTTGACAACCCCATCAGTGTGACGGCTGCGGGCGGCAATGCTGGTGTGCACTTGACCATGACGGGCGGCTCGCTTGTGCAGCGCGGCCCTGGCAAGTATACGGCACGTCCGGCCAGAGTGGGCGAACACGTGACCTTTACGGTGAGCGGCACGGTGAACGGCAAGGCGCAGAATATGGGCCAGTTTACCTTCCAGGTGCGCAAACTGCCCGACCCGACGGCCTTTATACAGGTGGGCGCCGACCGCTTTAGGGGTGGCCGCATAGCCAAGGGGAGCATTATTGGTGCTCATGGCCTGGGGGCTGCCATTGACGACGGGTTGCTCAATATCCCGTTCAGGGTGCTGAGTTTTGAAACGGTGTTTGCCGACCGCATGGGCAACTTCCGCCCCGAACCCTCAGCGGGTGCCAACTTTACCGAGAACCAACGTAACTTGATGCGCGAGCTGCGCCGCGGCCAGCGTTTCTACATATCGAAGGTGCGTGCCATCGGTCCCGACGGCATTGCGCGCAACCTTAACGGTAGTCTCGAAGTGATAGTAAATTAACACAACCTCATGAAAAAGATATTTGCCCTTGTACTGCTGCTCTGTGCTACAGCTTATGCTGATGTGGCCCAGGCTCAGCCGCCACGCCGGCGCGCTGAACAGCAGGCTCGACAGGAACAACAACTCAACGCGCCGCAAGGCAGCGCATACCGCGAGTTTCCGACCGCACAGACCATGCCGGCTGATGCGGCCTGGCGACGCGACTTGTACCGCACCATCGACTTGAGCAAGGAACAGAATGCGGTGCTCTACTACCCTACCACGCCGCAGGACGGACGCGAGAATTTGTTTACGTACTTGTTTAAGTTGCTGCTGCGCAAGCAAATCAAGGCTTACGACTATAAGCTTGACGGCAACGAGGACTTTTCGGCCAAGAACGAGGTGACGGCCAAGCAGTTGATGGACCGCTACCACATCTTTTACGAGTCGAAGGGTGACAAGGTGCGTGTGAACGATGCTGACATTCCGTCGGACGAGGTGAAGGCTTACTTTGTAAAGGAGAGTACTTACTACGACCAGCATACGGCTACTTTCCGCAGTCAGGTGACGGCGCTCTGCCCTGTGCTGAAACGCGGCGATGCTGACTTTGGCGGCGAGCTGGCGCAGTACCCCATGTTTTGGGTGAAGATGAGTGACATTGCGCCTTATCTGGGCAAACTGATGCTGATGGGCTCGTCGCTGAATAATGCGGCTATGATGTCGGCCGACGACTTTTTTACAATGAAGTGTTACAAGGGCGACATTTACAAGGCTGTGAATTTGCAGGACCGCTTGCTGTCGAACTATTGCACGGACGACTCTGCGGTAATTCGCGAACAGAAGCGCATTGAGAAACAGCTGGTTGATGTGCAGGAGCACGTTTACGGTCGCGACAGTGCTTATTATGCCAAATTGCGTGCCGACTCGCTGGCGCAGGCGGCTGACTCGTTAGCTGCGGCTGGCAAGGCTTCGCGCACAAGCCGGCGCACGTCTACTTCGCGTCGCACATCGAGCACGCGCCGCACAAGCACAACGAAGGTGTCGACTGGCAGCTCGACGAAGCAGAGCAAACCGGCCAAGACGAGTTCACGCCAGCCTAAGGCTTCAACCGGCAAATCGTCGGGTGGTGGCTACTCTGTACGCCGCCAGAGGCATTGAGCTTGAGGGTACAGTCTGAAAGGCCAAAAGCCCCAAACGCTATCGGCAAACGCTAGCACAAAACGCTAGCACAAAACGCTAGCACTAATGGGGGCGACGCGTCTCGCGTCGGGAAAAGATGCAGCTGTTATTTGGTGGAGCTTGTATTCTTTTCTTTCATTATCCCGACGCGGGACGCGTCGCCCCCATTAGAGGTAGCGTTTTGTGCAGTGCATTTCAGGCAACTTATTAACCTCTTTACCCAGTAATTCACTTTATAATTATGAGATATACTGAGGAACGTTATATAAGTCTTCTTACAGACTTTGGATTTAAGCGCATTTTCGGCACGCTGCCTAACAAGGACTTGCTGATAAGTTTCCTTAACTCGCTTTTTAATGGTGAGGAGGTGGTGAAAGATGTGCACTTTCTGAACAGCGAACATGTGGGCGACGTGTATGCTGAACGCAAGGCTATTTTTGACGTGTATTGCGAGAATGAGCGAGGCGAGAAGTTTATTGTGGAGATGCAGAATGCAAAGCAGCACTACTTTAAGGACCGCTCATTGTATTATGCAACCTTTCCCATACGCGAACAAGCTCCAAAGGGACAGGACTGGAACTTTAAGCTGGCACACGTCTACGTGGTGGCTCTGCTCAACTTTGACATGCACGAAGAGGCTTTTGCAAGAGACTCCATCATCCATGATGTGGCGCTGATTGACAAGGAAACCAACAAGGTGTTCAACGAGAAGCTGAGGTTTAAGTATGTGGAAGTAGCTAAATTCAACAAGAACCTGGACGAGCTTGACACGTTGTATGACAAATGGATATATGTGCTGAAGAACCTTGCCCGACTCAACAAGCAACCTGCACACTTGCGCAACGCGGTGTTTGACCACTTGTTTTCGGAAGCCGAAATCGCAAGTTTTACCCACACGGAATTGAAGGAATATGAGGATAGCTTGAAGGCTTACCGCGACATAAAGAACTCGCTTGATACTGCCAAGGACGAGGGACGTGCCGAGGGCATGGCTAAAGGTATGGCAGAGGGCATGGCTAAAGGTATGGCTAAAGGTTTGGCTGAAGGACGGGTTGAGACGCTCAACAAAATGGTTAGCGAAATGAAGAGGGAGGGCCTGGGCTATGACTTGATAGAAAAACTGACAGGACTGACTCAAAAGGATATTGATGCCATACCATAAGTGTGGCATTGAATAATGATTTGAACAAGGCCATTGCTGCGCGAATGCTGGCAGCAATGGCCTTTACTACAACAGACGTAAGGACATGAAACTGGTCATTGACTCTAAAATACCCTTTATGCATGGCTATGCCGAACTGCTGGGTGATGTGACATATAAGGCGGGGGCTGAAATCGGTCCCGATGATGTGCGTGACGCTGATGCGCTGATTGTGCGCACACGCACGCACTGCAACAGGGCGCTGCTCGAAGGCTCAAAGGTTCAGTTTATTGCTACGGCTACTATTGGCTATGACCACCTGGACACGGCATGGTTAAAGGAGGCTGGCATAGCTTGGACTAACTGTCCGGGCTGTAATGCACGCAGTGTGGCACAGTATATTGAGGCTGTGCTGCTGCAACTGGCTGCGCACGGGTGCTGGCGCGCGGGAGGCGAACTGCTGCCTGCTACGGCACGGGTGACGCACGGTGAACTTGACCGCACGGTGTTTGGCGGTTTGACGCTGGGCATTGTGGGTGTGGGGCACGTGGGCACGCAGGTGCTGCTGATGGCTGAAAGGCTGGGATTTAAGGAGGTGCTGCTTTGCGACCCGCTGCGTGCCGCACACGAGGGGGCGTCGGGACCTGACTTTGTGGGGCTTGACGAGGTGGCTGAAAGGGCTGACGTGGTGACGTTTCATACGCCGCTGACGCGTGAGCCTCAGCCTTATCCTACGTTCCACTTGGCAGGACGGGAGTTTTTTGGCAAGTTGCGCAAGGGGGCTGTGGTGATTAACAGTAGTCGCGGCGAGGTGGTGGACACTGCTGCGCTGAAGGCTGCCATGAAGGCCGGACGTGTGCGCACGGCAGTGATTGACACTTGGGAGCATGAGCCTGGCATTGACCGTGAATTGCTTGACATGGTGTTTGTGGGTACACCGCACATTGCGGGTTACAGCGCTGACGGCAAGGCTAACGGTACGCGAATGAGTTTGGAGGCTGTGGCGGGGCATTTTGGATTGGACGCGTCTGCTTTCAAGGCTGTGTCGGCGCCTGAGTTGCCTGAGGGGTTTGCTTATTACCCTGAGGGGGTGGGGCATCTGCTTGCGCCCGAACTGCGGCTTTATGACCCTGTGCGCGACAGTGTGGCGCTGAAACAATGCCCTGATGACTTTGAACGGCTGCGCGGTAATTACCCGCTGAGGAGGGAGGGAACTCTCTGATGGGCTGATGGGCTGCTAATGTGTTAATATGCTAATGGGCTAACGCCGTGGCGTTGCCTGGCAGCCGCTAACGCGGGAAACAAAAGGACATAAGAACATAAGCTACATAAGAAACACACAAGGCCGCTGCGCGGCTGGCCACGGACTAACGTCCGGGTGGCCTCAAGAAACATAAGGGCTGACGCCGTAGCGTGGCTGGGCAGCCGCTAACGCGGTAAACAGAAGAACATAAGGACATAAGGGCTGACGCCGTAGCGTTACTATATGTAATACTACG
>ERZ1034871.1687-NODE-1687-length-10489-cov-49.404255_pt1 | contig 10489 bp, 11 predicted proteins | sample MGYA00520631_ERZ1034871 | MGnify/ENA primary metagenome ERZ1034871 (study PRJEB33766, sample SAMN09781721) | gut metagenome | biome: gut microbiome | host: Homo sapiens | place: Madagascar | study: EMG produced TPA metagenomics assembly of the PRJNA485056 data...
TGTAACGCTGATTTACGCATTCCGTAGCGATTTTGTAGATCAGGCAAAGTGTAAGAATGCATTTTTTACGCCCTCCTTGATTTCGATAATGACTGAAGGTGTTTTAGCGAAGGTGGACAGGTGGATGTAGTCATTTAAGGATGTCTACTTTATCTATATTTCTTCCTTAATTTTATACGATTTTATCTGGCTTTTCAACAAGTGGACAACATGTCCACTTGTGTCTGCTTTATGTCCACTTTCCCACGGAAATCCAGTTGCTTTCTTGAGGGAATGTGATATAATATATTTGAAAAATGAATCAACTTATTCAAATGAGGAGGGGCACAATGGCTGGAGTAAAAGGACGTTCTGGCGGAGCTCGATCTGGTGCTGGCAGGAAGCCGAATGAAATTGAAAGAAAGCATCGGACTGTCTATTGCAATAGTTTAGAATTTAAAGGGTTGAAGAATGTTTTAACAGTCCTAAAAGAGCTGGATAAGGCTAATAAAAGGCTAACCAAATCAAAGGGAAATGCGGATGAATATAAAGCAGCTTTGAATCATGTCGTATTAGTTCGAAAGGCTCTGTGTAATCTGAAACTGGGAGAGCTAATTCCAGGTCTGGATTTGAATAAGAATTGGAATGAGGCGGGCGAAAACGAAGAGTGATTTTAAAAAAGGAGGGATCCTATGAACTACTATTTAATGCAACAAAATAATGGCATAGCCAATATTGATATAAATATTCAAACAGGTAGAATTGTTCAGATAAATGAAATCTATTCATTTGAACGATTGCCTGTTTTTACAACGGAAAACAATTTCAACGAATTAAAAGATTCACTGAATAAATGGATCTCTCACCGCAGCATTTCAGAATCACGAAAAGATTTACCCCAAATCTTGCAGGATAACCACGTTAGAACTCCAGAAGCCCTGGCTTTAAAAACACTAGGGTTATCATTGTCCGATCAATATTGGTTTAGACCCGAAAATACAATGTATAATTGGTTAAACGTCAATCTGTATGACAATAATTTTAAACAAATGAAGTTATTGAATACAGCTGAAAGTAATTTATCTGCTTCCGACAGTACTTTAAATGGACAACTGACCAAATATTGGAAAATTGAAAATGATACAAGATATTTATTCAAACAAAGTACCTTTCCATTTATGCAACAAGCATATAATGAAGTATTTGCATCCGAATTGCTTAAAAAGATGAAAATCCCGCACGTAACATATTCAATCGTAGAAAAAGGGGATATGCCTTATAGTGTATGCCCAATGTTCACAGATAGGAATACAGAATATGTACCAGCTGGTGCAATATTGGATATTAAACCAAAATTGAATCATGAAAGTGCCTATATGCACTTTATGAATTGTGTAAACACCTTACATATACCAGTAGAAAAATCACAAATCGATACTATGCTTGCTTTTGATTACCTGATTAATAACAGTGACCGACACTATGGAAACTTTGGTTTTTTAAGAAATGCAGAAACTATGAAATTTATTGGAATGGCACCTTTATTTGACCATGGAAATTCAATGTGGTTTAATAACCTGAATTATGACATCAAACTAAGTCAACAACCAGCCAAACCATTCAAAGATGAACAAGAAGCTCAAATTAAATTGGCAAAAGAGCAAAAATTACCAACCAATTTAATTTCAGAAACATGGATCAAAGAAAAAATAGAACAAATCTATACTCAAAACCCACGTTGTGATCAAGAACGACGTACACTCTTTTTTGAAAGAGTATTAGCAAGGAAAAGATCACTTGAAATGTCACACTCATGAAAGAAAAAAAGCAGCTACTTATGTGGAAGCTGCTTTTTTCTTGCTATTTTTGTTTTTCAATTCAGCGATAAATCTTTCTAGGATCGGACGGCTGCATTTGCATCTTTTAGCCAGTTCGCCTTTTGTTTTAATTCTTCGCATCATATAGAGTTCATAAAGGTCTTTGAAGTTGGCTGGCATTTCCATAGCAGTTCGGCCTACTTTTTTATATTTGCCTGCTCTTTTAGCTAACTCAATGCCTTCGCGTTGTCTTTCAAGAATTAATTCTCGTTCAAAGGTGGCAATGGCACCGATCATGGTTATCATCATTTTTCCTGTCGGGGTGTCAGAATCAAGGTTTTCTTTCTGACTGATGATTTTTACATTTTTCTTTTTTAAATCATCTATGATTTTAAGAAGATCAGCGGTGTTTCTTGCTAACCTGGAAAATGATTCAATGTAAATGGTATCGCCGTCCCTGGCGAATGAAAGCATTTCATTTAAGACAGGTCTTTTAGTATCTTTACCGGAAGCCTTTTCTTCAAACCATTTATCAATGTCATATTTTTTCAGGTCTTCATATTGTCTACCTGGATTTTGGTCAATGGTAGATACTCTAACGTAGGCGATATTCATTTTCTTTTTTCCTTTTTTCCTTTTTTGGTGGTATAATATGGTAAACGAGATAGCCGAATAATATCCCTCGTCACAGGAATCGGCTCCCTCAAAATATAGTGTATGAAGAAAGTCGTCCAAAGCCTTGGGAGGCTTTTTTCATTGCCCAATTTTACTTTCTATTGGACATGATAGTGGCTATTAGAATCCCGAAGGAAATCATGAGTGTTAATGTTTCATAGATACTCAATTTCGCCACCCCCTCTCACAAGAAGAGGTAGAGCCTTTTATACTATCGGTTATCTCGCTCACCTATATTATATCAAAAATTGTTGCGTTTTTGCAATAAAACATCTAAAATATTTAATGAATGTATTGAATAAATATGAAAATTGATAATTTATTTCACTATAAAAGATTGCCATAAAAAATATACCCTATTTTTACTTTTGATTAGGTGATACTTTTTTCAAATAGACTTTACGCATACGGTAACGGAGTTTACAGTGAGTAGCGCCGTGGTATTATCGGCGGCCACACGCTTATGCAGCTTTTTAAAAGGCCGCACCACGGCGCTAGAGGCTCGCTGTCAACTCCGTTACCGTTGTTTTTTGATTTTAGTATTTCTTTTTTCAGTATGTTTGCTTTCCCTTCAGGGGTGGGAAAGCATGGATTGGTCTCTGGTGCCTGCCAGAAAGCGTACTTTTAATTTCTGGCCAGGCACTCGCGGAATGAAGGATGTCAGCATGGACGGCACGGTGGAACGAAAGCACGGCATAAGCCGCGCTCTGGTTCCGCCGTCCATGCTCCGGAGGTGCGCAGCACGTCCGGCATCCGAGAATGCAGCGAGCGCCTGGTCGGAAATTTTTGGCTTTCTAGTAGGCACCAGAGGACTTTCATGCTTTAAGTTAATCAGAGTTTCTCCTTCAAAAAATCATCCAGCTGCTTATTTATCTGTTCTTTCTTTTGTCTCTTTCGACTATCAAGAATTTTTTTGTTTTCTTTGATCGTGTCCAGTTCTTCTTTGAGCTTTTGAGCTTCTTCTTTTTTTGTCTGATATGCCCTGTTTAGTGATTCGAGTCTTTGAGTTATTTCTCTTTCATCTCTGAGAAAGTGCATATAATCAAGATATTTTGGGGTATTTTTATAATTTTCCATTTCAAACTTCAGTCGAGAAAACTCCCTTTCTTTTTCATCTAGCTGTTCCTGGACATTTGTCATTTCCCGATTGATTTCTTCTTTTTTCTGGATTTCGCGAGATACTTTGCTGTAATCTTCCCAGCCTTGATTTACTTTGGCAGTAATTTGGGATAATTCTTTTTCTAGGGATTCTTTTTCCTTTTTAGCTGCATCGTAGGATCTTATGCTTATAGTGGCCAGTTTATACCCTCCAACAATCAGCATAGGTAAAACAATGATAGGCAAAATTAACGGCAGGAAGTAAAGTCGGAGTAACGTGTCCAGATACAATCTGATGTAATGCTGTTCCGTATCCTTCGCTCCATAACCGTACTGTACACCCAATTTACCTCGCACCAAGTCTGCATTCTTGATGGAATTGATAATAGCGGCGCGACCATCATCATCCAGCTCTTCGTAAAAATGCTGACTGAAGCCATCATCCAAATTTTCCTCAATCGCGATTTTGTACCTATAAGCAGCGGCATCTTGCTGCAGGACATCTTCGTAAAGCGTAGTCATTGCCATGTATACAACAATGATCCCTGTTAATGTAGCAATTATGCCAGACATAATAGGTCCGTTCCGGAAAACATAAATTCCTAATGCCAAAGTGAATATAATTAGCATAGTAATTATCAGATCAATGCTGAAGCAAAAACTGTAATCCATCATCGGCTGTACCCCATTTCTCTTCCTGCAGATTTATCCCTACGCATTGGCTCTTTCTGCAGTTTGTAAATTTCTTCTTGTTTCTTTTTCTCAGTCAATCGCTGTTTTTCAAGCTCTTTGTTTTTCGTTATGAGCCGCTGCAGATCAGGCACATCGAAAGCGCCTAATTTAGATGCTCTGGAAGTATGCCCTTCCGCATCTTTGTAAGTGATATGCCCCGTACCAGTTACGCGGCTTATCTGCAAGCCTTCTTCCTCCAGTGCCATTGTGAAGTCTTCTCTGGAAGTTATATTTTCGTCCATCCATATGTGCTGCAGCTTATCTCGCATTTTCGTTTTAAAGGACTTGCCTCTCTGCTCGATATAGATTTCGTCGGATTTCTTGGTTTCTGGCTGCCTTCCTTTTTCTTTGGATTTCTGATCTTTTTCTTTTTTGCTTTGGCTTAAAGTGTTAAGCCCTTTTTCTATGCATAATGCGTCAGTAATCTTGTAGAGATCGCGCATATAAACATCAGCCTTATTGTTTACATAGTCTTTTCCTTTAGCGTTGGACACGCGGAGTTTCTTGCCAGTTTCCATATTTACAGAGTTTATAATGATGTGATCGTGGATCTTCCCGTTATCAATGTGGGTTTCAATTACAACTTGATAGCCTAGGTCTGCAAAATTTTGCCCCACCTCTACTCCCATCTGGTGGATGGTACGGACATTGTAATTGTTCTTCCCCTCTTCTTTATCTGGTGACAAGATCAAGTGAAAAAATTGCACGCCTTTCTCTTTCTCGTGAAGGGCTTTTACTTCGCGCATTTCCGTATCCCAATGATCTGGATCTGAGATGTTCAATTCTGTTCTTTCCACGTTTCGGTCATTTTTTTCGAGATACTTTTTGATATTACTTACTGTGTTCTTACTGCTGATTGGTTTAAGATATGCCATGCTTTTTTACCTCATTTTTTATTTCCAGCAGGAGCTTTTTCAAGCTGGCATTTACGGCTATTAACTCATCACGGGATTGCTGTAATCTAACCATTCCAGCCTTACATAGAGCTTTGTATGCGTCATCCATATCTCCATACTCAAAGTAATAATCATGCGTATCATTTAGTGTTTTATCCAATTTCTTTTGATAGTTACCGATTCTTGATAGCTCTAAAAATAGCTTTTTCATTTCTTCATCGTAGCCCGAAATAACAATCGTCTGATGACTTTCGAGCGATTTCCTCACCAATTCGCTTAACGTAATCCCTTCTTTTTCTGCTTTTAATTTATATCTTTCAGCTTCTTGTTCAGTTAGTCTCACACGCAGCATGAAGCTGCGCTGTTCTGTTTTTTTCATGATTGCAATTCCTTTCGTTGTATGGTTTTCGGGGGTGCCCGAGGGGGATATCCCCCCTCGGCAAGACTGGCATTTTAGCAACTTGTTGCTACAAATGCCAGTCTTGCGCGAACATGCATAAATCATCTCATATCATCATATGTACACCTAGCTATTTAGCTGGGTCAATATGATTATGCATGTTCCGCTTTTCCATTTCGAGAATCCATTGGATTCTCGATTCAACCAGTGAATCTAATTGATTCACTGGTTGGTTTTTGTGTTCTCTGATGTTATTTGGATTCATGATATAATATATGTATCTAAATGACATGCTTTCATTTCCCTTGATTCATGTCTTCCAAAAAATATTTCAACAGGTTTACAAAAAATTTGAAAAAACGGAGGACTTATCTTATGCAGTTAAAAGTTATTTTCTCGCATAAATATACTTCTCGTGAACGGATCTTTTTGGTGACTTTACTCCGGATATTTCTCTTGCCCCAGGCCAGATCCCGGAAATGTTATCAGTTGACTTTTAAAAAAACTGTTCTCACAAGCCAATTCCCTGATCGGAAAATCGACCGGAAAAATTTAACAGATCTGCTTTTTGGTTGTAAAGTTTTTTGCACAGGGAGTGATATAAATAATGTACTAAATGAATCCTCCGGTCAATTTTTTATTCGCCTAGCTATCCAGGAAAATGAACGAATACGTATCACCATGGATCCATTCATTTTATCTCGTTTATATGCTTTATCTGATATTGCATTGCAACGTTTGTTTAATCAGATTTATGCTCCACATTCAAAACATACACAAATTGCACTTCAGCTTTTAAATAAACCGACAGGCACCTTGGTTTTTACTGCAGCCGCTATTCGGGATCAGTTCCATTTACAAACAACGGCTGCATGGAAGTCTTTTGTTCATCGTACAGATTTCTTACAGCAGCATTTGTTGGATACCGGACTTTTTGAGAAACTGAATGTAACTATAGGTTACAGGAAGGCTCCCGGTAAGCCCGTAGAATCAATTCAGTTTACATGGAGTTATAAAAAGATCCCTCAAGCCGTACAATGTACCTTTCAGATTTGAAATAAGAGTGTCATGAATCAAATGATAGAACTTTGTGAGTATTCTTCCCTATACGAAAAACGCAAAAAGAAAGAGGAGATTTTTTGGTTACTTTTTTCCCATTTTGCTGCCTGTTTTCTTTTGTTAAAAGGTTATATAGGTTATATAGGTTAAGGAGCCAAAAAAAGCTCGATAATATCGAGCTTCGCAGATTTTTCTGGTTACTTTTTTCCCGTTTCTGGTTACTTTTTTCCCGTTCTGGTTACTTTTTTCCCGTTTCTGGTTACTTTTTTCCCGTTTCTGGTTACTTTTTTCCCGTTTCTGGTTACTTTTTTCCCGTTCTGGTTACATAATATGAAATCTGTTGCTTTTAGTTATTTTGATGGATATAATTGTATTGAAAAGGTGGTGATATTTTTATGAAAATTGACGATAAAAAAAATATGGTGAGTAAAAAGTCCCTCGAATCAAAATACGATAATGATTTGAATCGAACGAAAGAAATCAATGGCTATAATGCATTTGAGCAAAATATCTTTTTTTTGATTGCATCTCGGTTTACGCAGTCTGACGATACAATTATTACAATACCAATGGATACTGTATATGATTTAAGCAAAGGATCTTATCATAATACGCATCTGTTCAAAATGACCCAGGCTCTGGGAAAACGGATTGCAAATCTGAACTTCTATAAGACTGTAAAACTTGATGATGGAAAAATTGGGCTGCGTATTGGACATCTGTTTACATACATTGACATAACATCAGATTATATCCGGTGTTCGTTAGATCCATTATTTATTGATTACTTCCGACACATTTCTAATCCATTTACCGTTTTTGACCTTGATGAATTTGTAAACCTTAAATCAAAATATTCCAAAACCTTGTATCGTTGTTTGCTGGATCTTAAAAATTATGGTCATCCGATTGCGAAGGAATCGTCTGTATATGCATGGTATGTTAGTCTTGATGATTATCGTGATATACTTTGTTTCCCGAAGTCGTATCAAGTCGGTCGTATTACTATGACTACATCCAGTGCTGTTAATGAGTTATTAAACACTGCTCGATTTAAGCAGATTGACGTCAAATCCGTTTATGCATCGCATAAGCGCGGTAGACCGCTTATGGGTTTTGAATTCAGGTATACATTCAGATCGATACAAGAAATCAGGCATATTCGGGAGAATCAACAAAATGATACTGAAATAAACCATGATAATGTAAAAGCAAGGCTTTGCCCACATTGTGGTAGACCTGTGAGCGAGAAGGATGGTAAGTTCGGCACGTTTGTGGGACATGCGTACAAGCAAGGATCTTGTGAAAAAACGTGGAAATCTTGGGAAGATTTTGATAAAGATTGTCGCCACGTTAAAGCGAAGGCTGCAGGTATCCGTACAGGAGCAACATCATCTGTTATACCGGAAGATCAAATGCAATATCTTGAGGAAAAGAGGAATAAAGACTTTTTAAATGCGAAAAGTGCTGATAAGGATTCCTCTTTTGGAAATATTAAAAATATGATTGCAAATTTGATTGGTAATACGGTTGATGATAATGATGAGTGAAATATGACTTTGTGTAACGTAAAAAAGAATCCCTATTTCTAGGGATTCTTTTTTACGTTAACCAATTTAATGTAGTGAGGGGAAAATCTTCTGTTCCATCCTGATGACAGAACATTTATATTTGATTTTTTTGATTCTTTTTTCAAAATACTGTTTTCATTCTCTAGGTTTTTAAGCTGTAAATCCATTTCTGCAATTTGATTATCCAGCTGGGTTGACTTCTTTTTTTCCGCGGTGAGGTTATCCTGTAGGCGTTGGTTTTCTTTCTGTATTTTTTCGGTATCTTTATCACTTGCTTGGATACGGAGCAGCTCGAATGATGCTGAAGCTAGTTTATCTTTGATTTCAGCCTTTTCTTTCAGTTCTGATATAAGTTGTCCTTTTAGTTCCGAAATCGTCTCCTGGTGGCGAATATTTGCGTTTTGAGACGCTATAAGCTGCTGCTGCAGGTTGGCTATAGTGTCGTTGAGTTCCTGTACAGTTTGAGAATCATCTAGGGTAACTTGACCTAAGTTGCGAAGTCTGTCAAGTACAGAAACAGCGAAATCATCAAAAACCCACCTATTTTGCGTTTTGAGCGCATGCTGACCATTATGGTTAATTTCCCCTAGATGGCGCGCGAGAAACTTGTGTAACGCTGATTTACGCATTCCGTAGCGATTTTGTAGATCAGGCAAAGTGTAAGTATGAAAGCGCCTGGTAAACCTGTAGAGTCAATCCAGATTGCATGGAGTTATAAGAAGATCCCTCAAGCTGTGCCACGTACTTTTGAGATTTGAAATAAGAGTGTCATGAATCAAATGATAGAACTTTGTGAGTATTCTTCCCTATACGAAAAACGCAGTGATTCTTTATATAAAAAAACGAAGATGGTCAGACTATTAGTCTATATATATAGTCTAAATAGTCTAGGGGAAAAAAAGTTAGTATTTATCGGGATTTGAAGCACTTATCTGTTACAAAAAGCCGAATAACTGTTATAAAAAGCCGAATTCACATCGCTTAACTGTTACAAAAAGCCGAATTCACATCGCTTAACTGTTATAAAAAGCCGAATAAGTGTTACGCAAGTGCATGAAATGTTAATAACGTTTGACTTGCGCGTAACAGTTAAGTATAATTTATGTGATGGAGGCACATTATGGCAGACAAACTTGATAAATCTAATCCGATTGTGAAGTATGATCGTAGATTCTGCGAATTTAAACAGATCAATCTACTATCGAAAATTGACCAAGATCTTTTCTTTTCCGTATTATCAATCATCAGAGAACGGAGGCAAACTACAGTAACTATTACTGGTAAGGAACTCATTGATCGGTCTGGATATCTGAAAAGACGCTTAAAGCAGTTTTCTGCTGCAAATATGGTTAAACTTATCGATCAGATGACCGATCGGATTAACAACTGCTATATATTCATGCATGATGATGCTCGTAATGTTGATCGTAAAATCTTTTTATTTCAGTCGTTTGAATTAAATCGAGATTCGGCTGATTTTAGCGCTTCTCTTACTCCTGTTTTTGCTAATTTTTTCTTTGATATTAAAAAGTTTCCATTTACACGTTTCGCATTGCCTGGATTTATTGCGCTGAAAAGTAAATATTCGAAGGTCCTTTATCGTTTATTTCTGGATCATTATTCTGGTATGGAAATATCGGCTAATGAACTATTTGATCTCGTAGGAACGGTGACAGCAACCAGTCAAAGGCAATTTATCTATAAATTGCCCATCTACCTTAATGAAATCGTGGACAAAACAAATGATTTTGCGGGGCCCATTTATTATGATGTTATCAAAGAACACGAGAGAGGCCGAGGCAGTAAGTATAAATCTGTGGTTTTTAAATATAAAGAGCGCAAAAATCGTATTGTTGAAAGTAATGTTGTTACTGAGGCTTCTCTGCCCTGTTGCCCATACTGCGGTCAAGAACTTACCTGGCGCAAAAACGGGCAAACAGGAAAAACTTTTATCGGACACAGAGATTTTGTACATTCCACTTGCAAAATTAAGGGGTATAACGACATGGATGATCTGCAAAAACATATTGCGGCTGTTGATGATGATCATAATGCTAAAACTGCTGCTATTGCTGCAGCACAACATGACCCGATTTACCAAGCCATGTTTAGTAAGAGTAAATCTGATCTTCCTGTTGATTTTGACCCGGATCAACTCTTTTTTGGTAACAATTCAAGTAAATAAAATACAGAAATACGACGTTGGTTAACGTAAAAAAGAATCCCTATTTCTAGGGATTCTTTTTTACGTTAACCAATTTA
>ERZ1034871.1688-NODE-1688-length-10488-cov-5.719448_pt1 | contig 10488 bp, 9 predicted proteins | sample MGYA00520631_ERZ1034871 | MGnify/ENA primary metagenome ERZ1034871 (study PRJEB33766, sample SAMN09781721) | gut metagenome | biome: gut microbiome | host: Homo sapiens | place: Madagascar | study: EMG produced TPA metagenomics assembly of the PRJNA485056 data...
GGATTACAACAACAGACTATGTTCTTTTGAAGTAATATTTGATAAAAGTAAATATCCAAGCACGATAAAGAATATCTCGAATAAAGTAGAAATAACATGTAACTCTTCAAAAAAGTTTAGAATAGACACACTATTAATATCATTACCTTCCACAAAGGCATTTACCGAAGTAGCTGCAATACTGATATACCATTCAGTTTCATTGCATCATGCCCTTATGTATACTTTGGAATATTCTGTTGATGAGAAAAACGCAGAGTGTTTTGTTATTTGCCAAATGAAAGGAGATAGGCATTTTAACACAGGGATAAACACGAAAGACGGGAAAAACTTTCTTACACAAACATCAACTCATGCTTTCTTGTATTTTGCAGAATTGGAGAAAAAACTATCAGAAAAGACTTTGCCAGAGTATGATAACTTCATGGCAAAAGTTAAAGAAATATTTGGGGATGATGTTCCTCATGATACATATGGTACTTCATTTATAGAAGAATCTATTTTAAAGAGCATTAGTTGTTCATTAGACACAGGAATAGAGAATATGTTGAAAAATATAGATTTGTCTCTTCGACTAATTATTCAGAACAAAAACGAGTCTATTTTCTGTTTAGCAGGAGCCGCAAATCTATTTATAGATCCCATTTTCACGGCCTATGCACTCTATTTATATCACTTTAATAGAAGCATTTCTTTTGATATGATATTGATAAGGGTAAAGTATTACGCAAAATTGTTCTCTTCTTTTTATTTTAAAAGAACGGAATTACTTGTTGATTTTGCGAAAAAACATGGTAGAATGAAGATTGCTCCATTTGTGAATAAACAAACAGGAGAAGCATTCAAATCATGCGCTTTTGTTGACTCAAATGATAATGTAACATTATGTGCATTTGGTTCTGTTGATTTTAGTAATGATGATTGTCAAACACCGATATATATTGCAAAAAACAAGGATCATCTTGTTGTGGCTCAAACCAAATATGGAACATATAAACTCTTAGATAATAATCGTCTTAAAGAAGAACGCATTTGTTGTTTTTCAGTTATGATACAAAACATATTTTCAGGTGATGATGGTTTCCATTATAAAATAGAAGAGCCAATTGCACCTTTATATGATGTAAAGGAATTAAATTCTGATGGCACAATGAAAAAGACAAACAATGAAAACACTTTTGCACATGTGGTATCAGAATCGGTAAACGACATTGAAAATATGCTTTGTATTCGTAGAGTATTGGGATTGCCTTGATACTCGAAAGAACAAATAAGAATCTATATTATAGCTTTGACTGCATAAAAACACCTAAAACTAATGTACATAAAATGAAGGATGAGGTGACATAAAATCACCCCATCATCCACTTACTTGTTTATGTATGATCCAACAAAACAAACAATCGAAATAACCGTATAAAGGAAACACGGCAAGAATATCGAAAGCAAAGTCTTAACCCAACCATTCGACAACCACACACCTTCATTCCTTGACATCATATTAGACATGTCATAGAAATGGCTGTTAGGACTTTATCAGAAAAAATATTTGTAATAAGATGGAGATTATGAATGCATTACAAGGTGGATTTATTACCTTTGTGAAAGTTTAGTCATAAAATAACAATATTGGACAACATAATGAGTAAAACGTTTAATATATATTGCGATGAAAGCACCCATCTGATGCATGACGGACATCCGTATATGTTGTTGGGATATACAAGTATTGCCTATCCTCAGATTAAAATTGCCAAAGAGGAAATTAAAGCAATAAAGGCGAAATACAATTATAAAGAGGAACTAAAATGGACTAATGTTCATGATGCCACATATAAGGTGTATGCGGAGCTAATAGACTGGTTCTTTATGAATGATTTGGAATTTAGGGCTGTTGTTGTGGATAAATCACAAATAGATGAATCCAGAGCAGACTACACCTTCAACGATTTTTATTTTCGAATGTATTTTCAACTATTGCATACTAAAGTCGATTTTCAAAATACTTACAATGTATATTTGGATATCAAAGATACTTGTAGCTCAGAAAAACTCGAAACTCTAAATAGAATCATGAGCTATAACTCTTCTATAGGCAGACTTCAGTTCATACGTTCACATGAAAGTGTTTTTATACAGCTTTCAGATGTATTAATGGGAGCTATCAACTATAATTTGCGTATAGAAAAGGGTGATGTGCAGGGAAAAGTTATTGCTAAGCGTAAATTGGTAGAAAAGATAAAAAGACATAGCAATATTTCCTTGAATACGACAACACCATTGTCGAGAAAAAAGTTTAATTTGTTTTTTATCTCATTAAAATAGCGCATGAGCGGATTCAACATATTAAAAGTATACCCGGAGTTACTGGATATAGTAGGTCTTAGTGAAAGAGACCGACAGCATGATTTACTAGCAATCTTTAAAAGAGACATTGAAGACAACTTCGATTTTGCGTTCCGCTCTTGGCGTATTTATCCGATAAAAGCACAAGGAGAAGCTGATATGGGAAGACTATTTAAGCATTTGACTTGTGAAGAAATTATGGTGGAGTGCGAAGATGGTACGAAATATCCCAAACGTGTATTTGAGCTCGCACGATCTCAGAGATTGCATTGGATAAACCATCATATTAAGGAAAAAACGCCTTCAAACATAGATGTGTTTACGGTAGAAGAGAGAGATACAAAAAAACGTAAAGTCAAAAAGACGTACATTTACGATAAAGTTGAAAAATATATCATAGTTTTGGAGCAACAAAGAACGAATGCGTTCTACCTTCTTACCGCATATCATCTTAATAAAGATTATGGGGAAAAGGCTCTTTTAAAGAAGATGAAAAAGAGAGTTTCTACACCCATATAAAAACGCAAGACCCGAGTTGCATCAAAGGCAATCGGGTCTCGAAACTCTTTCTAATTATAGATGAGCGATGCAAAGTTACGATGTTTTGTTTGTTTTACCAAAGAAACAAAGAAGTAATTTCAGAATTTAACTTTTCACATGACTATTGTAGTCCTTTGCCATAGGCCCCAATAATCTATCTATCTGTTCTGCGTAAACAAACTATTTAAGTCATAGGAATTATATGAAATGGAACGAAATCATTCTTGCTGCGTAAACAATGCATTAAACGTCCGTAATATGCCAATACTGAAGCCATGTACGTAGCTCCACAGTCACTCTAATCATGTTGTTTTACAGATACTTTCTTGCTGATTTTAATATTCATCATTTTCGTTCCACATATAAACTGTTAGATTTTTGCTATCCCAAAACACCTTATCAAATCGTTTCAAAAATTTAGAACCTAAAAGTCTCTTTTTTAGTTGAACTACATGTATGTTTTTATATAGTCTTTCATTAGTGTCCCGATTTTAACGGGACACTAATGAAGTTTTACGGATTCCGTTTTTTAGAAAATGGGTTTCGATTAGCTAATCATGGTTCAAAAATACACAAAATCCTCAAAATAACAAACAAAATAAGAAATGTATTGAATATCCGTGATGTTTTTAAAGGTAATAAAACGTTGCAGAATAGGCTTTGGAGTCACACTCCGAAGCCTATTCTGTTTTTTCTGCGTGGCGCCTCGATTGGCACTATGTCCTCCGGCGTAATCAGAAGGAGGTCGTTGTGATTCTTCGGCGGCTGCTTCACGCATCGTGTGGCGTGCTGAATGTAGATGCGCTCCAGCTGGTTGGCTATGAAGCGTGCGTTGCCCCACGTCTCGGTGTCGCGGGCGCTGAAGGCGAGCGCTATCATATCGGTGTATTTCTGCCATGCCTTTACGGTGAAGCGGTAGCTGTATTCCTCAATGCGGCGGCTGGTTATCTCGAGCAGTTCGTCGACGCTGAAGTCGGCAAACTCGAAGCGGTTGGGGAAGCGCGACAGCAGTCCGGGGTTAGTCTCGAGCAGTTCGTTCATCGGCTCCTTGTATCCGCAGAGCACCACGGCGATGTCGCGCTGACTCTCGTCGGCGAGCAGATTCATGAGCAGTTGCACGATGATCTTTCCGGGGTCGTTCTCGTTCTTTCCGTTCAGAAGGTATGCCTCGTCAATCATCAGGACGCCACCCTGCGCCATCTCCACCACCTGCTTCATAGCCCTTTCCTCGTCGCCCCAAAGCGTGCCGATGAAGGTGCCGCGGTCGCATATCACGACGTGTCCTTTCGAGAGCGCTCCCGCCTCGTGCAGCAGCGCCCCGAATATCTTGCAGACCGTGGTCTTGCCCGTGCCGGGGTTGCCGAGGAATAGGCTGTGCAGCGAAACCCGGTGCTGCTTCAGTTCGGGAAACTGTTCGTGCAGCATGCGGTTGTAGGCGGTCAGCGCCACCAGTTCGTCCATGCGCTTCTTGATGTTGCCGCAGCCCACCAGCTTCTGTAGCTCTTCCTGCGGATTGTCTATGGGGCGCAGTATCTCCACCTTTACTCTTACGTTCTGGTTCTGCTCTATGACATCGCCAGGTAGCGGATTGTCGGTGCAGATGTCGTCAGCCTTCTCTGTCGGAGTGTTGCCCTCGGCTTGGTATTCATCTTCATCTACATCCTCATCTTCATCTTCAGGAAAAGGATCCTCTTCGTCCTCAGTCTGCATGTCGTCGAGTTTTACATCCTTGTATTCTTCGCTTACGAACTGCTTCAGGAGTCGTTCGAAATCCTCGTTAAAATTCTCGTCAGTGTTGTTCTGCATATTAGTCATAATTCTATCACGTTAAAAAAGCAACTAAATTCTTTGTCATTTCGTTCATTTTTTTGCTACAATAATATTTGTTTTGTGATAGAATTATGATTATCTGCTGCAAATGTAGTGCAAATATTGATAACTGCCAAATGTTTTTGCGTAACTTTTTATACCTTTGCATCGTTTTATAAAGTATTTTGTAATGGCTTTATTGTAAAGCCGATACTCATTGACAGTCGTAGGATAACACTGAAAGCATATAAATATGGATAACGTCAACGATTTCTTCGCCACGCTCAGCTCGTATCTTTGGGGCTGGCCAATGATTGTACTGCTACTTGGCACCCACGTTTTTCTATCCGTCCGCCTGCGTTTCCCGCAACGCAAGCTCTTCACAGCCATACGTCTCTCCGTACAGCGCGACAAGTCGCAGAAAGGCGATGTGTCGCAGTTCGGCGCACTTGCCACAGCTCTTGCCGCCACTATCGGTACGGGCAATATTATAGGTGTTGCCACAGCCGTTGCGTTAGGCGGTCCGGGGGCGGTGTTCTGGTGCTGGCTGACAGGCGTGTTCGGCATCTCGACGAAGTATTCCGAGGCTCTGCTCGCCATAAAATACCGTGTGAAGTCAGAAAAGGGACACATGCTTGGAGGTCCGATGTACACATTGGAACGCGGTCTGGGATGGCGCAAGATGGGCATTCTGTTTGCCGTGTTCACAGCCATTGCTGCGTTCGGCATAGGCTGTACGGTGCAGGCGAACGCCATCTCTACCATAATGCATGCCTCGTACGGCATCAGCACCAGCGTTAGTGGTGCCGTGCTGATGCTTCTTGCCGCTGCGGTTATCCTTGGTGGCGTGCGCAGCATCTCCAAAGTGTGCAGCATGCTGGTTCCGTTCATGGCGTTGCTTTATGTGTTGGGATGCATATACATATTATGTATGAATGTGGTCTATGTCGTGCCGGCGCTCAAGCTGATAGTGAACTCTGCATTTTCGCCTGAAGCGGCAGGCGGCGGTTTGGCTGGCGGATCGGTCATCATGGCTGCCCGCTACGGCATTGCGCGCGGTCTTTTCAGCAACGAGTCCGGACTTGGTTCGGCTCCTATCGTTGCGGCTGCTGCACGCACGAAGAACCCCGTACGCCAGGCTTTGGTTTCCTCTACCGGCACCTTCTGGGATACGGTAGTGATATGCGCACTCACTGGACTTGTCATCGTAAGCAGCATCATCGTCTATCCCGACATCGACTATTTAAACGGCGCCGAGCTGACGAAGATGGCCTTCTCGAAGATTCCGTGCGTCGGTCCGTTCATATTGAGCTTCGGACTGCTCACCTTCGCCTTCTCTACCATCCTCGGATGGGGCTATTACGGAGAGCGTGCGATGGAGTATCTGAAGGGCAAGCGCTGGACTCACGTCTACCGCCTGCTTTACATCCTGGCGATATTTGCCGGCAGTGTGGCAAACCTTTCTATCGTGTGGAACATAGCCGACTGCATGAATGCCCTCATGGCTATCCCTAATCTGCTCTCGCTGATCTTCCTCAACGGTGTCATCGTTCACGAAACACGTAAGTATCTGTGGCGCGACCGGCTCGACCGCGAGATGAACGAATTTTAAAATCGAGATATAATCTTTACCTTACTATCTTAACGTCTCTGTACGTGAAAAAATCTACCATATCTCCCAGCATCGCCGTAACGCTCACACTATTAACAACATAAAGGCTGGGAGATACCGCTCCGCAAGGGCGTATCTTCCAGCCATCTACCAGCACTCAGCATTTTTGTTATATTAGCTTTATGCATATATAAAGCATAATTGCAATGACATTCTTTAGACTTGTCGACAATAAAAAAGGTTAAACTCGTGAAGCGTAGCTTGCGATGTTCTCATTTTTGTTTAACTTTGCGATTAATAACATAACGATGGGCAGCATGAAGAAACTGATTACTTTTTTAATGTTTCTGTTGGCAGTAGGGCAGAGGGCAATGGCGCAGGAAGTGTCGGGACTGCAGATGCTGTTGCCGAATGAGGAGCTTCATCAGCTTGTTCCGAATACCGAACTCCGGCCGATAATGCCTACTTATTCTGACATTCTGATGATGAAAGCACTGTCGTCCTCCGAACTTCTTGCTGCGCCGAGTATGGCGATAGTGCCGATGTCGTTTTCTGCAGCGCAGCCGCTTGTTTATGGCTACGATGCGAGCCGTTCTGAGACGGCATCGATGGAAGTGTCGAAGAATTTGAGGCTGACTGCCACGGGCGCATTCCGCAGCTACATCGGACTGATGGATGTGCAGTCGGTAAGCGGCAGCGTGCAGTACAGTCTGGGAGCGATGACAATGCAGGGTGCACTGGCTGCCAACCGTTACCTCTACTACGGACGCGTCGTTACGCAATACGGTGTGTCAGGACAACTCTCCTACTGCTTTAACCCTAACCTTGCGCTCACCGTCTTCGGAACCTATTACAACACGAATCCGTTCCTCAGCATGGCGGCATTTCCGTTCGTGCCGACCACCAGTTACGGCGGATACATGACCGTCGGCAGTCGTAGCTTCTACGTTAACCTCGGCGTTGAGCGTCGCTTCAATGCTTTCGAGCACAAGATGGAGACGGTGCCTATCGTCACTCCCGCGTTCAAAATCTCGAACAAGGTGACTATAGAACTGCCGTTGGGCGACCTCATGAAACATCTTATTGAGGAAACCTTGATAAAGAGCGGACCGCACAGACGCTGATTGTCGTTAATAGCTCACCACAAATAAATTGCTATGCTATATACCAACTCAACGCTCCTCCTCCAACTGCTTCAACAGAAAATCCTCAAGCGTCTTTTTGTCGGGCAGTTGCAGCATATAGGTAGAAACGAAGAGGTTGTTATCCATGCCGGCGAGCGCGTACTCCACCATCTTCTTGCCCTTGCGTGTGCAGAGCAGGATGCCGATAGGAGGGTTGTCGCCAGGTTGCATTTCGTTCTCGCGATAATGTGAGACGTATGCGTTGAGCTGTCCGAAGTTCTCGTAGGAGAACTCCTCGTTCTTCAGTTCTATGATTACGCCGCAATGCAGTATGCGGTTGTAGAACACAAGGTCGGGATAGTAATACTCGTCGTCGATGATGATGCGTTTTTGGCGAGCCTCGAAGCAGAAACCCTTGCCAAGCTCGAGAATGAACTCTTGCAAGTGGCTGATAAGCGCATCCTCCAAGTCATGTTCGTCAACAACTTCCTGCGCCTTCAGTCCAAGAAACTCGAACGTGAACGGCTGGCGTATCTGCAATTCTGCCGAATCGTGCCCTTGAACAGAAGGGAGCGAAAGCAACTTCTCGGGATTGGCGCTGATGCCTGCCCTGACATATAGATTGGTGCTTATCTGACGGCGAAGCTCACGAACCGACCAGGTACACTTGATGCACTCCTGCTCGTAGAAGTAGCGTGCGAGAGGGTCGTCAAGAGTCATAATCTCACGTAAATGCGTAAATGATAAGTGTGAGATTATTGTTTTGCCAGGTGTTACAAATTGGTGCATCATTGATGCACCAATTGTATCTTCTTTATTTTCAATGGGTTGTAATTGGTGCGTCACTGTCGCACAAATTGGGATGGGTAAATTTTCCATCATTTGAGGATATAATCTATAGAACTTTCTTGCCCATTTGAACAAAGTTGTAGTCAGTCCCTTCCTATCCACCCTTTCCTCCAACTTCTTCAGCAGTTGCGTTCCATACTCAGCCCTATCCTTGCCGTGCTGTTCAAACTCGACGATGTAATAGCCTATGAGCCAGTTGAGCATAATTTTATTGAATATAAAAAAGATGGCGAAATCGTTTATTTGTATTAACTTTGCATTCAATATTAATTTATTGACAAATGGAAATAGATAAAGAAGTAATACTACTTATGTCTCAAGGCGACGAAAGGGCTTATCGGACCATGTTCCATAAGTTTTACCCCAAAGTACATCGCTTTGTCTTCATGTTGCTGAAAAACATGGATGACGCGGACGATGTATGCCAGATTATTTTTGAGAAAATATGGAATAAGCGTCAGAAGTTTGTCGAGATAAAAGATTTTGATTCTTATTTATTTATATTGTCTAAATATACCGTTATTAATTATATCTCAACAAAGCGTGTTATTCCTATAGACATAGACTCCTTGTCCGATAGGTTTGCTAACGAAACTTCGCCACACGATGAGGTGGTGGCAAAGGATACGCAACTGCTTATTGATATGGTGGTTGAGAACATGCCGCCCCAACGCCAGGCTGTTTATCGCATGAGTCGTGAGCAATGTCTGAAGAATGACGAAATCGCCCAACAATTAGGATTGCAAAAGAAAACGGTAGAGAACCATCTTAATCTGGCTCTTAAAGAAATAAAAAAAGCCTTGTATCTGATGATTTTATTGCAAGCGTATTGGGTGTAACGGTCTTTTAATATGTCTTTAATATAATAATTGTACGGAATATATTATGGCAGTAAATATAAAACAAATCATAGCATATTATTTAGAGCACGATGTGTCTGCTAAAAACAGAGATAGGGTGTTGGAGCGTATTGCGCACGCTAAGGACGACAAGGATGTAAATGAGTCTTTAGGTTCATTGTGGGCTCAGTCTGACTCTGCGTCTATGGACAATGGCGAAATATCTGAGGCCTATGAACGGCTACGGATAACAAACGTGGAAAAGAAAAAGAGCAAATACCTTAAGCTCTTCACTTGGCAAAGGATTGCTGCCGTTATTGTCCCCTTGGTTATGTTCGTTGTGTTTGGCAAGCTGTATGTTCAAATGAGCGATGAGTTGAAGGCTTCGCAGGTGGTGGCTATGCTTCATGAGCATACTATCTCCGGCGAATGCAAGACGATAGCTTTGGCAGACGGTACGCAGGTAAGGCTGAATCAGAGTTCGGTACTTCTTTATCCCGAGAAGTTTGTAGGCAAGGAACGCAAGGTGTTCTTGACTGGCGAGGCTTTCTTTGATATCAAGCACGACGGCAGACATCCTTTTCATGTGAGCACACCTTATTTTGATATAACCGACTTGGGAACATCCTTCTCGGTATCTTCCTACGCAACAGACGAGGAGGTTTCCACTACGCTCAAAACAGGTAAGATAGAGCTTAAGATAGTAGGCGAGGACAAGGTGTATAGGATGAAACCTAACGATCAGTTGGTGTATAATGTGCATACCAAGTCGGTCGATTTGCGTTTGGTTTCGGATGAGGATGACGGGTTGAGTTGGCGAAACAAGCAGATCTTGCTTGATGATGTCACTCTGGCTGAGGCTGCCCGCATGATGGGCGGTGTCTATGGCGTTAAGTTCGTCTTCCGGTCGTCACGCCACCGTAATACAAAGATTACTGTCCACTTCAATCGTGGAGAAAGTCTTAAGAAAGCCTTGGTTATCGTGAAGAATTTGGTTCCGGGATTGGAGTATAAGCTGAATAAGGACGAGGTGGTTATAAAATAGTTATGGCAAGAATAGTGGAGCGCATCATGATGAATGATGCGCTTTTTTTGATAAAAGTTTCATTTTTTTTGTTTTTTGATTGGGTGTAAATTTAGAAGAGGTAGTCTTTAAGGTGTAGCTACTCAAGTAAGATAATAACTAAAAAAATAAATCTATGAATTTTAAAAGAATTTCAGCTTCGTGCTTTTGTTTGTTGCTGGCTGGAAACATAGCGGTTTCAGCTCAAACAGTGACGCTTGGCTCTAATAAGGTCTCTCTGAAGGCTGCGTTTGAGAAAATCGAGAAGGCATCTAAGTACAAGATAGCTTACAACTCCTCGACAAT
>ERZ1034871.1699-NODE-1699-length-10438-cov-7.411153_pt1 | contig 10438 bp, 8 predicted proteins | sample MGYA00520631_ERZ1034871 | MGnify/ENA primary metagenome ERZ1034871 (study PRJEB33766, sample SAMN09781721) | gut metagenome | biome: gut microbiome | host: Homo sapiens | place: Madagascar | study: EMG produced TPA metagenomics assembly of the PRJNA485056 data...
AGTGAAATATCATTTCACGATGTTCCCCTACCTTTGCACCCAGAAAAACCAAAGCCGCTATGGTTAAGTTGTTAGCGACACAGTTGTATCCATTCATAAAAATGGCATAAAACAAAAGAAAGTAGCAAAAAAAGGAAAAATTGAGTGAGTGAAATACCATTTCAAACTCCCACTGTACTTTTGCAAACGAAAACAGGAACAAGAAGTTAAACCCATTAAAATTAAAGAATATGAATTACGAATATCGCTACCTCATGGAATACCTCCCAAAGAGATACTCCGCTACAATGAAACAAGAGAATGACAGAGAAGTCATCTACGACTTCAAAAACGGCTACTGCAGCCTTAGCTTGATGAACACAATCGTAGAATGCATCAAGAAAATAAAAAACGAAATAGGTGGCTACAACTGGAGAGTATGCTCCATACCAGCATCCACACACTACAAAACAGCTTGCCGCTACCAAAAGCTCGCAGCCTTCATCGAGTCAGAAACAGGCATACCAAGTGACTACCACACCATCCTGTCAATCCAGGACCAGGAATCAGGCCACATCACAGGCAAGAAGACAAACCCGGCAGAGAACTTCAACATCAAGACAAGCGACGTTGCCGGCAAGAACATCATCCTCATAGATGACGTCATCACAAGAGGCATGACATACATGCACACAACCAACAAACTCATCAACAATGGTGCCAACATGGTAAAGGGACTCTTCCTCGCCAAAACAATTAATCCTGACTGGGTAAGACATTCAGCATAGCCCTTCAGAGAAAACAAGAGAATAAACGTTAAAACATATAAAGATCATGACAAAAGAACTCAAAATGAACGCCATCCCAATGACAGAGGATGCTGCATCAACAGTACAGGCTACCAATAACCTGGAGTACGTAAACCTCATGGAATATCTCCCTTTGAGATACCCTCCAACGCTAGAGGAAGAAAAAAATCGCAGGATTGTGAGCAACTTCAAGAGGGGAAGATGCTCACCGGAACTGAAGAATCAGTTCACCGATGCAATCAAGCAACTCAAGGAAGAACGCAAGGATGTGAAGCTGAGAGTCTGTTTCATACCGGCCATCACAGCAGACAAGACAGCCCTCCGCTACTCACAACTGGCAACTGCCATCGAGTCAGAAACAGGCATACCAAGTGACTACCACACCATCCTGCCAAAACGACCAACAGAACTCATGGCTACCGGAAAAACAGATCCAGCAGAGGACTTCCTCTTCAACAAGGAACAGATCGAGGGAAAAGACATCATCCTGATAGGTGACATCATCACCACGGGAACAAACTTCACCAAGACATGCCAAAAGCTTGCAGAACTTGGAGCAAAATCAGTCATCGGCCTATTCCTGGCAAAGACCATCCATAGAAAATAACAATAAACAAAAAAATAAAATACAATCAAAATGAACAATTATCAATATCTCAAAGAATATCTCCCAGTGAGATACCAGGCAAATGCCCAGCAGTTGGCAGACCGTCAGACTTGCTATAACTTCAAAGACGGCTACCTCAACGACGAAGTTAAGAGTGGATTCCTGAACAAGATCCAGGAAATAACAAATGGGGAGAAGACAGGTTGGGCCATCTGCTTCATCCCTGCATCCACCAAGAGTAAGACCCAGGCACGCTACAAAAAGCTTGCAGAAGCAATCCAGGCAGCCGGCTACAAGGTAGCAATCAATGCCATCTACAATGAGCACGACCATGAAGCTGGTCACCTCACAGGAAAAACCGGCAACCCAATCGAAGGCTTCGGCTTCAACGCCAGTGACATCGCAGGCAAAAAGATCATCGTCATTGACGACATCATCACAAGAGGAAGAACCTTCCAAATGGTTGCAGAAAAGCTGGAAACCATGGGGGCAGCAAGCGTAACAGGATTGTTCCTGGCAAAGACCTTCAACCCAGATTACCATCCTTACTATGATCCGACGGACGATTACGAGCCAGAAGACTACTACGATCCATCAGACTACTACGAGGAGGAAGAGACATACGACAATTACAAGGGTTCATACGCCCAAGATGTAGAAGGCTGGAGCGACCAGGACATAGACGACGTTTTCGACGGCGATCCTGATGCCTACTGGAACATCGACTAGTACAAACAGAACGTGCAGCTGCATAACAGAAATAATAAAAAAGAAATAGAACATAAAGAAATATGGCACTCAATACAGAACTCATTTTGACATTGAAAAACCTCAAAGGGTGTGGAAACAAAACCGTTCTCTCCATAGCCGAGGTTGCTCCATCCCAAGTGCAAACCATCGAGGACCTATGCCACTTCTGGCCAACACTTAAGGGCAAGAAGTTCGAAAAGTACTCTGCCACTGATCTCCAGGAAGCCAACAGAAAGGCACTGACCATCATCAACGATGCAGAGAGAGAAGGTGTAGGCATCATCTCCTATTACGAAGAAGCCTTCCCTCAAATCCTGCGTGAGACCATCAATGAAGATGGCAATGCTGACGCTCCATTGATTCTGTTCTACAGAGGCAACATCAAAGTTCTCCAAATGCCGAGCATCGCCATCATCGGTACAAGAGAACCGACAGAAGCAGGAACCCAGGCAGGAATCTACTTCGCAGAAAAGTTCGCAGAACAGGGTTTCAATATCGTATCAGGTCTTGCCATAGGATGTGACACCACCGGTCACCAGGGAGCATTGAACGTGAAGGGAACCACCACGGCATTCCTAGCCAACGGCTTGGATTGGGAATCCATCTACCCTAAAGAGAACCAGGAACTGGCCAAGAACATCGTGGAAAGCGGAGGGCTGCTGCTTTCCGAGTACCCGGTAGGACAAAGAGGCAACCGCTATACCCTGGTGGAGCGTGACAGACTGCAGGCAGGACTCTCATACGCTACCATCGTCATCCAGACAGGTCTTAGAGGAGGAACCATGCATGCAGTAAATGCCACCCTCAAAGCCCGAAAGCCACTCTTCATGATCAAATACAAGAACATGGATGGACAGGTAGGCGGAAAAGCAGAAGGCAACAAGAATTTCCTGGAAGATGGAAAAGCACACGCCCTGACATCAGGTTCATTCGAAGATGCCCTTGCCGTCATCAGAGAATCAGTAGAGAAGAACAACAAACCCAAAATCAAGGATTCATTATTCTAGCATATGATAAAAGGAGTGATTTTTGATCTGGACTTGACCCTTGTAGATACCACAATACTGGAAAATGCCAGAAAGATGAGAAACTGGCACGAGGCATATGGGCTAATCCCATATACCTCCATGTATGCAGGAATCCAAGAAGTCCTAGACAAGATAAAAGCACAAGGAATCAAGATGGCAATAGTCAGCAGCTCACCACGTCCCTACGTGGAAAGAATCGTTAGCCACTACCAGATTCCAGCAAGATTCATCGTTGGCTACCATGACGCCCATCCCATCAAACCTCATCCAGCCCCTATGCTAAAGGCATTGGAGTTGATGAATGAGAAAGCAGAAGATGTTCTGAGCTTTGGAGATAGGGCTATAGACATGATTGCAGCTAAAAAAGCAGGCATAAAAGCCATTGCATGCCTTTGGGGAACTAAGGAAAGAAGTATGCTGCTTGGCACCGCATACGACCAAGCAATTAGTTCTCCACTGGAGATTCTCCCATACCTGCAATGAAGATCGCAGAGACATTGAGTATGGTATGATATCCTCTCATCAGGTTCCACTAGACATCCACATTTCTAATGGAACCTTTTTAAATCACTTACACCCACAAAATACAAAATTAGAGTAAGTGAAATGCAATTCACTATTTTGCAATACCTTTGTGATCATAGCGCTCTTTTACACTTTTACGTGCCCCCTATTATAAAAAAGAGATTACTTGATACCAATATAGAACAAACTGATTCTATTTGTAGGTAATGAGTCTCTGCCCGGTCTCCCATCCACCTTTACGGTTGAGCATGTCCGGTTCATACCATTTGTTGAATACCACATAGTCACGCTTTGGCTGACGGACGATCACAGAGTTGAACTGCACATTGTTATGGGTCTTTCTCCCCCGGAACGGAATATACTGTCCTTGGTAGGAATGAAGCCCGGATACAAAGGTTCCACCGCTATTCTGGTCAATGCCCACACTTGTAATGATGATGGTGTTGGGCACATACGTCTTCCCATCGAAGCAGGAACCATAGTAGTTTCTGCAGAATATTTCCAATACATACTTGCAGTCTGCTGCCGAGAGCTGCGCCTTGCATATCCCCACATACAGGATAGCAAGAAGAAACAAAATTATCTTCTTCATATTTAAGATGTGTTAGTTATTCATTCTATTGATATCAAACAATCACAAAATTACGTACAACATCTACCGTGTTCATATTCAGCAGAGCAGCAGCCTTGGATTGAGTGATGATACCGCTTGCCAATGCTCTGTAAACCCTACTCTCTAACTTTGTGACCTTCCCCTTGGTAATGGAGCCTGGTTCTGATTTCTTCGTGGAATCAGCACTGCCAAGGTTCTTGCAATAATCGGAATAGTGATTTGAAGAAACAACACCGAGATATCTTGCCTTAGACATCAGAGCATCCACTGAAATGCCATACTCACTCTGTAGATATTTCAGCTCCATCAAGGCTATCTCATGACGTTTTTCACCTATTACAGAGAGGAAAACATCATGTGGAAGAAGCATTTCGTTGGCGAAGACGCTGCAAAAACGCTCTTTCTTTTTGTTATCGATACTCTCATCAAAGTAAAGAATGGCATGCGCCAATTCCTTAAGGGCAGCAAAACGAAAGTTTTCTGTATCCATGTTGCTGTTGATGGCAATCACCGGAATGGTGTCATCCAGAATAGCATGTTGGCTTATGAATGGATCATGAGCATCAATTTCTGCTGTGATTACGCCATTTGATTCCAAGAGATTTATCACATTGGTGATAGCTGCACTACCAATTTTCCATGCCTCACGAAGTATGGATGCAGCCTGGTAGATATCAGAAAGTGTCTTTATCGGCTGTTCTGCAAGAATAGAATTGAACGAATGTTCTCTTCCACAGATATTTTCTATCTCACCAGTTCGTTCTATTGTATTTTCAATGATACTGATGATAGTCATTTCTTCCCTCTTGCTCAATCCCTGCAGCTTACCATAGCGTATGTTTTTAGGAGAAGAGCTTTTGTAGCTGAAAAGATAATCCGGGTTTATCTCCAGGGCATCGCACAGGGCTATCACTATGCCACTTTTAGGCAGCATCACTCCTTTTTCATACTTGAATAGAGTTTGCTTGGTGATAATGTTGCCCATCATATCACATAGCTGCTGCATAGACAATCCTCGCATCAATCGAGCGTTATGCAATCTTTCTGCAAAGCTTTTCTTTAAGTCCATTATATTATTATTTTGGAATAGTTACCTTTTGGCAAGAAGATTCTTACTAAGAGCCTTCTTACTTATTAGTTACTAATATTTGTTCCATAATCTTCCCCTTTTAAACGTTTAAAACGTCTTTTTGAATATACAAAGATACATTATCCCCCTCACACCGCCAAACTTCTTGCATTATTTTAACGCAAACGATACGTAAACACTTAGAACAACAAGCTTGCTTGATTGTTATGCAGAGGACAACTAGAAGACCAGGAAGGCAATGAACTTGATTTCCTCCTTAATAGCATTCCATTCTCATATAGTAAATCATTTCAGATGGATGGTCTGTGTCTTCCCCGTAATATCAGTTACCACAGCGATCCCCCCATCACGAATCTCCACCTTCTCATATTTGGCATCAACAATCACCTTGCCTTTTACTGTCATAACACCCCAATGTCTGGGAATCTGTTCAAAGGCGCAATAGGCACCGACTGGTTGCGCTATACTATGGTAGAGAGGTGGCACGATAACTTTACCATCTACCTTCACACCCCATTTCTTTCCTGCTTGATATAATTCTACATGCCCTGCCTCCGACTTCTCTTGCATCAGCAATAACTCCTGTTCCTCTTGCTTTTTCCTGCGCTGCATTTCTCGCTCATAGACCAGTTTGCCAAGCCGAGGCATCGCAACCATCAAATTCTCGCTTTCTGTTTTGGGTTGATTGCAACCTATATAGGTCTTTTTCAAGCTGGAGTCAACGAAGTAATAATCCTCATGGCTGTCCATGACCACTATGCCACTGTCGTATAGGTCGGCGCACAGCCAATATACATGAGTATGGTCGCCACGTAAAAAACAAACCTTTTCACTGTTTTCTTTATGCATTCGCATAGAGCCGCCATCCTCCTCTTTATATATCCATTCCTGACAACCACTGGCCGTAGAGCGTTGAAAGTTGTAGATCAAATAATATCCATAATTCCATAGGTCATATTGGGAAGGGCGAAAAGGTAAAGCAAAGTACTCGTAGGTACGAGATCTGAAGAGACCATTATATTCGACGAACTCCCATTTATTGATGGTGATTACCTCGGGAGCATCTTTCGCATGAATGTCCTCGTCTATGACAACTCTCGCCAAGAGGTCGTAGTAACATACAGTCTTTCTGCGAGGTCGATAGGATAAGAGATTACCTTGCAAGAACTTCATGTCATAGTAATCGCCTGGCTCCAAGACCTGTTCGCCTTGTCGGTTTACCACCGTCATCTTTCCATCAGGCAGCTTGATGATGGCAAACTCCCCTCTGCTATCTACAAACTCACGATACTGTATCGTTTGAAGCAATTCTTTATGGCTCATCACCATCATCATTTCCGATTCTGGATGAATCTGAATATCGTCTTGCTTCTCGTTCTTTAGGAAAAACTCTCTATCCTTCGGAGTCTCCTTTCTCTTGCCAACTTTCAGCTTTCCCTCGAACATAGCATTCCAGTTCCATACTTGCGAAGGCAACCCGAACACCCTATATAGTCCCACATTATCTATAATTATGCAGTTCTTCTTACCCTTAGCCACTCGCAATCCACGTCCCACCATCTGCAGATACTTGGCAAGTGACAATGTAGGTCGTGCCAACTGTACAAACTCCACATCCGGACAGTCAAATCCTTCCGAGAAGATGTCCACATTCACGAGTACTTGGATGTCACCTTTCTTGAAGGCTTCAATGTCTTGCAGTCTTTCTGCTGTAGGAGTCTTCGAGTCTATGGCTATGGCTTTCACGCCATGTTCCTGATACAGTTTTGTGATTTTCTGAGCATGAGAAATATTGATAGCATACACGATGCCCTTTCTGTCTTTACCAAATTCTTCCAAGCTCCGATAGAGTCTTTCGATGCTCGGTTTCTTATTCAGCAACATATCCATTTCCTTGTTCTGGTAGTCACCATCAGCCCCTCGCTTCTGTAAGGAGTCGATGAGCCGTTGCGTCATACCATCCGATTTGATGCTCACAAAATCGTATGTCGCCAATCTTCCCTTGCAGATAAACTCAGGAACACTCCACGACTGCACCAAGACATCAAACAGGTCCGTGAATCCCTTACCATTCAATCGGCAAGGAGTAGCCGTCAGTCCCAGGAACTTAGCTTTCGGGAATCTCTCCCACATCTCCTTATAGGTCTTGGCAAGGGCATGGTGCGCCTCGTCAATCACTATCATTCCCGGTTCTTCCTCTATCTCGTCGTAGTGTCTCATCAGCCACTGAATGGACATCGCCTTGACGGATGACAATAGGGAAGAGGTGTTTGATGCGTAATAAGAATGGAACTTTCTTACGGTTTCGTCTATCTGCGACACCAGCTCTCTTCTATGGGCTACAATCCATACTTTCTCCATTGGATTGTTGCTCACGAAAGAGTCTATAACTGCTGTCAACAGGTATGTCTTACCTGTTCCCGTTGGCATTTGTGCCATCACGGACCGATGAAGGCGCAACTCACCTTCAATGCGCCCCTTCATGTCCTCCTGATAATCATAAAGTTTGATTTTCATCATAAAACTCCCTAAATAACAAGTGATATTTGTTTATAGTTAGAATGAAATATTGAAACCAAAATTTTTCTATTCATCAATCGATTTTCTTGTTGAAATGCCAGAATAAGAGTTATAACTAACCCTTTTATTATAACACATTTCAGGTTCTTCTATATTAGGCGGCAACTTACCTGTGATAGAACGATGTTCTTCCATTTGGATGTAAAGATAGGATTTTTTCATCTTTAATAGTTTATCAACAATATCTTTACGTAAAAAGAAAAATGTACTATCATCACAAATAAAACTGGCAGACACCTCTTCATTAGCAAAGATATATGCTAGTCTATCAATATCAAATGTCAATTCCAACATTTGGCATATTTCGGAAGAAAGACAGACAAGATTTTTGTATTTGAACCTTTTTGTTGTCCATTCAGAGAAACAATATTTAACAAGAATACTAGCATTATCTTCAGTAAAATCCGTCTGTGTATCTATGAGTTCGCGCCATGATAATTCCCCCAAAAAGGCATGGTTATATTCTCTGGGGAATTCTACATATTCTGGATCAACTTTATCAGGAGATATACCCTTTTGTATAAGAAGAGAATTCCATTTCAAATATATATCAGCATGTTTTTCACTCATCATCTGGTGACAAGTCCCATAAAGCAAAATCCAGTCGCCATCTCTATCTGGAAGTTTTTTTACAATTTGACCAGCTTGCCATTCAGACAAATTTGCTTTAATCCAGTTTGCCAAATCTTCATTTCTTTGAGGTAGTAAGAAAATTGTGAATAAGTTTCTCTTTTGTGGGACTATTGGGAAAGACGGATCTATTCTTACGAGAGGTGTACGAAATGTACCAACATACTCATTTCCAAGATTACCATTCAGTAATGACCACCCATAAAGTTCATACAATGCAGCCTGCCCATATTTAAATGCACAATTATTTTTGAATTGTCTACGATAGCTAACTTTTTCATGTTCTACGTTTTGTAACATGGAACAAACATCTTGGTCATAACCTAAGCACTCCGCCATATTTTGTAACATTCCATAAATCTGGCTAGAAGTATAATTTGCCTCATGGTAATAATCTGGTATAAAGAGTGGTCTTATATAAGATTTGTAGTAATCATAATCATATACAGAAAACAATGCCCACTCCTTTTCTATTTTCCCTGACCATTTCATATCAACATACTTATACAACAATTCTCTATTTTGCTGCTGACAGAAAGTAACTTCAGCATAACTATAAAGCGTTTCCAAATCATCCAATAGAACAACATTGGTAGTGGCATGATTCTTCAAATAGTTTTCTAATATATCGATACATTTCTTTAATGTTTCCCAATCTTTTGAGTGCAGTCCTAAGCCTGTAACAACAGATATAACAGCCTCAAGTACAAAAGGATCACATGTATATAGCAATAATGAGCAAATGCGCAAACCTTCATCATTATTTTCCTTTATTATCAAAAATGCCTGTTTGCAAAATTTCTCTCTAAATTCTATATCAGTGATGCCACACATTAGCAATGCAAATGCCAGCAAATCTGCATTTTTGAATTTATTTGAAACAAATCGGTCATGCAATATGAAATATGCTTCTTGTATAACATCATAAGTTGCAAATTTACTATTCCAATATTGGTCCAAAATACTTCCATCCTGTTTTGTAAAAAATGGAAGAAATGAAGACATGTAAGCTATATTATAAGTACATACTTTTGCATACAAAGCATCAAATAGGTGTTCTTTTATTTTTATTTCACATTCAGTTCCTGTCAATATTTTGATAAATGATTTTCGTCCTTTATCATAAGTAAGGAATATATCCAAGTTATCTATAGCAGCATTTATGACTTCTGAATTTGGCATTATTTCGAACCATTCTTTGTGATAATGTATAGGTACGAGGTAGAAAAGACTTTTTATTATATCTTCTGCCAGCGTATGACGTTTGTTTCCAAAGAACTTACCTTTATTACTATCTATAAACGATATTAAATCTTCCTCCTTAACACACCTATGCAGTATACTTTTTGCTATGTGAAAACCAGCAACCATATCATAAGTGTACTGTACTTGTTCTTCACCATTGTTTTTTTCAAAAGTAAAGCACAAGCCTTCGTTTATTAGGTCGTAAACTTTGTCTTCAAATATTTGTGCAAACTGATTGTAAAAATCAAAATAGCGAGTATCGTTTTCAAAAAGAATATAAGATGCCCTATAAAGATTCTCTTCTAATTTATGCTTCGCCAGTTTGTCTACCTTACCTTTATGCATGGCTATATTTGACAATAGTTGATTACTATAATCAGCCATACACGAAACTAAAGAATAGTTGTTGACGACGATGTTACTTCTGTTTTTATTTGTAACGCAGAAGATTTTAAGTAACAAGGGATTTTCAAAAGCTCCAAAATCTTCAACTGTAGCATTCCGTATTTCATATTTACTGAAATATTTATCCACGGTTACTTCCAAATCCTCCTTTACCAACCCATTTAGTAATATATGGTT
>ERZ1034871.1708-NODE-1708-length-10389-cov-9.943004_pt1 | contig 10389 bp, 9 predicted proteins | sample MGYA00520631_ERZ1034871 | MGnify/ENA primary metagenome ERZ1034871 (study PRJEB33766, sample SAMN09781721) | gut metagenome | biome: gut microbiome | host: Homo sapiens | place: Madagascar | study: EMG produced TPA metagenomics assembly of the PRJNA485056 data...
GCATATTGTGAGTATCAATAATCTATTTTTCATACTTTTATTAACGAGAAAAACTGAAGATTATTGTAAAAGACCCAAAAAATAGCGCCCTGTAAAGGAAGTCATTTTGGCTTCGCTTTACAAGGGCGCTTTACATGTTGAGGCAAAATATTTTCTAGAGAAGGCCTTCCCAACTACTGGTATCTGTAGAGTTGAAGTCTTCGCTTTCAAGTTCTTTCTTGATATCTGCGGCAGTCATAGAGAGAGCGTTATCTTCTTTCAGATCAAGACCTTCCAGCTTGGTTGGATCAACTTTTGCATTGATAGGCTTACCTTCTTCGGTAAAGTTCTTCTGGTATTCTGCTAGAAGAATTTTCTGCTGTTTCAATGATTTCTTCTGTTTCTTCGCCATGGAAATGTCATCGATACTCGCAAGGGCTCCCATACCTGCACCTACAGCTGCACCAGAAAGACCATTCTGTAAAGCACCGATACCAGCACCTAAACCAACCTTTGCCAGAATAGCAAGAACACGCTGGTTAATGATGTCAATCTGGGCTTTTACTGATTGGGCACTTCTTTTGTTGCCAAACTGGTCTACCAGCAATACGCGGTAGTCTTGCGTACCATCTTCCAGCAGAACAGGATTACCATTCTCGTCAGTCATGTTTACTCGCTTTGCTGAGAATACAGGAATCTTATCCCAAGCAATGGATACAGAATCTGAAGCAGCTGCATTTCCACTATCTGTCAATGACGATGCTGTTGAAGGAGTGGCATCTGCTGCCTTGCTTACTTCATCGAGTGCATTTGCTGTTGATTCTACTGTTTTAGCAGTTTTTTCTATCGCCTTACCCAGTTTCTTGAAGAACTGAGCGTTGGCAGATTGGTTACTTACAAATAACAAACTTGCTACAGTTACTACTTTTACGATTGTAGTTGTTTTCATACCTTTTTATATTATCATTAAATTAAACATTTCCTATTTTCCTACACGGGTATACATTTTCAGGCGAATCTGGCGCTTGTTGTATTCACCTTCTGATTGGAGCATGATTTCTGTAGCTCCCATATACTTAATCTTGATTCGGTCGTTGTAGCCTACCGGACGGAAGAAGAAACCTTTAGGAAGGTCCTTACGCACCAGATGGATGTCGATAACACCCTCTTCGTTAGATTCTCCTAGCTGCTTGAAGTCGTTGGCATTGTTGTTCACCATTGAGAGGAACTTCTTGTCGGTCTGATACATCTTAATCTGTGGCTCGTCATCGCCAGAGTAAGCCCAGAGTTCCACATTACCCAATTTGCCGTCCTCGTAGAAACCAGCATAATCGTTCACCCATTTTGCAATGGTAAACTTCAGGTCGAGTGGCATGTCCTCAATCAACTTCTCCAGCTTCTCTATTCTTTCAGCATAGAAGTCGCAAGGATTGTATTTGTTCAGTACGTTCAGAAACTCCAGCGCGCCCGATGCATACTTCACTACATCTTTCTGGTTAGCTTCGCCAGCCTGTCTCATCTGCTTCATCTTGATCAATGATCCCAAGGCATACTTTTCATAAAGCAGACAGGTATCACATTGCAGGATGTTCGTATTGATAGAAGGAATGAGATCTCCAGGAGTATCCTTTGCGTTGAGAGCCTTTACGAAGTTACGGCGGGCACCATCATACTGTCTGAGACCATAGAGACGTGCTCCTTCGGTCATCATGGCGCTACATTCAGTAACATATACCTTTTCTATCTGTTTAAGCAACAAGACACCATAGCAGAGTTTTACTCTCGGACCGATAGGCTCCAGATCTATCTGCTCGCGGTTGGTACCGTTGGCATAAACACCAATGTGCATCATTGCGTTGAGTGCATTTTCAGCCTCATCAATCTGGTTTCTCAACATCTGCTCCTTATCAAAGTCAGCCTGTGTAGCCTTACTGCTGTTCTTGTCGATATAATCGAAAATCTTCTGGTGTTCAGCCTTAAGATTCTCTACCTCTTGCTTTGCCTTATTGATGTTTTCTAACGGGATGACAATCGTTGTGATGTTGATGGAATTGTCATTCTTCTTCACTGATTTTGTAATCTTGGCATTGAGTTTAGGTGATACTACCACTTGAAGATCCTTGATGGCTGTAGAGATTTCCACCTCAGCCAGTTTCTCATCCAGAATGGCATTGTTGCTCTTGGTCTGGTCTTCCATGCGGATAGGCATCTTTACATACTCAATCTTGTAAGCACGCATCAGATCTGCCTTGAGCGATACGACAAAGTCTGTCTTGTAGATTTCACCGCGGCGGTTCACTTCTACCTTTGGAGTTTTGTTATCTTTCAGGTCAATCACGATTTCATAGACGTAAAGTCCATCTTTTCTTTTACCTTTTGGGGTAATCTGTGGGGCCTTTACATTATTAATGGTGATAGCCAGGTCGCCAAGCTCAGAGAGAACCAGGATGCCACCCTTGCCCTGAAGGTCGGCAAAACAGTCTTCTTCATTCACCGGACTTGAAGATATAAAATCTGATTGGGCATGTATATTCATGCCCATCAGAACGAGAGTCAATATCAATAATAATTTCTTCATGTGTCGAAATCTTTATATTCGAAAGTTCTTGTTTCCGGCAGATTTAAAGATCGAAACCACCGAGTGTTGAGATGTCATCGTCTGGCTGTTGGCGCTTTCCGCCTGCCCATTCTGGCTGCCATGTACGGACATGGATGATAGGGTCTCCGCCATTCTCAGGGAAGTCCCAAAGCAGGAAGAGATAACCCTCATCGCTATAGTTGCTTGATTTCCAAGACTGATGCAGACGAACACCATACTTCGTTGGGTCTACGGTAGAGCGGGTAATACCCTGACAGCCGCCTTGCTCGCCGTTTTCACCAATCTGACTGAACTTCACGTCAATCCATTTGTTACGAAGGAAAGCCATCTTCAGGTTGTTGATATACTGCTGTTTGTTCTGCTTGGTATATTCCACCTTGAAAGCAGCATTCTCTGAGTCGGTCAGTTTCTTGGTCATAACTACCTTACCGGTGATGATGAGTGCATCATCGCTGAACATGTTCTTGATGGTTTCGAGATCCTTCATATTATAAGCGGTACGGAATCGCTCCACGTATTGCAGGATAATCATCTGTTTCTCTTTGTCAACCACGGCACCGCATCTTTCCATACTCTCTGCAGTCTGTGCATCAAGAGCAAAGCGGAAGTCGGTCAGGTTTCCGTGCTGGTCAAATTCAACCACAGCTTCCTGATAAGTACCGAGTCCGAAGTCTTCTTCTTCAGGTGTGATGATCAGAGGGATGTGGCTTACCATCATGTTTCCGTTTTTAAATACCCAGCAGCGTTCTACCACCTCTTCATCATCACAGTAGAACGGAGTGACAGCCCATAGGCGGGCGAGTGATTTCTTGGAGAACTCGTCCATCTGCAGGTTCTTTACCGATACCGGAACATGAGCTTTCTGTGCTCGGTTGATTTCTGTGAGCACCGCAGCCAGATTTCGCTCTGCATTGTAGATGCCTGCCGGACGGTTTACGTTCTCATCGGTAGTGAGCGTCACGTCTACGGCTTTCATCTGTAGTGATGTTGCCATGCAGAGGAATAAAAGTATGATATACTTCAGTTTTTTCATATTTATCTGTTCTTACTTTTTATTGTTTCAATAGCCATGCTTAAAATCTGGAAGATTCAATTACTTCACTGTGAATCCGATGGCGCCACAGCCGGAGTAGTTGCTTATCTTGTCAGCCTTTTGGGTCTTTACATTGATACGCGAATCACCCGGTGTGAGTACAGCTACCACCTTTCCTGCCTTGTTGTAGATGGCAAGATAGTTGATTTCCGGCTTGCTGAGTTGAGCATAACGGGCATAGCTGCCAATCTTGCCTTCTTGCTGATATTGCTTGATTTTGTTTGCCATATCAGAATATTCTGTGCAGGCAGCAATCTCCATTACTACTGCTGGGTAAATCACTTCGGCTGTACTTTCCAGATTTTCTGCCTTTTCCTCCTGCTTTTTGCCTTTAGCTGCCTTCGTAGCCGCCTCGTCCTGCTCAGGAGTCATAGGGTTGGCATTTGTCATCACTTCCGTATTGTCTGCCGACTGGATGTTGCTCTTCTTCACATAGATGAAGCTGCGGAACATGTTGCCTCGGGTTAGTGAAACATTCGTCCAGAGTTCCTTTCTGTCACTGATAAGCAATTCATTGCTCTGGCGCAGTTTCTTCTGTGTAGCTACCCATTCATTGATTTCCTGATAGAGCAGTTCTTCAGCCAGATCTTTGGCTTCCTGTTCTGTGGCAGCCGTAGCTTCTGCGTAGATGTACTGGCTGTTTTTCTTGATGCTGTTGATTTCCTTCTTTTTCTCTTCAACGTTACTGTTGGTCTGTGCAGAGATAGTTAAAGCAGGAAGTAGCAGACATGCTGTGAATAGATTTTTTATTCTCATGTTTTGTTTGTTCTACGTTAAATGCTTATTTTCTTTGAGGTGCTTCTTCGTGGATGTCCTGAGTAAAGAATTTCTCTGTTACGTTTTGTAAAGGGATATAGGCATAAACTGTAGCGTTTATCTTTTCTTCTTTTCCATCCAGAATGTTCAGTGGGATGCTGACGGAGAGCACATGGTTGTATGCCATCTTTTCGTTGTAGGCGAAAAGGGTGCCAGTCAGCGTCTTTTCGTTCATAGTCTTGATTCCGAAGTAGAGTTTGCAGCCTTCGTTCTTGCAATAGTCTATGAACTGTTGCAGGGTGATGTCAGTTTCTTCTGCTTTGTAGCCGTATTTGTCGATGCGCAGATGCATCGGAATCACGCGCTGAAACTGTCCGGTAAGCATGATGTTAGTTATGCTGTTGCGGGCATTTCTTTTATTGCAGATGAGCTGCTTCTTGCCATGAATGTCTTGCAGATAAATGTCACCTCTTATCTGGTTGCTGAGATATTTGCCGCCTTCTACGATGATATGTCCCTGCGAGCGGGTTGTCTTTACATGAGTCCAGTCGGTGATGATGTCGTTGCTGGTTAGGGGTATGATGCGATTAACGTCGCGTTTCATCATGTTTTCCAGTTCTACGGCATTGGCTCCCATCAGCAATTGACAGTCGGCAGGGAAGGTAATCTCTACTTTCTTTCCCTTCACGGTCCATGTCACCTGATACATTCTTCTCTTCAGTTCATTGATAGAGAATTCTGTGTTGGTATTGATGGCTCGGAGCATCTGCAGATTGCCTTTTGAGATAACCACCTGGTCGATGTTCATTCTCTCCAGTGGGCTTCTTCCGTCCAGTCTCATGTCCAGTTCGAGCATGTATCTTTCGATGAAGTCGAAAACGGGAGATTCGCCATGCAACTGCATGATTTCATCGTTGAATAGCTTGTAGCCTATATGCGAGATGTCGCCATAGGTGTTGGTTCTGATTCTCAGTAATTTTCCATTGGCATATTTTTCTCCGGTAGGAGAGGAGGCTGACAGGTTGAGCACCTTTGCCATTTTCTCCAGTCTTTGTGTGTAGAATCCGTTGGCAGCCTGCAAAGAGGTTGCCAACAGAATCCATACCAATGTGAGAATTATTCTCATGGTTTCACTGCTGTAATGTCACCATCATGATACCAGTAGCCGATACCACCTGATACGATGCCATCGCGGAATTCACCTTCGAACTTGTCTCCTGGCTGTGCAACGAAATCCTTGCTAGCCACGATCTTATGAGGTGCGGTGAATGTAATGGTTCCATGTCCGTGAGGCTTTCCGTTTCTGGTTTCACCCTTATAGGTACCATAGCCCAGTCTGATAGGTCCATTGGCATGTACGGAGGTTGTGGTTCCAGCAGTCTTAGTCTTCTCCTTAGTTTTTGGTTCCTCTACCTTTGGCTCCTCAGCTTTTGGAGTTTCCGTCTTCTCTGCAACCTCTACTGGCTTAGCTACGGTATCAGTCTTGGCTGTATCTTTTTTCTCGGCAGTCTGTTCCTGCTTAGGCTGCTCCTTTGGCGCCTTGTCCTTGTCACCTCCGAGCACGAAGAAGGCTGTTGCTCCACCAGCGATGGCGAGGGCAACAATACCACCGATAATCTTATTGCCGTTTTTCTCCCACGCTGTCTGAGGGCGTGGCACCTCACGTAGAGGTTTGCCACACTCCTCGCAAACGAAATCTTTGCGACCTGTGATAATCTGTACTGTTTTATCTTTGCATTTCTGGCAAGAATCACTCAGGCAGATGCCATATCTTGCACGTAATCTATCATTGCTTGTAGCCATTTTTTTTCTTTTTTAATCTTTATTTTTCTGTTAACTCAATCAGTAATCTTACATTGTCGGTGGCATTGGAGGAGGTGTTGCACCGCCTGGCATTGGAGGCATGGCAGGTGGCATGGCTGGAGCGAAGAGAGGCTTCAGAATTTCTACCTGTCCGGCTGGTGCCCATGCTGGCATTCCGTCCATCCATACCATACTCTGTTCTGTAAACTGCTTGTTGGCAGCCATCTGCTTGCAGGCAGCCCAGTCGTATGGACCATAGTTCTGCCCGTTGATATTCCAATAGAGGGCAATCACTGGGTCTGGCATTGGTGGAGTAAATGGTGGTGGAACGGCTGCACCTGGAGGAGGTGGAGGGGTTCCGGCACCTGGAGCTGCTACTGGTTGTGCTGCCTGTGGCTGAGCATAAGGCTGTGTAGCCTGTGGCTGGGCAGGTTGGGCGAAAGGTTGAGCGGCCTGTGCATAAGGTTGAGCGGCCTGTGGCTGCTGTGCTGCTGCTTGCTGTGCTCTGTAAGCCTCTTCTGCTGCCTTGATTTCTTCATCGCTTCGTGCAAAGAGAGATGGGAGTTGTGAACCATCGCCTTCACTATGAAGCAAAATAGCATTTGCCTGGTCGGTAGCCAGATTACCTGTATTGAGGAATCGCTCGTAGCGCTTCTTGTAGTCGCCCATCCAGTCGATGGCACGGATAGGGAAGCAATACTGTACGGTGATGATAGAAAGTTCGTCCTTGCGGAGACTCTTTCTGTTCACGGTAATTGTAGTACGGGCAGTGCTCTGGTTGAATGAATTCTTGAATGCAGCCTCCAACTTATCAGCAAATTTCTTCAAACCTGGATTATCGTCTGGTGATGGGATAGATACCAGAATCGCCTTCTTGTTGATACTTGCTGGGTTTGTAGGACTCAGGTTACCTTCGTTGTTGCGGAGGTGCAACTGTATCTGGTCGGTATTCAACTGTACGAATACGCCACTCTGACTTACTATCTTGGTAGCAAAAGCCTTGATGTCATCGTCGGTTCTCAGTTTCTGCTGGAGCTGGGTCAGAATGTTCAATCCCAATACCTTCTTGTCGCTGTCTGCCTTCTCGTCATGACGTGCCTTTACGATTTCAGAGAGCTTGATATCGAAGGCGTCGGTGATGTCGTCAATGCTGATGTCGGCAGCCAGTCTGCCGAAGTTGACAAACTCTTCTGGCAGGATGCAGTCTCTCAACTGACGTGCGATAATAGGCATTTCAATCTTGTCGCATCTCAACTCCTGCTCAAACTCAGACATGGTCTCATCCTCGCTCACTTCGATGATGGCACCCTTCATATCCTCCAGGCCCTTGTTCACCTTGCGCTGAGCTGTTACCAAACGTTCTGTTTCGTTGATAGCCTCATTGATTTTCATGCCGAAGGCTGAGATGTCGGCATCCATCTTGCCCAATTCGTTGAATACCTTAGCTGCCAGTTTCTTGGCAAACTCGAGGGCAACAAGGCGGGTCTTTGATGTATAGAATTCGGTAAGATATTCCTGATGACGAGCATATTTACGTTCACCTACGTTCACCATACGCTGCAGAATACCGAGGTCGCTCCATTCCTTGAGGTTTGCTTTTCTATCTTCGTCGATAGCCTTGTATTCCTCAATCTCGTCCTTGGTTGTAGCCTCCAGTTCGGTACGGATTTCGCTTACACGCTCGATGAGGAGCTTTGAAATCTTCTGGAGTTCGGTGATTGAGATGTCGCCATCCTTCCATTTCTCGAAGAAACCAGCTTCTACTGTATGTCTGATCTCCTTTGCCATATCTGGAATAGCCTTCTCCTTGCCGGCATAGTAGTTTTCTACACCACAGTCGCGGAAGAAGTTGGCAAAAGAATCGCCCATGATGTTGTCAAGTTCGTTCAGCGGACAGTCTGCCTTCTTCGCATCCTGTGCATAGTTGATAGCCTTATCATGCCAGTACTCGTTGAAAGCCATGAAGTCGTTGTCACTAGGCAGAATCTTCTTCTCCAGAGTGAGATGCTCTTCGTCGAGCATCCAGTTAGCGAGATTCTCTTTATTGATAAAGTCGTTGCGATAGTCGCGGTTACGCTCTTCGTTGGCAAATCCCTGGTTCTCGCGCCAGTTGTTGTACTTGAACTGGTAGAGCACACTTTCTCCGATAGTGTATGTGATGTGCTTCAGTACGCGGAGCTCCGGATACATAACACGCTTGATTCCGATAGAGTTTACCTTCTTGGTTCTGGCAACAGGGATGCGGCCGGTAACAGGATCAGGATTTCCTGCCTCGTCATATTCGAGGGCAAAATCGTCCATGTTCTCATATTTGTAAGCGCGTACGATATCAGAATTAACCTGGTCTGAATCATTGACGAAGAAAATTCTGGCAAAAAGATAATCGCTGATTACCTTAGGCAGTTCTGTGAAAGAATTGATAGTAAGACCATTCTCGTTTACATTGCTGTAGATAGTCAAACCGTTGGCTACACCCTTTACACGGTCTGAGTAGTAGTCTGCTTCTCCACCACCCGTTACGTCCTGTGGCTTCCATGCACCAGCCTGCAGAGCGTTGAGCTCATTGAGGGCAGCGTAGCCTTCTGGTAATATCTTCCCTGGTCCATATCGCTCTTAGGAAGATTCATTTCCGGCATCATTGCGTATACTGAGATATAAGCGTTTGGGAATGCCTTGCGGGTCTGGATGATGGCGTCTACGATAGAGCCTGAACCAGTACCACCGCTCAAACCTGCAAAGATATGGATGGTGGTCTCGCTGGAGTCGCCTGATACATTGATACAGCGGCTGTAGGCATCACGCAGACTGTTTACATAGCCCACGGCGTTGGCAGCAAAGAGTAATCTACCAGCTCTACGCTTCTGTCCGGCAGCCTGGCCTAGTGAACCGATAGCTGATTTTACTGCACCCACGTTTTCCACGATTCCCTTTACAGAAGGGTAGTGGTCGATGTGGTCTAATATGTGTTCAACATCTACTGCTTTGATGTTGAGAAACTCATTGTTGGTGAAAGAGGCGTCCTGACCCATCACGCGGAAGTCAGCGCGTGCTCTTCCGTCTTTCGACATCATTTCGTCAGTTGAGTCAACATAAAGCAGAGCTACAGGTTGCTTGCTTCTTTCCTCTTGTGTAGGAAATTCCTCAAACATTCTCATCTTGAATGCCTTGAGGATTTTTCCTCCTGTACCACCTAAACCTACCAGAATATGGTTACTTGTGCAAAAACTGTTTGTTGCCATGTTGTTTAGATTTTATTTTATGATTATTATTGTTTATTCTATCTTCTTCGTCTTCCGCTGGCACGAGGTCCTCTTCTGCTGGTATAGTCGTGTGAGCGTCCTTCACGTTTTGAACTTCTACGCTCCATAGCGTAGCCGAACGACATGGTCTTGATGACCACGAAGGCTCCTACTAAAACGAAACCGAGACACCAGAGCAGACGGTAGACGATAAATTCTTTCATGTAATCCCTAATGGTTTCAGCCATTGCATGGGGAAGGTCTTTTACGCGATAGCCTACAAAATAGCCTGAGTTGAAATAGTTGCTCAGAATAGGGTATTCCTCCACCAGCTGGTCAACGATTTTTTCAGATTCGGCTTTTGATACCTCTCTGTCTTCGCTGCTTCCCAGTGGATTGCTTCCCAGGTACATGGACATAAGGTTGCCCAGTATATCTTTTCCTTTATCTACTGCTGTAGTTGGGGTTGATTCTTCTACGATTCGTTCTAGCTGTTCTTCATAGTAGTCGGTTGTATTGATAATTTTGATGGCGCCTGCTATCATCGTGCATTGTATAGACAGCAGGATGAAGAGAATGCCTCCTACCAGATAGGTTGCTGGTGATGCCTCTGCGTGTTTGTACCATCCTTTAATCAGAAGGAAGAAGAGTACCATGCAGATAATGCCGATAAGGATACCCCAAAAGAGGCATCCCGTAGAAAAGCTGATGATATCAAAAAATGCTTTCATATTTTTGTTTTATTATTAAAAGTTCCTGGATCTTCTTTCTTCTTGTTACTTAAGCTTTCTGACCCATCGATTAAGTTGTTAAATGTTGTTATGAGTGCAAAGTTAATAAAATATTTTGGAAAAAGTTATATATTGTGTGTAAAAAATGCTTAATTAATCTCTTTTTTCTCCGAAGAATAGAAAATTATC
>ERZ1034871.1712-NODE-1712-length-10374-cov-5.270569_pt1 | contig 10374 bp, 14 predicted proteins | sample MGYA00520631_ERZ1034871 | MGnify/ENA primary metagenome ERZ1034871 (study PRJEB33766, sample SAMN09781721) | gut metagenome | biome: gut microbiome | host: Homo sapiens | place: Madagascar | study: EMG produced TPA metagenomics assembly of the PRJNA485056 data...
GTGACGCGCCGCCGCAGGCTTGCGGCTCTCCGCGTCATCGGCAGCGCCCGCGCCGGATGCGCTGCCAGCAGGCGACGGAGCCGTGACGGGAGGGATAATAAGTGTTGCATCGGATTCAGACACAACGTTTAGATTCTGTGACATATCGGCCTTTCTGGAAAAATTTCTTCGGAATCAGCAGGAAACAAGCGGCCAGGAGCGGGGGCCAGTACACGAGCAGGGCCAACCAGCCGGTGAAATCGACGTGAAAGACGTAAAGGCCCACATCGACAAGGAGCAGGGCGAGAGCGAGCCATTGGAAACGGGTGAGACGTGGCAAATGTAAGTGTTGCATATGAATCTCCTAAAACGTTTATAAGCCGCCTGGCGTGAGGACAGCGCCAAGGAACTTTTGTACGATACGTGCCGTGAGGAACGCGAGCCAAGTCGTGAACAGGCCGAAAGCAAAAGACGCGAGCGTGTCGAACGGGATCCAGATATCGTAACAGTCAATGACCGAGAGGATGTAGCCAAGGGACCCGGCGCAGGAGACAAGCCATGTCGGGACGGTAAAACCGAACAGGCCAGTGAGCACGCCGCCGACCCAGCAGAACAAGTTTATGATGGCGTCCGTTATCATTTCTCACCCGCCGTCTCGCTGTTGCCGATGCCGAAGCCAAACATGGCACTAAGCCATTTTCGGATGGTGATGTAGCAGACCGCGCAGGACAGGACGATAAAGGCCGCGCGGCTGAAAGTCGGCAGTTTCTCCAATCCGGTGCCCTCGCAGACGCTGAAGGGATGCGAGGACGGAATGAGATCATGGCCGAACGCCTCGATATGCATTTCAGGACCTTGACAGTGTTGTCCGAAACTGTTCTGCAATGCGCCAAAGGACTCGTTGAAAGCTTTCGGGAGCTGGTCGATGCCGCTGTTGCCCGCTTTCTGCTTGACTTTGAGCATCTGCGTTTCCGTGTTGTCCTGGGAAGGATAGAAAGCCCATTGCAAAGCGCATTTGACCGGAACCAAGACCCAACTGAAAGGATTCCAGGATACATCAGTGGCGACGCATTGCGCGTAGTCGATTTTACCGGCTGGTTGCGGATCCGTAACGGGATCGCTGATGTGTTCGCCGTTCGACGGATCACTACCAGTGACGCCCTCGTGCTGGTTGCTTTCGGTGAAAGAGTTCGATAGCACGGTGCACTCGCCTATGGCAATTTCGCTGCTGGTGCCGTCGTTGGACTGCCAAACGCATTTGTAGGGCATGTCCGGTTGCGTTTTGGTGGTGTCCTTGTTGTCCAGGGTGACGGGGTTTCCGGTGGCCTTCTGGACTTCCTGGGGCCATGCCGCGCATGCGTAAGCGGATTCATAGCAGCTTTTATTAATGCGCGTGTCGATAAGGTCGAGCGACCCGTTGGTGTGGTCGGGCTGGTCCACGCTAATATCGCCTATCACTTTGGATTCGCCATCATCGGACGTGTCGGTAATCTTGACGTTGGTTGGGGTGACGCCCTGGGGAAGGCTCACGAGCGGGATATCGACGTTGCCGTCCTGGTCTCGGGAATCGCCTTCGGCTTCGTACTCATTGCCGTCGGAGCCTTTGACCTGAACTTTGGTTTTGGCCTTCGGGACCTTGCCTTTTTGCAAGTCCGCGTCAAGCCAGGAATCGACGGACTGGCCGGTCTTGGAATCCTGGAATCCGATGCCATCGGTTGAGCCATTGGACAAGACAAGTTTCGTTCCGCCAGCCAGGGCAGCAAGGCAGGTGGATGCCTTGAATTTATAGTCATCGGGCAAATTGGGGCTTGCATTGCAATAATAGCTTGCATCGGTATAAGGCCGCAAGGCATAATTGTGGAAATTCGAAAAGTCAAGATATCGGATGCCGGAAACGGGTTTCAGAATCTTAAAAGAGAAAAACGGAGCATATTCACCGGCGCCGGGATATTGTTGCCAATCGATGCCAAGATAGTGATCCGTGTAGTGCAAGCCGGTGACACGGCCCACGGGTTTCCCACTGTAGACGATCCAATTGGAATCGGACCAGTCGAAACTCACGTTTCCAACGGTGGTATTGACATTGAAACGTGAACATGTTTGGTTGATGCCGAGAATGAAACGAACGACGTTGTTCGTGACCGTCTGGCATTCGGCCGTCCGGTCGATGTTGAGCAGACCGACGAAACCGTTGCCCAGGAACACGCCGAACTGTCCGGCCATGAGCACGTCACCGGCCGCGTTCGTGCCCTTCAAAATCACACCACCGGCGTTCCTGGCAACGGTGGCAATCGCGCCAGGCGCGATTTTCGCGGCCGTCTTGGCTCCGACACGTTTGGTCAGGCGTTCCGTTATGGACTGCGCGAGTTTCCGATCACTCTTGTTCACGGTGGCCGTGGCGATGTTCTCCGCGTTGCTGGCCTTCGTGACCGTCTGCGCCTTTTTCAACGTGGACGATGTGGCACCGACGCGATTGTTGGATTTCCGATATCGGGCCATCTCTCTTTGTCGGTCGGTGCTGCTTTTGCCTTCCGCGACGGATACGGCCCAATGCTTGTAATCGTCGCTGTCCAGGACGGACCGCGCTATATCCTCTTCGACATCCGCGATTTTCTGGACATTGCCCGCACCATCGGTGAAAGTGGTATACCCGTTGCGGACGGCTTCACCCAACGGCATACCCTCCGGAGCCGGTTTAGGTTCGGAATTGAGAATTTCGGCCATGTACGTGGAATCCATGAGTTGCGGATCCCACCAATCGGATTTAGTAAGATTGCTGGAATTCGAGGAAGCGCCGACGTCGTAATCATACTGGTAGTAGCTGCGGAACCAGCCCGGGAGGTCATCGGCCTGGGCGGCCGGGCAGATGCAAAGCAGCAGCGTGCAGCAGACCGCGCAAACGAGCACGACGGGGGAGAGGACGTATCGATGATAAGCGGAAGCACGCATGAGACCTCGCAAAGTCAAGTTAAAAAGAAGCCCCCGAACCGAGAAAAGAAAAACGGAACGGGGGCAATGGTCCGAATCATCAGCCGACGATACGGTGGAACAGGCGCATGACCAGCGGGATACCGATCATGACCGCGACGATGCCGCCAGCGACGCCAGCGACGGCCGGGACAGCGCCGTTAAAGCTAGAAGTCAGGGAGCCAAGCATGGACGTGAAAGTCGCGCCGAGATCCACAGTCGATGCAACGCCCTCAGCCAGGGTAACGAGTCCGTTCATTTTTTCACCCCCTTCCGACGAAAATGTTGCGTATCCATCCGCAGAGGAGACCAAAGAGCCAGGCGAGAAGGAGGAAAGAAGGATTATCAATCATCTGGACGCCGCGCCTAGAATCCGCTGCAAGAGTCGGACAAGGGCTTCAAGCATCGCCAGGGTCATGACCCAGACGGAAAGAATTACCAGCCCTTGCATGGAACCTCACAAAATCATTTGCCGTTGAAAATCATCCAGCCGAGAGAGAACAGGACAAGCAGCATGAAAGTGCCCACTAGATCCCAATCGGCGGGGGACAACGTGAATTCCGTCATGGAATCAGTTGTCGAGCGAAGCGCCCAAGCCGCTCAACTGGTCTCGCAAAAAGTTCAATTTCAGGAAACCGTAAGCGTTGCCGGAACGTTTCGACGTGCCGAACACGACATAAGGCCGGACCACCCAGGCAACAGGAGTTCCGGGCGCGAGTGTGGCCACATGCATGTCGCGCGTGGTGTCAGCGTTGAAACTCACATCCGAGATGCCGTCATCGTTGGACACCTGGACAGTGCCGTAAGTGTTGCCTTTATCGTCATGGTCGATACCGACGCGCAGGACCTGGCCGTCAATCCTCATTCCGGCTTCTGGAACGTTAGCCATTTGAACCTCACAAAATATTGAAACCAAAATTAAACTGTGTGTCCTTTCGGACAATCACCATGGAATCATCCGCGGGATTCAATGTCATGCCCCGTCCGGGGCCAGCGTGTCGCGCGTTTTTCCGCGTTTTCCCACGCTGCGGACGCCATTTTCTGTCGCTGTTCGGGGCTTATTTTCATTTTTCAGCAAAACCGCTCTGTTTTGCAGAAAATCAATTCATTTTGTTTCATTCGGGGCGTTGCCCCGAACCCCAGCGGCTTTTTGAAAAAGCCGCGAAAACGGTTGCTGCCGCGTGATCGCGCTAGCGCGATCACTTGCCATTCTCGGCAGTGCCGGTGTTGCCGGATGTGGACGAGTCGGCCAGGCATTGCGCGAGCGTGTCGAGGGTGACGCCAAGGGCGGAGGAAAGACGGATGGCGGATTGCATGGACATGAGCAATGGATCGCGTGCGGTTTTCGGCCGTGGGTCACGTGACCAGGCTTCCCAGTTTCCGATGCGTCCGAGCGACAGGCCGGAGAGTTCCGCGAGTTCCGCGAGAGTATACCCCTTATTCAAACGGAGTTGCTGCAAAGTCACCATAGCCAAAACCAATCATCAAAATCATGAAATCAACGGAACGATTCTAGCACAGGCGAGAACAGGATGACCGATGGAGCCACCGGCCATCCGTTCAGTTCCAGGCCCTGCGGACGGCTTCGAGGTTTTCGGGAGTCGCGCCGAGTTCACGGCAGTGGTCGCAGATCGCGCAATCCGGTTCGACGATCCATCCGCAGGCTTTCGCGGCCCTCTCGCAGGATTCCGCCGACCAGGAGTCGAAGACATTCGCGGACTCGCAGCAGTCGCAAAAGAGATTCCAGGCGGTTGCGATCTGCGGGACGAAGTATGTTTTCTCGGTCATCATTTCGTTTTCCTTCTTTCCTATATCCGTTTGGATAACTATTATTATACCCGTTCATCAAGGCGACACGCCGAACGGATAAAAAGTCATGAGACGCGCCGTGCGATTTTCGCCAGGCGTTCCGCCGAGACCCTGGACACGTCATCAAGCGAGAAAAGGAGAACGCGATGCCAGACCATGAAATCGATGTGAGCGAAGACGGTGGAATGATGGCGTTTCAGCGAATCGGGGGAGACGTTGAGCATGGCCGCGGCATGTTGCGTGTCAAGCCACCAGGAGCCACGAAGATAGACAAGATCCAAAGACATTATGACCTCACAAGACAAAACGAAAACTAAAGACCAGGATTAAAGACCAGGAAAGAAAAACTAGCATGCACCCCCTTCGTGTTGTCGGAGATTAGGGGGAGTGATGATTATTCGATGCTCGATGCACCATCTACGACAGAGTTCCGGATCGCCTTTAACCGAATCGCAATAGTTGAGCAGCTGCACCGGGAGCATAGGACGCCTGGAAATGCATTTTTTCCAATCCCAGATGGTGAGCACGTGGGATTTAGGATCCGCATAGGATTCCTGCGCGAGTTCGTCATCGGTTTTATCGTCCTTGATGTCCAGAAACTCACGCAGAGAGGTTTTACGGCCACGGACGCGTGACCAGTACAGGCTGCGGCATCCTTTCATGCCTTTGTAGTATTCCTTGCACAAGGCGACAAGGAGAGGAACGGTATAGCCGTATCGTGCGAGGAAGTCTAAAAGCTTCGCGTTTTCACTGTTTCTGACATAACGTACATTATCGGCGTTTTCGCCTGAGCTTGCCAAAGAGGGGTACACGTACGATGAAGTGCGTTCCCTTGCGAAACAGTATTACATGGCCACTAAGGGCTGTCGCGCCTTGGTCTGGTCTCGTAGTTTGCGTGATATGGCCGGACTCGGCCAGGAGCTGACCGACGAGGAACTCGCCGCCCAGGATTTCGCGAACGGCGCGGCGTACCGCTTGACAATTTTCGATTATGGTGCTCATGTCCAGCGGCGTGAATGGTTGATGCCGCTCATGTTCGCGCTCATGGATGCCACGCATGGCGATGTTCGGTGCCTGACCGATTTCCTTTCCTGGTTCCAAGTGCCTTTTAGGTTTTCTCCGAATCGCAACCATGCTGTAGCAATTGCGGGAATACGACCTGGCATTGAGATGGGCGGCTCCATCCTGGTCACGCGCCGATTACAAGCAGCTTATGACGCAATGTAAGGGTGTATAATGCCCCTATGTTCTTTGAATTTTGCTCGCTGCTGACGCTCCTTACATGCCTGTGCTTGCTCGCCGCGTCACTCTGGTATTGCGTCGACCAATGGCGGCACGGTGTCCACATGCGTAGTATCCTTCTCGGCTTGTTGTCTCTTCTCGTCTGCTTCATCCCCACGACAGCCTTCGCACGCGATTCCATGACCTTTGACAATCTCGCCTTCGCCTTCCTGCTGCTCGCGGTCTGGTGGTGCGGCATCGCGGATTACATGCGCCGCTTGGATCGCCGTAGACTCATGGTCGCGGGATTCGTCATCGCAGTCGCCTTTTTCCTGGTCTGCCTGCTGTTCTTCTTCATCGCCTTCGATACGCAGCACGATTCAATCTCAATCTCGTAACGAACATAACGTGCCGTACCGGATACATTATCGGCGTTTTGGGAATGGCGGAATTCCAAGGAAAACAAAGCCCCGATCATACGTTTCTGACATAACAGCCTTCCTGTATGATCAGGGCTTCACCATGTTCCGATGCATCATCTCCATACGGACTTCATCAGAATGCGTTCATAAAAACCCTAAGCGAAATATTCCTCGACGGCCCGCGCGAGCCCGTCAACGGAATCCAGAACACGGTATGCGCCATGGGCTTTGAGCTCACCAGGCTCCGCATAGCCCCATCCGCAGCCCAGGCAATCAAGTCCGCATGCCTTAGCGCCATCCGCGTCGGTCCATCGATCGCCGACCATCAGAGCCTTGTCTCCGGCATTCTCATCGAAACCGATGTGCTGGAATGCCCAACGAATCACCTGGTCCTTGTCAAGACGCGAATTGTCCTTGCTGGCACCGTAGATGCCATCGACCATGGTGTCCAGATGGAAATGCTCGCAAATCGGAATGCACTGATACTGGGGCTTGCAGCTGGCGATCGCCAGATAATACCCGTCGGCGCGAAGTTTTGCGAGCTGTTCGGGAATGCCGGTATAAATCGTATTGTTCAGGCGACCCGGCACTTTCGCCCCGGGATTGTTCGGATCGTCGAACACGGCCTCATCGGCATAATATTTGCGGTAGATCCGCACGCCCTCGTCAAGTCTGTCATCCGGAATGCCGTTGCGCTGCAATGATTCGCTGATGGCCGGGCCGATGAAGCGATGCAGTTCGTCATCATCCGGAACCGGGTATCCCATTTCCATGAACGTCTTGACGACACACCCGATGATGCCTGGATCGGATTTCGTGAGCGTGCCATCAAGGTCAAGCAGAACGACTTTCTTCGGATGTTCGGACATGGGTTCGACCTTCTCCCTGATTTGTTCTTGTCGGAGCAGTATTGATAACGATTATGCCCGGTCGCAATGACCGGGCATTCGTTCAGGTGTTGTTCAGACGCAAGACACAGAAAAAACTCACTCGTAATCCGGAAACCATCCATCACGATGCATCTGGAGACGCTTCTCCAACAATGCTTTCAGCTCGTCTTCGGTACGACGCTCCATGAGCATGTCCCAATGGGTGCGCGTCGGTTTAGTGATCTCATCGGCTTCGCTGTCATCGTCGCCTTCACGGTGGGCGACGGCGCCACAGCGGCACTCCCACTCGTCAGGGAACTCAGCGCCCTCGGCGAATGGCAGAATCGTACGATGTCCCTTCGGGCATATGTATGCGACGTCGGTTCGCGCCGCGAAATCCACGTTGTCATCAGATTCCAGCGACTTTGCGCCAATGCTCATGCCTCGTAGGCTGCGCTCTGCCATATTGCCTTTGCCTCCTTGGATTATCTGCTCACTCTAAGCTACAGAACAGTTCGGACGTGTCGTTTATTCCCTAATTTTCCCGCTACGAAAGCATCCATGCGATCAGTCGACGCCGGAATAAGCGACAATGCCGCGATTGATGCTTTCGTAGGCCTGTTTGGCGATTGGGGCAAGCGTTTCGGCCCGTTTGCCCAGATACGGACCCGCTACGGCGATCTGCTGCAACACGTCGGCGAGGCGTTTGCAGCTACGCACGAAATCGCCGCCGGTCAGATCGGTTCCGTACAGCACTCGAGACAGGCTCTCCCCCTGCGCCCATTCGTAGACGACGTCGGTGATTCCGAAATCAAGCTGACGCATCTCATCAAGTGCATGGTCCTCGCACAACATGGCGATTGACGCATGCACGCCCTTGAGTTGTGCCGCGCAGACCGCCACATTGCCCTGGATTCCGCCTGGATAATGGCGAGGCTCTCCCCCGCCGCCCCTGCGAGGCTCATATATCAGAGACATGACGACGCTGGCCAATTCGGCCGCATCAAGGCCGTCGAACGCACCATCGTCAATCGCCTGGGCGAGCACCAGATCGAGCTCACTGTACAAGTGACGCAATAGCTGGCCTTGCTCGGTAAGCCGATAATCTACCTGGCTATCGGCGCTTTCTTTGGATCGCTGGAGGTATCCGAGCTCTTCGAGCACGTTGCAGATGCGGTCGAACTGGCGCGCGACCGAACCCGTGCGCGAATCATACCGGTTACGCACCCGTTCCAATTCGCGCATCTCACGCGCCCAACGATGCCCCCATTTAAGATGCTGCTGAATATCGGGACACTTCCGACAAGGATGTTCGCGTTCCTCCTCACGCAATTTCGCTATGCGTCTGTCAAGAGTCTTGAACGCCTCTCCGCGCGCCTTCTGCGTGCGGAAAACCTCATGCTTGAGTCTGCGACGCTCGTTCTTCTCCAGATCGCTCAAACGCATGCGCAGACGCATGAATTCCTTGAAATCGCCGAATTCGCAATCGAAGGCCTGTTCGTATCCGTCCAATGCCTTGCGAAGCGTGTCCATCTGCGCCTCAAGCTGCCAGGCGGACTCGTTGGCCTCCCATTGCGCGAACGAATGGTCGAGCGTGATGCGCGCCGTTTCGTAGCCGCTGGAATTGAGAAGGTTCACCGCCATGTTGAAGGTCGGTTTGAAACTGGAATGCAACGGATAGACGCGCTTGCTGGACAGCGCGGCGGCGGTCGCCGGTATGAAGCCATGATGATCCACGACAACTGCGTGTCCTATGGTGTCGATGCCACGCCGTCCCGCCCGACCGGTCAACTGGGTGAACTCCCCCGGCGTCAATCCGACATGGCCCGTGCCATCGAATTTCTCAAGCTTCTCCACCACCACGCACCGTGCGGGCATGTTGATGCCCAAGGCAAGCGTTTCCGTGGCGAAGACGACCTTCACCAGACCTTCCTCGAACAGACGCTCGACGATCTGGCGGAACAACGCGACCATGCCTGCGTGGTGCGGAGCGAACCCCTCTTCAAGGGCGAAGCGGAACTGTGAGAAGTGCAGGGCCTTCAGGTCCTCTTGGCTGAGCTGTCCTTCGACCATCTCATCGACGATGCGGCGGATACGACGGACCTCGTCGTCGGTGGTGAGTTCAAGGCCGGCGTTGATGCATTGCTCCACGGCCTGATCGCAGCCGTTGCGGGAGAAGATGAAATAAATACCAGGCAGGATGCCGAGGAAATTCAGCTCATCGACCACGGCCCACCTGCGTGGGGTATGCCGTTCCGGTTTGCGGGAATGGTCGTTCCATTTGCCGCCTCTGCCACCTTTACGTTTGTCCGGACGCTGCTCTCCTCTGCGTCTGGCCGCCTTGTGGTCCAGTTGGTCGAGCCTGCTCACCAGCTGCGTGTTGAGTTTGTCGGTCTGATCGCCATTCGCGTCACGCCTATACAGGTCGATCAATTCAGGCTCGGTATTGTCATCGGCTTGGACGAGCACATGCTGTTCCAACGGCACGGGACGTTTTTCAGATACCACCAGCGTGGTGTCGCCCCGGACGGATTCGATCCATTTGGAGAAATCCTCGACGTTCGATACCGTTGCGGACAGGCCGATGATTCTCACGTTCCTCGGCAGGTGGATGATCACTTCCTCCCATACCGGGCCACGGAACCGGTCGGCAAGATAGTGGACCTCATCGAGGATCACGTAGCGCAATGCCTCCAGCGTCATGGAGTGCTCGTACAGCATGTTGCGCAGGACCTCGGTGGTCATGACCACGATGTCCGCTTCGGAGTTGATGGACGTATCGCCGGTGAGCAGACCGACCTTGTCCGCCCCGTACGTCTCCACCAGATCATGGTATTTCTGATTGCTCAACGCCTTGATCGGCGTCGTGTAGAAAGCTTTGACATTACGTTCCTGCGCCAAGTAGATGGCGAAATCGGCGACGACGGTCTTACCCGCTCCGGTGGGCGCCGCGACAAGCACATTGTCTCCGGCCTCCAAAGCGTCATTGGCTTTGAACTGGAAATCATCCAATTCGAACGGCATGGATTCGGCGAACCGGGAGGCGACCGACCTGCTCTTGAACTGTGTCTGCTTGAAGGCCGCGTACCGTTGTGCCGGTGATGGTT
>ERZ1034871.1718-NODE-1718-length-10343-cov-5.578052_pt1 | contig 10343 bp, 7 predicted proteins | sample MGYA00520631_ERZ1034871 | MGnify/ENA primary metagenome ERZ1034871 (study PRJEB33766, sample SAMN09781721) | gut metagenome | biome: gut microbiome | host: Homo sapiens | place: Madagascar | study: EMG produced TPA metagenomics assembly of the PRJNA485056 data...
TCTTTTGTGTTCTTTGCAATCTCATCAATTGCTTTCTTGCCTTCCTCGATTACCACGGGAACGACCTCTTCAAAAAGACTTTTGAAGACATCAATAATTTGTTTGTTTGGTTTAATCATATTGTTTTGTTTTTAGTCCAACTTCTTAATTAGAGGTATTGTCTACTATACTGGTTAAGAACTTAACAACTGGGCTTGAACGTTCTACTTTTTTGCATAACAATGCAAAATCGCTAATCTTAAATTCATAAGATACTAATGATTTTTGGATGTAGAAATTATTCACGATATGCTTTATTGCAGCAACCTCCCCCCACTCTACGCTAAAACTTTTTTTCTTATCATTCAAATTGAAATAGAAAATGCGTTGATCTGTGATGATACAACCAGAAGGAGTTTTTTCGTCATCGTCTTCCGCCTGCCAATTTGCTTTATGACGAGATACCCATAACAGATGTTCACCTCTTCTCAATGCGATTTCATTAAGAAGTTTATTCGAAATAGCATCTACATTGTTCAATCCCAGGTGTACACAATCAGGCCATGAAACAAACGGTTTGAACAACTGTTTGTTTGACATGAATTCTGTATATATGTGATTACTATCCATAACTCTTGTTTTATTGTTTTGAAAAAATTGTAATTTTTAATCCAACTTTTTAAACTCAAAGTCATTCTGATTGCAACATGCCTTCTTATAGTCGAAAGCATAGATGCGCATATATGTCTCCTGCAGTTCCTTCGCTCCATTATAGAACGGAGTGGCGGTATGCTGCAGAGTCGTAACGGTCACAACCATGTCTGGTGTGAGGACGGTGCCATTGGAGCGCTTGATACGTTTAGGCTTCACTTGAAAAACCCTACTCATAGTAATTCGTTTTTTAGGTTATACTATAAATGCCGTTTGCACGGCATTACCTGTCAAAGAGCAAAGTTAGGGTAAAGTGACGAACTGTACAAGTCCATAATGGTTCATAGGTATAAAAAAGAATGGTATGGTTTCCTTCTTTCACCACTTTCTTGTAAATTAGGCTCGGATAAAGCCCGTAGAAAAGAAAATAAGAAAGAGAAAACCATACCATTTGTCTATTTTTCTGATATTGTTTTTCCGGCAAGTACCAGGGCACGCTGGCGCAGATAGCTATGCAGAGTGAAACCGTCAGCCTTGACACAGTTGAGGAGGGCGCGCTTCTGCATTACCACCTCTTTGAGCGCTGGGAACACATCGTTGTAACGTTTCTTCACGTCCTTGTTCTCAGTCTTCACCGACGTCTTCTTCACAAGCTCCTCCACATCGGTAATCTTTCGAGCAAAGTATTCGGCGCCCTTCTTCAGACGTTCCTGCAGCAGGGCGTTGGTCTGATAGTCGGCAGAAGCGATGACAATCTGACTGTACTGCAACTTGAAGCGTTCGGATACATCCATAAGCTCGGTCTTTATAGTGCCCGTACGAGCCTTGTATTCAGCGATGAGCTTCGGGAAGGAACGGCGGAAATGTCCGTCGAGCAAGTCGAGCACACGGTTGAAGGCATCCATCAGCGGGCGGAAGTCAAACAGTTCGCTCACCACCGACAGATAGTAGTCGCGCTGCAACTGCTCTATCTGTCCCTCGCTCGGCGTGTGCTCAATGGCGTGCGTGGCGTATTCGTCTACAGCCTCATCACGTATGATAGCCGACTGCGGCAGAGGTGCACTGAGCACCATGCCCTCCAGAGTGCGGCAACGCGAGAGCGCCACGTATGTCTGTCCGTGGGTGAAGGCACGCTGCACGTCGATGATGGCGTGGTCGAACGTAAGGCCCTGACTCTTGTGAACGGTGATAGCCCAAGCCGTCTTGACGGGGAACTGCGTGAAGGTTCCTTCCACCTCCTCGCTTATCTCGTTGGTCTTCTCGTTGAGCACGTAGCGCGTGTTGTCCCACTGCTCAGGCTGCACACGTATATTCTCGCCGGTATCCTTCGCCGTAACGGTGAAGCCCTCGGCGTCTATCGCCGCAATGGTGCCGATCATGCCGTTGTAGTAAGCCTTGTCGGCAGACGAGTCGTTCTTCACGAACATCACCTGCGCACCGGTCTTCAGCGTGAGCGTCTCGTCGGTCGGGAAGAGCATCTCTGGATACTTGCCTTCGATGGTGGCAGTGTAGGTATAGGGCTTGCCGGGGAGCTGTTCGAGCTCGTGGTCGTTGATGCGCTGTGCCTGCCAGTTGTGCGTCGTAAGACGTATGTAGCCGTCTTCCTTGCGCGGCTTGAAGTCGGGTATATAGCGCGAGTTGAGCGCAGAGAGCACCGCAGCGTCGGCTCGGTTTTCGCGCACCTTATTCAGTATGTCGAGGAAACGCTTGTCGCTCTGGCGATACACCTTCGTCAGTTCGACGATGGCGTAGCGTGTGCGTTGCAGGGCGAGCGACGAGAAGAAGTAAGGCGTGGCGTAATAGCGCGAGAGCATCTGCCACTCGTCGTCCTTAGCCACCGGAGCAAGCTGGCCCAAGTCGCCGATCATAACCATCTGAACGCCGCCAAACGGAAGGTTGTTCTTGCGGAAACGGCGCAGCACGCTGTCTACGGCATCGAGAAGGTCGGCACGCACCATAGAGATCTCGTCGATGACGAGCGTGTCGATAGAACGGATGACGTTTATCTTCTGTTTGGAAAAGCGGAACTGCTGTTCCTTGAGATTATAGTTGGGTATGAACGGCGCAAACGACAACTGGAAGAACGAGTGGATGGTCACACCTTCGGCGTTGATGGCAGCAATGCCCGTAGGTGCCACCACCACGATGCGCTTCGACGACTCCTCCTTCAGTCGACGCAGAAAGGTGGTCTTTCCCGTGCCAGCCTTACCTGTGAGGAAGAGGTTGGTGTTCGTTGTCTCTATTATGTCCCAAGCGAGTTGCGTCTGCTCTGTCATTTCCTTTGCTGATTAATGGTTGTTTAATGTGTGTTCCGTGTGAATAATGAATTACAAAAGTAGTAATTATTTTTTGATTTTGACATCAATCAAGTAGTATAATTTTTGGCTTCTGCTTTTTCTGCGTACCTTTGCAATGTTTAGGAGGTATGGGCTTTCCTGCCCGTATCACACAACAGGGCTACGGCAAGAACTGAAAGTCAGCGGCGCGTAGCGGAAAGCTAATGCCATAGCCTCCTACTGAATAAAAAACGAAATATGATAAAAGCTTTATTTTTCGACGTAGACGGAACGCTCGTCAGCTTTAATACACACAAGGTGCCGGAGTCAACAATCGAAGCGCTTCGCGAGGCTCACAAGCGCGGCGTGAAGCTCTTCACCGCCACGGGTCGCCCACGCCAGTTGCTCAACAACATCACGGAGGTGGAGGACATCATGGACGGTTTTATTCTTGCCACTGGCGCTCAATGCGTTTATGGCGACAAGGTAGTGCGCCAGGACCTCATCCCTACTCACGAGGCAGAGGCAATAGTCGACTTCTGCAACCGTCTCGACGTGCCGGCGGTGGTTGTAGGCACAAAGGATCTGCAGATCATCAACCGCAGCGACAGCGTGAACCATGTATTCTACGACATGCTGAAGGTGACGTACAACAAGTTCGACGTGCCGGTTGAGGAGGTTATAAAGCAGGGCATACTGCAGATTACGCCGTTCCTCACCGAGGATCAGGAGCGCACTATCCTGCCCCACATACCAGGCACAACGTCTGCACGCTGGTATCCTGCGTTCTGCGACCTTACGTCTGCCACTGCCGACAAGGCGAACGGCATCCGTGCCATTGCCGAGCACATGGGCATCGACATCAGCGAGACGATGGCGTTCGGCGACGGCGGCAACGACCTTTCTATGTTGCGTGCGGCTGGCGTTGGCGTGGCTATGGGCAATGCGCTCGACGAGGTGAAGGCGCACGCCGACTATGTGACAAGCAGCGTAGACGAGGATGGCATCGCGAATGCGCTGAAACACTTTGAAATTATTTAGGATATGTGGTGATGTGTTGACAAATGAAACACATCTCAACATCTCAACACCTCAACATCTCAACATCTTATTTTACAACAGTGGTGAGAACAATCTAACAAGCGATTCTGCCAGACGGTGCATGAACGGGCGTTTTCGCTCGCTGTACACGCTCAGGAAGTCTACACATTCTTGCTCATCACTGATAAATATTTCCTTCATGCGCAGCGCCGTTGTGCGGTCGTAGATAAAGACGTTGGATTCGAAATTGTTCTCGAAGCTACGGAAGTCGATGTTCGTAGAACCGCAGGTGCAGAGCGCATCGTCAGCCACAAGCAACTTGCTGTGGTTGAATCCAGCCTCGTAAAGCATTATCTTCACACCAGCCTCAAGCACCTCTGTCACGAACGACATCGACGAAAGTTCAAGCAAGCGAGAGTCGCTATGGCGCGGAATCATCAGTCGCACATCTACGCCGGCAAGTGCTGCCGTGCGCATGGCGAAGAGCACCTGCTCAGTAGGCAGGAAATAAGGCGACTCCATGTATACATAGTTCTTCGCCTCAAGCAGTATGCGCACATATCCCTGCATGATGTCCGGCCATTTGGCAATCGGGCTGCTCGTCACGACCTGCATCAGGCAGTTGTTCTCTATGCGCCACGGCATCGGCGGATAGTATTTAGAGTTGGTGACGAGTGTGCGGTCTACGAAATACCAGTCGACGAGGAACGTGCGCTGCAGGGCGTACACCGCTCCACCACGTATACGGAGATGGGTATCGCGCCACGGCAGACGCCCTTTGTATATTCCTTTCACATAGCGCAGGGCGATGTTCATGCCGCCAACAAACGCCTCAACGCCGTCTACTACACACACTTTGCGATGGTTGCGGTAGTTCACCTTACTCGTGAACGCCGGGAACTTCACTGGCATAAAGGCATTGACATCTACCCCGGCACGGCGCATACGCTCGAACAACTCGCGGGGCACCCGCCAGCAGCCCACATCGTCGTAGATAAGTCGCACCTCTACACCCTCTCCCGACTTGCTGATAAGTGCGTCAGCAACCAGCCGTCCGAGTGCATCGTCGGCGAATATGTATGTCTCAAGATGTATATGCTTGCGTGCCGAAGCTATCGACTTTAGCAATGCGGGGAAGAACTCGTAGCCATCGGTGTAGAACTCCACCTCGTTGTCCTTGAACGGAAGGGCAAGACTCTGGTTGGTAAAGAGTTGTATGAGCGAACGGTAGTCATCGGGCAACGTCAATTGGCGTTGCTCCACAAACTCCAGCATCGATCGCTTCGATAATTGGTCGAGCGACCGCTGTGATATGAACGTCATCTTGCGGGTGTTCCGTCCGAAGAAAACGTACAGTATTATTCCGACAATGGGCATAAAGAGCAGCACCATCACCCAGGCTATCGTCTTTGCCGGCTGACGGTTGTCCATCAATACTGCCAGCATGATGCTGACAACAATGAAGACGTAAGCTAATATGAATGCCCAATGGATGTAGAACATATCGTTTGTTGTTATGTTGAGATGTTGTTATGTTGAGATATGCTTCATTTGTCACCACCTCACCATCTCACCACTTCACCCCCTATCATGCTATAATATTATTTCCTAACAATCTGGCGAGCTGCGAGCGCAGTTCATGCGCCGTCTTATACTCCTCCATCAGTTGCTGCAGTCGTTCGGGGTCGTTCACTGCGAGCGATATGTCGCGCTTCAGGTCGCGCAGACGCTGCTCCAGATAGTCCATACGGAAGTCGTTGAGCAGGTGTTCGGTCTGCTGGCGCATAGCCTCTATGCGGTTCTCCTCCTCAGCGCGCAGTTCGTCGGCGTTCTTCTCCTCGTCGGCACGTGCCGCCTTCTGCTCGTCGAGCAACTGATACTTATCCATGCAGAGGTCGGTAGCTATGCGCGATATCTCGATATCCGAATGGTGAAGAAAGAACTGCTCGGCACAGAAATTCTCGTCGCCGGCGTGGTTCACAGCCTCGTCAAGGATGCGCGAGTTGAGCGGATTGGCAAACTTCAGTCCGTCTACGCCGAGGTTGTACGCTATGTATTGCGCCACATTCAGGTTAACCGTCGTGCCGTCCTCTGTCTCTACATTATTATATATGACGGTATCGCCGTTGCGCACAACCAGCTCCACAAGCATCTGCTCCACCTTCGACGCCTGCTGCAGCGGGGAAGGAGAGTTTTGAATTTTGAGTTTTGAGTTTTGAGTTGCCGTCTGCGTCGATTGTGAGTTATTCAATGAGGAAGCGGTTTCCTCGCGGTTGCTGCGTATGAAGTTGTTGAGCGTGTTGATGAGCGTAGCCTCGTTGATGCCCATACGCACCGAGCAGTCGTGCAGATATGTGTCGCGCAGAATCGGGTTCGTCACGAACGATATGCTGCGCACCACGGAGTTGATTGCCTCCGAACGCTTCAGCGGGTCGCGTTCGTTGCGCAGCAGCAGATCGGTCTTGAACTCGATGAAGTCGGTCTGATGTTCCTCGATATACTTGCGGAAGTCCTCAGCCGAGTGCTTGCGTGCGAACGAGTCGGGGTCGTCGCCGTCGGGCAGCAGCAACACCTTGAGGTTCATGCCTTCAGATAGCAGCATGTCGGTACCGCGCAACGCGGCGTGTATGCCTGCCGCGTCGCCGTCGTAAAGCAGGGTGATGTTCGACGTGAAGCGGTGCAGTATGTGTATCTGGTGCACCGAAAGCGCCGTACCCGAGTTAGCCACTACGTTCTCTATGCCGCACTGATGCATGGAGATGACGTCGGTGTAGCCCTCCACCATGTACACACGGTCTTCCTTGGCTATCGCCTTCTTAGCCTGATAGATGCCATACAGCTCGCGGTCTTTATGGTAAATATCCGAGTCGGGCGAGTTGACGTACTTCTGGTTCACGCCCTTTGTGCGCGAGTCGAGCAGTCGTCCGCCGAAGCCCACCACCTTTCCGCTGATGCCTATCCACGGGAAGATAACGCGTCCGGCATAGCGATCGATTAGTTCGCCACGGTCGTTCTTGTAGCAGATGCCGGTCTTCAGCAGAAAGTCTTCCTTATAGCCCTTGCGCAGAGCCTCCTGTGCCAAAGCACGGCGGTCGGTGCTGTCGAAGCCCAACTGGAACTTGCTCACAATGTCGTCGCGGAACCCACGGCTGCGGAAATACTGCATGCCGATGGCTACGCCGTCGGCGGTGTCGTGCATGAGGTGCTGGAAATAAGAGGCAGCCCACTCATTCACGATGAACATACTCTCGCGCTCGCTCTGCTCGCGCTTCTCGTCGTCGGAGAGTTCGCGCTCCTTTATCTCGATGTGATACTTGCGTGCGAGCCATCGCAACGCCTCGGGATAGGTCATCTGCTCATGCTCCATAATGAAGCCAACGGGGTTGCCGCCCTTGCCGCATCCGAAGCAATGGCAGGTGCCGCGCGCCGGCGACACATAGAACGACGGGGTCTTCTCGTCGTGAAACGGGCATAGGCCCTTATAGTTGCTGCCGCTCTTGCGAAGCGTCACAAACTCTGACACTACCTCCACAATGTTGGCAGCGTCTTTTATCCTTTCTATCGTTGCATGGTCTATCATCAACTGCGAAGTTACACATTTTTTTCCATTCTGCCCTCTCCGTCACGCACGTTTTAGCTCCGCACGTACTAAAATTAATTAAAAGAGACCTGCCTATTTTACCAATCAACACAAAATAACTAACTTTGTACTTGTGTGTATGCACCACTGCATACACCGACCTAACGACTTTTACTAAAACAAACATAACAATGATTAAAAACAACCTCCTTCTCACAGCTCTCTTCACAGCTGCTTGTGCCAGCGCGTTTGCGCAGACCGAGACATTCGACCTCAACTCGCAGCGTGGTGAAAAGCAGGATGTGAACATGGTGCCGGGCAAGAAGCTCGACCACCACGGCATCGTCGTAAACCCTACGCCGCACAACTTCAATCTCGACATGCAGACATGGACCGACCTCAGCGCTGGCGTTAAGCTCATCGACAAGTCGGGCAAATTTGCCAACGACGTCAACTTCCTCAAGCAGAACGCTAAGGGCACTCCGCTCAACATCACCTTCGGCGAGAAACCGGCAAAGAAGGCTGGCCTGAAGAAGATGGTATCGGGTGCTTATCTCCTCACCGTCGACAAGAAGGGTATCAACATCGTGGGCTACGACGAGCGTGGCGCATTCTACGCTCTTCAGACTCTGCGCCAGATCGTGGAGAGTCCGGCTGCTCAAGGCAAGGTGCCTTACCTCACATGCAACGACTATCCCGACCTGCCGCTGCGCGGCGTGGTAGAAGGCTTCTACGGCGAACCTTGGTCGCACCAGGTGCGCCTCTCGCTCATCGACTACTACGGACGCAACAAACTCAACGAGTATGTGTACGGACCGAAGGACGACCCTTATCACAGCTGTCCTAACTGGCGTCTGCCCTACCCGCCGGAGCAGGCTAAGAACATTCACGAACTCGTGGAGGCTTGCCGCCGCAACCGTGTCGACTTCGTGTGGGCTATCCACCCGGGTCAGGACATCAAGTGGAACGAGGAGGATTATAACAACCTCGTAAACAAGTTCAACCTCATGTACGAACTCGGCGTGCGCTCGTTCGCCATCCACTTCGACGACATCGACGGCGAGGGTACTAACCCGAAGAAGCAGGTGGCACTCGTAAACCGCCTCACAAAAGAGTTCGTGAAGGCGAAGGGCGACGTTGCTCCGCTCGTTGTCTGCCCTACCGACTACTCGCAGCTTTGGGCTAAGCCGGGTCCTGACGGACCGCTCGCTATCTACGGCAACGAGCTCGACCCTGAGGTGCAGGTGTTCTGGACTGGTGCTGTGGTTTGCTCTGACCTCACCAAGGAGACTCTCGACTTCGTAGACTCTCGTATCAAGCGTCCGGCTTACTACTGGTGGAACTTCCCCGTTACCGACTATGCCCGCCACATCATCATGCAGGGCCCGACATACGGCTTGGAGACCGACATCACAGATAAGATGACTTCTGGCGTGCTGTCTAACCCGATGGAGCACGGCGAGGCTTCGAAGCTGGCGCTCTACGGCGTGGCTGACTACAACTGGAACGTAGCCGACTACAACGCTATCGACAACTGGGAGCGCGGTCTTGTAGACCTCACACCGGAGGCTCACGAGGCTTACCGCACATTCGCCATCCACTCTTGCGACACAGAGACGGGCTACCGCCGCGCCGAGTCGTGGGAGACTAACACCTTCCGTCTTGCCGACTACTCTGACAAGGCTTACAACGACCTCTATGCAGAGTTCGACCGCGTCGAGAAGACAAAGAGCACTATGGAGCGCGACTGCAAGAACCCGCTTCTGATGAAGGAACTGAAGCCGTGGCTCGTAGAGTTTGAGAAGCTCGGTGCACGTGGCAAGAACACTCTTGAACTGATGAAGACTTTCCGCAGCGGCGACGCTTCTAACTTCTGGAACGGTTTCGTGGCCAACCGCATGACTAAGGAGGCTCGCGCCGCTTACGAGAAGCACAAGCTCGGCACAATGAAACTGCAGCCGTTCTACGAGAACGCTATGGACGACATGGCTCAAGAGTTCTTCAAGAACCTCACTGGTGAGGTACCTGCTTTCTATAAGGGCATGGGCACTTACCCGACACTCGCTACAACTCAGAGCAAGCTGATGTTCGACAACGACTCTACTACATACTACCACTGCGGTCAGAGCCAGTCTACTGGCGACTGGGTGGGTGCCGACCTTGGCACTGTTCGCGACGTTCGCGAGGTGAAGATTCTCCAGGGACGCAACTCGGTAGACGATGTCGACTACTTCGACAACGTAGTGCTCGAGGCTTCTGAGGACGGCAAGTCGTGGACACAGCTCACCGGCGAGTTGCTCAAGACCTACATCATTCATTGGAAGGGCGAGCCGGTAAAGGCACGCTACATCCGCATCCGCAAGGCTGAGTCGGAGAAGAAGAGCTGGATTGCTGTGCGCGAGTTCATGGTTAACCCCACAACTCCAGAGAGCCTCAACTTCAAGGTTGAATCAGCAGATCTCGACGCTGCAATGTTCGGCTTCGACAAGAACCCTGTAACATCGTTCCGCAACAGTGGCAAGACTTCGTTCTCTGTTATTCCTGGCACAAAGGCATACACCATGCTCCTCAACGTAGAGCAGAACGGCGCCGTTAAGTTCAACCAGTACAACAAGAAGGGCAAGCTCCTCGCTTCTACCGACATCAACAACTCGTTCTTCAACGTAGAACTCAACAAAAAGGCTGTGAAGGCTGAGATTGAGGGCAACGTAGAGGTATTCGAGGTAATCGCGAAGTAAAAGCGACGTCATAACTGTAAGACAACGCATCGCCAACAAGCGACGCTAACATAACCGACAAAACGGATGGTAAGCTAC
>ERZ1034871.1721-NODE-1721-length-10330-cov-4.127786_pt1 | contig 10330 bp, 12 predicted proteins | sample MGYA00520631_ERZ1034871 | MGnify/ENA primary metagenome ERZ1034871 (study PRJEB33766, sample SAMN09781721) | gut metagenome | biome: gut microbiome | host: Homo sapiens | place: Madagascar | study: EMG produced TPA metagenomics assembly of the PRJNA485056 data...
ATCCAGGAGTCGGAGGAACCATCGGAGGGAACCAGGACCGCCGAAGCCGACGAGACCGGAGCCAAAGCCGAGGCCGAACAGCCCGCATCCGAACCGGAGACCGTCAAACCGAAGAAGCCAAGGAAAGGCCGCGGCAGGACCGCCGCCGCCGAGGACGACGAATGGCTCGCCTGGCTCGACGACCTCAAGGCGCAGGGAAAGCAGCCAAACCCAAACATGGCGATGCAGGCGGGGCTGGCCGCGAGCGGGAGGACCGCGAAAAGATACCTCGCCAGGTTCAGGAAAACCTATCCGGAAAGGTTCTAAGCCATGGAACACATGAACGCCGGTGAATTCAAGGACCGGTACGGCGTCACCCCGCAAGAGGTCCAGGACGCTTTGGACGAGAACCGTTATCGCGTGACCAAGCGCCTGTCCGAATGGGGATACGCGTGGGCAGTGGACGAGATCCTGTGCGACGTGACGGTCGAACTGCTCAAGGGAGGCCTGCGCCGGTGGGCCTCCTACACGGACCGCAGACCATTGGGAGCGTTCGTCAACACTCTGGTCGGCAACCGGTTGGGCGAATGGATGCGCACGGAACGGCCGAAATACCGCAGCGGCATGACCCACGCGCCGCAAGCGCGCAAGACCAGGAAGACACGGCAGGACCCACCACAGGACGGACCGTTGGACGCCGATACGGTCCGCCGCCGGCTCCGCCAGGATGAGCATGACGCGGCCCTAGGCCGCCTGTGCGAGGAGGCGGACGTGTTCGGCGACCCGGATTCGAACGTCCTCTCCGCCCCAGCCGGCGACAGGTCCAGCTACCAGGAATGGCTCACCGGCGGGGACCAGCCGGCGGAACTGGCATCCGACGCATACAAGTCGGACCTGAAATACCTGAAGAACGAATGCGAGAAGCTGGGAGGAAAACCGGTCTGGACGGCGCTCCTGCGCCAATGCCTCGTGACCCGCGACGGCAGCGCCCTGCGCAACGAGGTCCGACGGTTCCTCGAGAACTCCCATCGCGGTCTCGATCCGAAGATCGACAACTACCCGTACATCCTCGCGGCCATCGGCAGACGCAAGGCCAGGAAAACAAGATGACCGGGCTTCATCGGCCGTTAACGGGCCTCGAGCACGTGGGCATGATTGCCGGACGGTTTCTCTCTCAGACGTCCGGCCCAGCCGGACACCACGCGCCGTAGGCAACGACGCCCAAGACGCGGGCCGGCACCCCTAAGACTTTCACAACAATCCGGAAGGAGCACATAATGAACACCATCGAACTGGCCTGGACGGCCAATCCCGGAACACCGGAGGAAAAACTCGTGCTGCTCGCCCTCGCCCGGCACACGTACCGCACGCCACGGGAAAAGCTCGCCATCATCGGCATGCGCGCGTTGAGGAAGACCGCATGCGGCATGACGCCGGCGGAACTTGACCTGATCCTCACAAGCCTGGAACGCCAAGGCTACATCACACCGTTCAAGGATCCGACAGGTCCGGTCGGGCGGCACATCGCCGTCCTGGACCGCGAGCACGCGGAGGACGGGCCATGGAAGGCATGGCATCTCAACATCAACAGCAAGGAGACGGGACGATGAGCGTCAGTACGGCGGACCACCATTCCGGAAAGGCTGGCAGATCATGACGGTAGTGACCATGGTATGGGTCCAGGAACACGTGCACGAGGTCCGCAACGCGACCAAGGCGGTCCTGTCGTATCTCGCGTTCAAAGCGCGTTACGACGATGGGACGGCCGCATGGCCGGCGATAGAGAAAATCGCCGGAGCCTGCGGATTGAGTGAGAAGACCGTGCAGCGCAGCATCGACCAGCTTCTCGATCTCGGACTGCTCGAACCCGGCCAGCAGAACTTCAGCGCCATCAACCCGAAGACCGGCGAGCCGGTCAGGAAGAACTACCAGACCATCGTATGGAATGTGATCTGCAAGGAATCGGATCTGCCGACCGAACCATACGAGGACCGGAACGCATCCAAGGTCAGGGCCGCCATGAAACGCGCGGAACGGGCGAAAGCCAAAATGTCGCCCCTGGACCAACAGGACGGACATGACGGCGAAAGCTCGGACAAAATGTCTGGAACACCGGGCGGGAAACAAACGAAAAAAGCGAAAGACAAAATGTCGCCCCTGGAGAATGGCGGAAACAAGCCGGTTCTTTCGGATTCCGACAAAATGTCGCCCCTGGAATCGCAGAGTGGGAAAGACGATGGAAACGAAGACAAAATGTCCAAAAATCTGGACAAAATGTCGCCCAATAATACATTGAAATACAATTACCCCTCTCTCCCTACGGGAGAGCTCCCCGCAAGCGGGAAGCGCCCCACCGGGGAGGACGGGAAAAACGATGAGACGGGACGGCCTTCCGAAGCCGTGACTGTGATGGACCATCTCACGGCCGTCCGCTCCGAGCTGTCGCTCACCACCGCGAAGCCGACCAAACGTGACCTGTCCAAGATCGGGAACCTCGTCAGCCGGATTGCCAAGGCCCATGATGGCGACCATGCGGCCGCCGTGGCGCTCATCCTCGCGGTCATCGACTGGCTGCCCGCGAACACGTACTGGCTCGGCCGCGTCGACTCCGCCCGCCGACTGGCCGACAACTGGGACCGGATCGCCAACGACTGGACCATCGGCCAGCTCGAACGCCAGCATGAACACGACACCGAAGCCCGCGGCCGTGACCGCAAGCCCATCTCCAAGCCCACACCCATACCGGACCACCACTCGGAACGTCACGTGCATTCGCTGATCTGCAAGCACGTGCTCGCCGACATGAAACCCCACGAGGCGGAATACGACCACGAGGGAAGCCTCCGGTCCGGGCATCCATCCGAATGGCAGCTCGCATGCATGCGCCGCGCGGACGAACTCAACCGGCGCGACGGCATCGGCGCCGCCGCATGATCCGAAAGAAGGGATGCGAAATGAAAGACTATGACGCATGGGTCAAGGCTTGGGAAACCTACAACCTGCACTACTACTCCGTACCGGCCTGGTTCACTCTCACCATGGCGCTCGTCCTGATAGCAGGCTTCGCGTTCGCGGTCGCCCGCGACGCGGCAAAAAAAGAGCAGCCCGACAGGCCCGGCCTGCTTGTCAACGCCATGCTGGTCGTCTCGCTGGCGTTCGGCATGGTGGGCGGTCTTGCCTTCCTGCAGTCCATCCGCATCACCGCCGAGATGTTCAAGGAACCTTTCACGGCCGTGTCGGAACCTTTGAAATTCGGCTCCCGATTGGAGAAGGACACCGGAGTGAACGGGCTGTCCTGCGGCACGAGCCTTGACCTCACGGTCATGCCCGCCGACGGGACCTATGACTGCCGTTATCTCGACGGACGCGGCACACTGCATCGCGACGCGACGCTTGTCGTGGATGGTACCAAAGCCGGCCTGTACGACGGGCAAGGCAAAACGATGTTCACCAACTGAACCTCCCACCAGGTAAGGCAACCATAACCAACCAATCGAAAGGAAAACACGATGAACGGGAAACGAGAGAAAACCAACGCGCACGGCGCCGGACGCATCCTGTCCTACGAACCGTTGAAAGTGCACTGCGACGCTTGCGACCATGATTTCAATTCATGGGAATCGTTCGGCAGACATGTGGACAAGATCGTCGACAAACCCGCCGACACCAGACGCGAGGCCGTCATGGACGTCCTCGCCGACCATCTGGGAGACATCGGCATGGAGGACGGGTGGGACGATCCACAAGTCACACCCGACGGGTCCATCAAATGCGGATGTCTCACCGAATTCCCGGACATCACCGCATGGCGCGCGCATCTCGCCCAAGCCATCCTCGACAACATCGACGCTTCCAAGGAAGGAAACGAAGCCCGGGAGATGGACGAATGACAGGCACAATGCTCGAAGCGCCCGCAAAAGGCTGACCGCTGACGGATTCGAACATCGCCACCAGCGATTCGATTCCAACGGGATTCAAGGTTCGTTTCGGTGAGAACGGCGACATCGTGGATATTCTTGAGGGGGGGTATTAAAAAGCACTCCCACGGCGATGAGTCTGATGAAACTCGACGAGTTCGGTTCGGTGCAGCAGCATCTTCAACCGCGGCACATCTGGGGTCTGCCCGTGCCTGATTCATGGGAGCAGGTCTCTACGATCATCGAGGCCGGGAAAAGAATGATGGCCGCCATGGAACAGACGTCGTTGGCCGATGAATCCCTGCGGATGAATGGTTTCGATTCCTTGATCGAATGAGTTGGGTCGGGATCGTTGTCCTGATTCCCGACACCGAAGCAGAATATCGACTGCGTAATAATTACGCAGTCGATATTTCCCGTCGTGAAAAAGGCTGAGCATTCTTGGCGGAAGGCATGGAGAATCTTGTAAGCGATTCCGTGATCGAGGAGATCAGTGGCGGCTCAGAATATCAGGTGCGCCATTATGGCGCACCTGATATTTCCCGTCGTGGGCTTGCCACTCCGACCGTTATGGGCTTGTCTGCTTCATTCGTTCCATGGCCAGGCGTTGTTCCATACTGCGACCGGTTTGCCGAATCTGATCCTCCGTGGCTCCAGGTCGAGGCTGTATGAATCGAATGCCCAGTGAAATCTTTGAGGCCAATCATCGGTGAACATCGGCAAGGGCAGTACCTCGAGCGGTGACTTGTCTCTTGGGTTGGAGAACACTCCTCCCCGGCCCTGATGGTTCCTGTAGACGAAATTGTCTCCTTGGAGACCGCCGCATTTCGGACAGGTTATGGCCAGATACGTGTATCCCGCCGACTTGGAATACGCGGGGCGCACATGCCAGCAGTCGGAAAGCGTGCGGCGGAATGGCCGCGAGAGCAGTCCGGACGCGTCCGTGTCGCTCCAGGATACGACGCGGCAATGGTATCCGTCCCGTCCCTCGAGTTCCAGGAACAGTCCGCTTTGGATGACCGGGTATCCGCATTTCCAGCAGGATACGCGGCGCAGTCCCTGGATCAATCCCACTTTGTGGAGTCTCCAGAGTTCCAGCTTGTAGAGGTCCGGGTCATCCCCCGCCGGCCAGGACGGTTCCGGCTCGTCCGCGTACAACGGGCATACCCCATATAACGGACGCGTTTCGATGCCCATGATCCTCCGCTCCCCTTGCCTTGTTTTCCGGCCTTCACTGACGATGATATCCCCTCTCGGCCGTGGCGCGCGTCATGGGATCCAGACCGTTCCCCCTCGCCGATTATCGGCGATGTTCCCTCCCGCCTCCGCGTGGAATGGATTGCAACATGTTCCGAGGTTTCGATGGGAGGGGCTCATGGAGGATGGCAAACACGGTCTGGCGAAGGGCGTCACCCTGTTCGGTGTGGCCATTCCGATGGTCCTGGTCGTCCCCATCGTCCTGTTGATGAGTTTCAGCACGATCCTCGTAGCCATGGTCCAGGCCCAGTACGGCACGACGTGCGGCAGCGTGACGTCTTCCGGTTCGACGACCTCGTGGGTCTCGTGGGCCAAAAGCATCGCGGATGACGATTCCCACGGGTACAGCCAGGTCCACCGCACCGGCGATCCGGATTACGATTGCTCCAGTTTTGTGTACTACGCGTTGAAACAGGCCGGATTGGACGTCGGCTCCTACGCGTTCAACACGAACGGCGAGGGCGCGATCCTCGAAAAAGCCGGGTTCGAACGTCATGCTTGGACGCGCGTGTCCGACCTGCAGTCGGGCGACATCGTGTGGCGGGACGGGCATACCGAGATCTACATGGGTGATGGCAGGTTCGTCGGCGCGCATCATGACGAGAACGGTGGTATCACCGGCAGGACGCCGGGCGACCAGACCGGTGACGAGATCAGCGTCGATTCGTACGCGGCGGGCTACACGGCCTACTACCGGTACAAGGGCGCTATGAACGTGACCGGCGCGGACGGGGCCGTGTCGTCGGCCCAGGCCGTTTCCGGCAAGACCGGTGACGACGGTTGGGATGGTCTGTCCTCCACGGCCGCGAAATCGAAATGGTTCAAAGGTCTCGCCGGCCCCGATGACGCATGCGTCACGTATCCCGAGGGACAGTGCACGTGGGGCGCGTGCGTCCGCGCCTACCGTCTCGGCTGGAAGCATGTGGGCAAATATTGGGGCGACGGCCAGAATTGGGCCTCGTCCGCCAGGGGCGAGGGATACCGGACCACGACGGACGCTCCCGTTCCGGGAGCCATCGTCAGTTTCCCGGCCGGCGTGCAGGGGGCCGACGCGGTCCACGGCCACGTCGCGGTCGTGGAGCACGTCGACACGGCCAAGGGCACCATCCTCATCAGCGAGATGAACGTGAAGGGACCCGTGTATTCGTCCCGTACCCTTCCCGTCAAAAGCGGCGCGGTCTACATCCTGCCGAAGGACGTCATCGCCGGAGCGGGAAGCTCGTCCGGTGCCAGTGTGGAGCAGTGCGTGACCGGCGACGATTCCACGTCGGACGTGTCCGGAAACAACGCCGGCACGGCGGACGCGAAGAAGATCGCGAAACGCAGACTCAAGGACTACGGGTGGGACGACAGCCAGTACGACTGCCTCGACAAGCTCTGGACTCGTGAATCCGGTTGGCAGTGGAACGCCACCAACCCGTCCAGCGGCGCGTACGGCATACCCCAATCATTGCCGGGATCGAAGATGGCGTCCGCCGGCCAGGATTGGAAGACCAACGCGAGCACGCAGATCAAATGGGGATTGGGATACATACTGCAGCGTTACCAGTCGCCGTGCGGCGCGTGGGCGCATTCCGAATCGACCGGCTGGTACTGACCGGCCGGAAACAAACACAAGGAGGCATTATGAGGATTCTCGCGGACAGTGCGTTGAAGGGATTGAAACCCGATCCGTCTTGGGATGTGGCGGGCATCCGCGACATGACCGGCGGTGTGATCGCCGTCGCGCTCGTGTTGTGCGTGGGTGTGATCATCCTCGGCTGCATCAGCCTCGTCCCGGGCCTTGTCTCCAACAACCAGATGGAACGCGCGTTCAGCTGGAAACGCCTGCTCGCCGCGATGCTCGTCCCGTTCGTGATCGGCGCGGCCGTGAGCGGCTGGAGTTGGAGCTGCGACCTGTTCGGATCCCAGGGATTGCAGGCCAACCGGTCCTACACGCAGGCGTCCGGCAGCGGCAAGACCGATCTGAAGGACAATCGCGGCAAAGGCAACGACAGTCTGACCGACCTGGTCAAACAGTTGGGCGATGACATCGTCTCCGGGATCGGCGACACCGTCAAAAGCACCGTGAAGACCGCCGTGAGCGACGCGATGAAGGGCGTGAACTGGCTGACCGGCGGTGATGGCAAGGGCAACATCTTCCAGAAGACCGGCAACGCGCTCGGCGACGCCGGCAAGTGGGTGACGGGCGCGGACGGCAAGGGCAACATCTTCCAGAAGGCCGGCGAAGGCATCAAGGACGGTTTCACCGGTCTGTGGAACTGGGTGTCAGACAACGGCAAATAATCCCCCTTCCGGTTATCGGCGGTCGTGGACCATGCGGATGCGTGATAACGGCTGAAAGGAGTGTGAATCATGTTTCACCATTTCGCGGCGCCTACCGCCGCAACAATCGTGTCCGTGGCCACCGGCCTGCAGGACAGTGACCTGAGCAATCTGAAGGTGAGTCCGAACTTCTCGTTCTTCCCTTTCATGGACCTGGTCTCCAACATGGTCGGAGGTTTGTGGGCTTTGAGCCTGTACATCGCGGTCGGCGCGTGGATCTGCGCGGCCATCGCATGGATCGCAGGACGCGTCATCCATTCCGGCCCGATGCAACAGTATTCCGGCACGGTGTTCATCTGGTGCGCTTTGGCGACGATGATCCTTGGCAGCGCCATGGCGATCGTGAAGTTCTTCGCGACGCAGGCGCTGTTCTGACCGATGTCGCCTGACACACCCCTGTTCACGCCGTGGCCGGGCCTGTCCCGTCCACGGCTTCTTCATCCCGGAAGGAGGATGGCGAGATGTCACTGATCATCCAGACAGTTCTCGCTAATCTCATCGACTGGCTGTTCAAACCGTTGGACAACCTCTGCTCCCAGCTGTTGACCGGCGCGTTCAACGGTCTGGTGGGCAGCATGGGCAATGACGAGTGGAACATCGCGATCACCGCGGCGAACCGTATCGGCTGGATCATGGGATTCGTGAACATGGCGTTATGCATCATAGGAGCGTTGCAGGGCGCCGCGAAAGGCAGCGTCGCCGACGTGGTCAAAAGCTTCGCGATGGCCGTGCTCGCCTGGCCGTTGACCGCGGTGTGCATCAGCGTGATGATCACCATGGACGGCATCATCGGCCAGATCACGAACAGGATCCTCACCATACCGCTCGCCGGGGTGGGCACGTCCGACCCGTTCGGCGACAGCATCGTGTCGAATCTGATCGGTGTCATCGTGAAGACCACCGTTTCTTCCGACCTGATCATCCGCATCGTCATGTATTTGGTGCTTTTCATCGCGGTGGTGGCCTTGGCCGGCATGCTCGCCGCGCGTGACATCAGTCTGATCCTGCTCGCGTGCGTGGCTCCCCTGCCGGTCATGATGACCGGATGGAAGGTCACGCGTCCCGCCGCGGCGAAATGGGCGCAGGCCGTGGTCGGTGTGATGCTCGCGGCGCCGTTGAGCGCTTTGGTCATCATGGTGGGTTCCGGCATCTGCTATGTGGCGAAGAGCAATCCGAATTTCGCGGACTCGTTCTTCCCCGCGTTGATGGGCGTCGCCACGATCATCATGGCGTGCTTCAGTCCGAAGCTCATCATGCCCGCCGTGAGCTTCCTCGGCGCGAACGTGACCGCCGACATGCAGGAGCGTGGCGGCAAGGTAGGTCCGAACGCGATCAAGGCCGCGGCGCAGGTGACCGCCAGCGTCGTGCAGACCGCGACCGGTGGGGCCACGGGCGGTCTCGGCAGGGTCGTGAATTCGGGTGCCGGCGCCGTGCTGGGGGCCTTGCAGGGCAAGCCGGCCGCCATGGGATCGTCGATCCCGGGGATTGCCTCCGGTGTCAAGGACATGATGCGGGAGGACGCCGACCGCAAGTCGAAGGCCGCCGGCGATGACGGCGGGGATTACGGCACGCCGAAACCGGCATCCACGGCCGATGTCGCCGCCGCTCCGTCGGCGGCTTCGGATGGCATGGACCATTCCGGTTCCAGCCAGGTCATGGACGCCGCTTCCGTGTCGTCCGACGACAAACCATCCTCGGATGGTCCGTCCGTCGCTCCGGCTCCGAACCCCACTCCGAACGTGTCCGTGCCGGGAGCTCCGGGCGGACGCGGCGGAGACGCCCATGCGGACGGAGGCCAAGGCGGTCGTGGCACGGACGGCGGCCAAGGAGCCAGAGGCGCCGATGGTGGCCAGGGCGGCGAGGGCGGCACTGGCGGAGCTGGCGCCTCCGGTGGTCGCGGCGGCGACGGTGGCATGGGCGGTATGGGCGGATCCGGTGGATCGAACCCGTACCAGGGCGGCGGCGCGCCGTCCGGTCCGACCGTCGGCTGACACGGTATCGGCCGGAGTCCACGTGTCCGTATTGTCGGAGGGAACCCACCGTCGGATGATCCCCATCCGCCGGGTTCCCTCCGTTTTCCTTTTCCGATACTTGAAAAATGGAGGTTTCCATGTCCGATTCCGACAATGCCGGCGGGGGCAAGGTGCCCGCCGCCTCGTTCAGCCGACTGTCCGCCACCCGCGTGATCCTCGGCCTCGACAAGGCGCAGCTCATCGTCTGCGTCATCGGCCTCGTCGTCCTCGTGTCCGGCGCGGCGATGGGACTGAACGTGCCGGTCATGATATTGGGCGCGCTCGTCCTCGCATACGGCATCCCACGAATCCAGGGGTTGAGCCTCATCTCATGGACGTGGATCTGGGCGCATTGGCATGGCCGTCTGAAGGACGGCACGAACCGTTGGGCGTATTCGCCGCTCGCGTCCGGCAGGCCGTTGGGCGTGCTGGGATTGTCCGGGCATATCGAGGACCGTGCCCAGATCATCGAGGGAGACGGCGTCGAGGTCGTCGGCACCCCGTTCCAGGGAGCCTGCTACCTGTGGGATCCCGACAAGCGGCAGGCCACCGCCGTATTGACCGCGAACGTCGAGGAATGGATCCTCTCGTCCGACAGCCAGAAGGCCGGCCGGGCGATGGCGTTGAACACGATGCTCAAGGAACTGTCCGAAACGGACGGTTTCGTCGAATTGAAGGAGACGAGCTTCGTCTTGCCGGGCCACACTCCCCCGGAACCCGAATACCTGGAATCGGACAAGACCCCGCAGTGGGCGCGCGAGGACCTCGCGAACCTGTGGCATCTGCCGGACATCCTCACCCCGTTGCAGAACATGAACTACATCAGCGTGTCCGTGAACG
>ERZ1034871.1728-NODE-1728-length-10310-cov-30.662214_pt1 | contig 10310 bp, 9 predicted proteins | sample MGYA00520631_ERZ1034871 | MGnify/ENA primary metagenome ERZ1034871 (study PRJEB33766, sample SAMN09781721) | gut metagenome | biome: gut microbiome | host: Homo sapiens | place: Madagascar | study: EMG produced TPA metagenomics assembly of the PRJNA485056 data...
AATTAATATTTTATCTGATATTTATATTATACAAGAATATAAAGATAACTATTAAAATATAGTTGTTATACCTGAAGATAATACAATCGTATTTCGAATAACTAAGCTATTTTGTTATTATACTTTGATAATCTGTCCCTCAATCAAACACCATTCCCACCCACCTTCGGGTGGTATTTTCTATTTTTACACGTATGTGAAAAAAATAAGAAAACAATAATTTTAATTGTGGTAAGATAACAACGTCATCATATTGCACAATCACACCCGTTTCTATTTATGATGACATCCGTTCAAGGCTACTCGAAAGAGTAGTCTTGTTTAATGTTGATTTTTTACAAATTTTACAACTCTAAACAGCAGAGCGCCTTCGGGCGTTTCTTTTTTTATGTTATAATAAAATGTCGGCTCGTCGCTTCCACAGAGATTTTTGTGGAAGGAGGTGAAAAAGTGTTTCTCTTTGTTTTAGAGCATGTGCTCTTGCCGTTGCTAGTTGGTCTAGTATTGGCATTATTTAGTCATTGGCTAGATAAACATTAGAGCCGACAAACAGCGCTTACTAATTCACAGTTAGTAGGCGTCTTTTTTCAAAAAAAGATACAGCATATTCACAGTATGCTGTATCTGGCGAAAAAGTGTTCTCTTTTGTTTTCATGTATTATTATACCTGATAAATAAATTGTGTCAAATTTTCAATTTTTATAGATTATTTTATCGTACATGCAAGTGATTGCAGGAACGATGAATGTAGGGCGAATCAAGGAAATTGCACAAGCATCAGACGTTGAACTGAGTCGTGAAGACTGGTATGCGCTGTATCGCGAAGCTGGCAATATCCTACCATAGACATGAAAAAACATTGAATGAAACAGTCATTAGTTGCTTGTTCGCTAATGACTTCTACATATATTGATGCGAGGAACGTCACTAAGAATCTACGAAAAGGGGAGTAAAATGGGATATCTAAATAAATGGGACAATAATTCGTCAATGCCAGAAAGTGAGCTAAACGCTCATAGAGCAGCGTATGAAAATGTCAGTGATGGTAAAGAAGCGAAAGGCAATCTAAAACTAGACCCCCAACGCTATAGTCTTGGAGTAATGACACACGCAATAAATAAAACGAAATCTGCAAAATCAAATAAACCTAATAGAGCTCTACTTGGAATGATCCAAGAAATAGCGCAAAGCTATTTTAGCCCTAAAGTACTTGCTGGTATGGAGAAATTCAAAAAGGATAGAGAAAAAGAGCTAGAAAAAAGTTCGAACATTTCGCAAACAAAGTTATCTAAAGATAAAGAAAACCCTAACGGTCAAAAACGGGTTTATAACAGATTGACTAATATTATTTCTGACGCTAAAAAAGCAATCGTTCAACCCGGAACTCTGAATGAAAACAATCAAGAGAAAACAAACCAATCAAAAGAAGCTGGAAATCAACAAAAGAATGAACCACCTGGTAGAGATTGAGTAGCTATAAGCGACAAACAGCTGATTGTTTATTTGTCGAAAAGTTTGATGGCTAGACAGTGTTATTTCAGATTAAGGAGTTTTTATTTTTTTGTTTATATTCCCCTTGATTTTTTAGTTTAAATACGGTAAATTACATAAGGTGCTGAAAATAAACACCCAAAAAGCAAATAATGTTCGTGTTTTACTGAATTCGAACATCAGGAGGATCATGTCCATGAAAGTGTTTGATTACGAAGATATACAACTCATTCCTAATAAATGTATTGTAAGTAGCCGTTCAGAATGTAACACGACAGTGACACTAGGAAAGCATACTTTTAAAATGCCTGTTGTCCCTGCGAATATGCAAACGATCATCGATGAGTCAATTGCACAATTTTTAGCAGAAAATGGTTACTTCTATATTATGCATCGATTTGATGAAGCAGCAAGAATCCCCTTTGTGCAAAAAATGAAGGAGCAACAATTGATTACTTCAATCAGTGTTGGCGTAAAACAAGAAGAATATTCATTTGTTGAAGAATTAGCACAGTTAAATTTAGTTCCTGATTATATCACGATTGATATTGCGCACGGTCATTCAAATGCGGTGATTGAAATGATCCAACATATCAAAAAACATTTACCAGAAACGTTCGTTATTGCAGGAAACGTTGGTACACCAGAAGCTGTTCGGGAATTAGAAAATGCCGGAGCTGATGCAACAAAGGTTGGAATTGGACCTGGTAAAGTTTGTATCACAAAAATCAAAACCGGTTTTGGTACCGGTGGTTGGCAACTTGCTGCCTTAAGATGGTGTGCGAAAGCTGCCAGAAAACCGATTATTGCTGATGGGGGTATTCGTACCCATGGTGATATTGCAAAATCCGTTCGTTTTGGCGCAACAATGGTTATGATCGGTTCGCTATTTGCCGGACATGAAGAATCGCCTGGTGAGACAATGGTGGAAAATGGCGTAGTGTACAAAGAATACTTCGGCTCTGCCTCCGAGTTTCAAAAAGGTGAAAAGAAAAATGTAGAAGGTAAGAAAATTTGGATCCAACATAAAGGGTCTTTGAAAGACACGTTGGTTGAAATGCAACAAGATTTACAATCTTCTATTTCTTACGCGGGTGGGAAAGATATTGAAGCTATTCGCAAAGTTGATTATGTGATTGTTAAAAACTCCATTTTTAACGGAGATACCATTTAATAAGCTATTAAAAAGCAAAGTAGATGCTCTCGCATCATACTTTGCTTTTTCTTTGCTTTTCGATCCCTTTTTTATAAGATAAAATAGGCAGTAGAAGAAAGAGGAATGGAGAAGAACATGTGGGAAGTCATAGATAAGAAACAAAGACCAATTTATCGACAAATTATGGATCAGGTGATGAAAAATATTGAAAATGGGAATTTAGATCCCAACGTACCCTTGCCCTCTGAAAGGAAATTGGCAGTTATTTTTCAAACAAATCGCACAACTGTGGTTCGAGCGTTGGATGAATTACGAGATCTTGGCGTTCTTATCAGTCGCCGAGGTAGTGGACGTTTTGTGAATCAAACCGAATGGGGGCGGTATTCTGTCCCGAGAGTGAATTGGCGCGAATTATTTTCCCAACGCTATGAACAAATCGATGATAGTTATGAAAAAATGATCGAAGTAGGAAAACTGAACCCTTATTTTCTCGATTTATTTTCGAGCGAGATGCCTACAGACTTATTACCAAACGTTCAATTTCCAGCATACTCAATGAATGAGATTATTGAAAAAGAGCAACAAATCACCTGTCTAGGTTATCTTCCATTAGTAGCAAAAATAAAAAATTACTTGATCGAAAAATTTTATTTTGATTTTACTAAAACGCAATTATTAGTTACGAGTGGGGGGCAACAGGCTATTTTTCTAATTTTACAGACGATTTTATCTAGTGGTGATGCTATTGCGGTAGAAGCGCCTTCGTTTTTTTATCGTTTGTCCTTATTTAAAGCGACAGGGATTCGTCTATTTGGTGTACCCATGGATAGAGAAGGTATTGAGCTGGATAAGCTAGAAGTGTTGATCAAGAAAAATAAATTGAAAGCTGTCTTAGTTAATCCAAACTTTCAAAATCCAACAGGGAAAGTGATGTCCCAAAAACGTCGCGAAGCATTAGTGACCCTTTGTCGCAACTATCAATTACCGATCATTGAAGACGACGTTTTTAGTGACTTATCCTTTCATGATAGTGAAAAGCATAAACCAACTGCGATTCATTCGATTGATCCGGAAAACGTCTTATATGTCGGATCATTATCTAGGGTATTAGGACAAACGACCAAGATAGGTTGGATCGTTGGGCTGCGTTCCTTTATCGACCGCTTAGCGAAAGCGCAGGAAATGATGGAATTTTCGATGAGCATCTTTCCCCAAAATGTGGCGATGACTGTATTTGAAGAAAGTTATAGCACAAAGATCGCCATTGTGAGGGAAGAATTATACAAAAGAAGTTTGACACTGGTTGAATGGGAAAAAACGCAAAACTTTTTTGAAGTCTGGCCCATTTATGGTGGGTACTATGCGTGGATTACGTGGAAAGGACAGCAATTGACAAGAGATATTGCGGAAGAATTGATCCGCTCAGGGTTAGGCATTGCACCAAGTTTTTTGTTTGGAGAAGAGACCAACGGGTTACGTATCAATTTTAGTCGTTTAACTGAAGAAAGGCTGCCATTTTTTCAAGCGGAAATGGCAAAATTAGCAAAACGTTTATCCGTTTAATTCATGATCAAAAGAACAGGTTCATGTGCAACAGTTAAGGAGATTCCTTGCTGTTGCTTTTTAATTGAAAAAAATACACATATAGTAGAAAATTAAAAGAGGGATGATTGTAAAGAAAATCACTAATTAATAAAAAATTTTTTCTGTTTGTTGGAATAAGGTATAACAATGTGCGGATTCAATGATAACAGTAGAGAGGAGTAGATAGAAAATAAGGACTAATTTTGTACAAATGATGTAAACCGCTTTCTTGATTGTGAGGTTGTTCACTATTTGCGTGGTTAAGCGGATTATTACAAATTTTTAAAAACGTGAATTTTTTTGCTTTTAGCTTGTATTTCTTAATGATCCATGATAATTTATAAAAGAAGACGGTTGGATATTGATACAGTTTATATATCTGTTTCAATCGCAGAAAGATGAGATTTTCTTGTATGATGAGAGAGGAATGTGTACAAATGGCAAAAAAGAAATTACCACTAGACTTTAATGCGTTATTAGATGAAGTCAATTCAGATTTTCCAGTATACCAAGCGCTTGACCAAAATGGTAAAGTAGTAAACCCTGATCTTGTTCCTGATTTATCAGATGAACAATTAGTAGAATTAATGACTAGCATGGTTTGGTCTCGTGTATTAGACCAACGTTCAACAGCTTTAAACCGTCAAGGACGTTTAGGATTCTTTGCACCGACAGCTGGTCAAGAAGCTAGCCAACTTGCAAGTGCATTTGCTTTTGAAAAAGAAGACGTATTACTTCCTGGTTACCGTGATGTTCCCCAATTAGTAAAACATGGATTGCCTTTAGCACAAGCTTTCTTATGGTCACGAGGACATGCGGCAGGGAATTTTTATCCAGAAGAATTGAAAGCTCTACCACCACAAATCATTATTGGTGCGCAGTACATCCAAGCGGCTGGTGTGGCTTTAGGTTTGAAAAAACGAAACAAAAAAAATGTGGTCTTCACTTATACTGGTGACGGCGGCTCTTCTCAAGGTGATTTTTATGAAGCAATCAACTTTGCTGGAGCTTATCATGCAAATGCTGTATTTTATATCCAAAACAATGGCTTTGCGATCTCAACACCTCGTGAAAAACAAACAGCTGCTAAAACATTAGCGCAAAAAGCTGTGGCAGCCGGGATTCCAGGGATCCAAGTAGATGGTATGGATCCATTAGCAGTTTATACAGTATCTAAAATGGCACGTGATTGGGCAATCAACGGGAATGGTCCAGTCTTGATTGAGACATTGACTTACCGTTATGGTCCGCATACTTTATCAGGAGATGACCCAACTCGTTACCGTTCTAAAGAAACAGATGACGAATGGCAGAAAAAAGATCCATTGATCCGTTTCCGTAACTACCTAACAGAAAAAGGTCTATGGTCAGAAGAAAAAGAAGAACAAGTAATTGAACAAACAAAAGAGGAAATCAAAGCAGCGATTGCTGAAGCAGATAAGATTCCAAAACAAAAAGTTTCTGATTTCTTAAAAAATATGTTTGAAGTGGCACCACAATCAATTAAAGAACAAATTGCAATCTATGAAGCGAAGGAGTCGAAATAATCATGGCACAAAAAACAATGATTCAAGCAATCACAGATGCCCTAGCACTTGAACTTGAAAATGATGAGAACGTAATCGTTTTTGGTGAAGATGTTGGGAAAAACGGTGGAGTTTTCCGTGCAACGGAAGGATTGCAAGAAAAATTTGGCGAAGAACGCGTTTTCGATACCCCATTAGCTGAATCAGGGATTGCTGGTATGAGTTTTGGGTTAGCTTTAGAAGGTTTTCGTCCAGTACCTGAAATTCAGTTCTTTGGATTTATTTTTGAAGCCATGGATGAAGTAGTCGCACAAATGGCACGTACAAGATATCGAATGGGTGGGACTAGAAATCTACCGATCACGATTCGTTCACCATTTGGTGGTGGGGTTCACACACCAGAACTTCATTCAGATAACTTAGAAGGATTGATTGCTCAATCTCCAGGAATTCGCGTAGTCATTCCATCAAATCCTTATGATGCAAAAGGATTATTGATCTCTTCTATCCGCAGCAATGACCCAGTTGTATTTTTGGAACATATGAAACTTTATCGTTCATTCCGTGAAGAAGTTCCAGATGAAGCTTATGAAGTACCATTGGACAAAGCGGCAATTACTCGTGAAGGAACAGACGTTTCAATCATCACCTATGGCGCAATGGTTCGTGAAGCGATCAAAGCAGCTGACAATCTTGCGAAAGAGGATATTTCAGTAGAAGTCGTTGACCTAAGAACAGTCGCACCGCTAGATATTGACACAATCATTCAATCAGTTGAGAAAACTGGTCGTGTGGTAGTCGTTCAAGAAGCGCAACGACAAGCAGGTGTAAGTGCCCAAGTGATTGCTGAAATCTCAGAACGTGCGATCCTTTCATTAGAAGCACCAATTGGACGTGTAGCAGCACCAGATACTGTTTTTCCATTTGGACAAGCTGAAAACATCTGGTTACCAAATGCGGCTGATATTGAAGCAAAAGTCAAAGAAATTGCAGAATTCTAAGAAATAAGAAGGGACGTAAGTAAATCATGGCATACCAATTTAAATTACCTGACATTGGTGAAGGAATCGCAGAAGGCGAAATCGTCAAATGGTTTGTCAAGCCAGGCGATACCATCAATGAGGATGATACGTTATTAGAAGTTCAAAATGATAAATCAGTAGAAGAAATTCCATCCCCAGTTACTGGGACAGTGAAAAACGTCATCGTACCTGAAGGAACAGTCGCGAATGTTGGCGATGTACTGGTAGAAATCGATGCACCAGGACATGAAGACAATGAAACAAGTGGCGATGCTGGAGTAGCAGCGAAAGAGCAAACACCTGAACATCCAGCTGCTGAACCAACTGAAGCTAGTGCCGATGGTGGGGTCTTTGAATTTAAATTACCCGATATTGGTGAAGGAATCGCAGAAGGTGAAATCGTTAAATGGTTTGTGAAACCAGGCGATACCATCAATGAAGATGACACATTGTTAGAAGTACAAAACGATAAATCGGTAGAAGAAATCCCGTCACCAGTGACTGGAACGGTTAAAAACATCTTGGTATCAGAAGGAACAGTTGCAACTGTTGGTGATGTATTAGTAGAAATCGATGCACCAGGACATAATAGTGCGCCTTCTACTACATCAGAAAAAACAGCTGAATCAACTGATGCTAAAGTAGAAACTTTTGGTTCAGCATCAGTAGCTGAGGCAGCTGATCCTAACAAACGTGTTTTGGCTATGCCATCAGTTCGACAATTTGCTCGTGAAAAAGATGTGGATATCACACAAGTCACTGCAACTGGTAAAGGCGGACGTGTGACAAAAGAAGATATTGAAAGTTATCTATCAGGTGGGCATGCGAGTCAAACAGCATCAGCTGAACCAGCTGCACCTGCGTCAGAAAAAGCGGTTGAAGCGAAAGTTGAAAGCAAGCCAGCAGCACCAGCAAAAGCGTTCAAATCTAATTTAGGTGAATTGGAAGAACGTGTAGCGATGACACCGACACGTAAAGCGATTGCTAAAGCAATGGTCAATAGCAAGCAAACAGCGCCACATGTTACTTTACATGATGAAGTAGAGGTTTCTAAACTTTGGGATAATCGTAAGAGATTTAAAGAAGTGGCAGCTGCGAATGGGACAAAATTGACTTTCTTGCCATACGTGGTAAAAGCATTAACTGCTACTGTGAAGAAATTCCCTATTTTGAATGCGTCAATTGATGATGCGAACCAAGAAATCGTTTATAAAAATTACTATAACATCGGAATTGCAACTGATACAGATCATGGCTTGTATGTACCAAATGTAAAAGATGCAGACCGTAAAGGCATGTTTGCGATTGCGGATGAAATCAATGAAAAAGCAAAACTAGCTCATGAAGGTAAATTAGCAGCTGAAGATATGCGAAATGGCACTATTACGATCAGTAACATTGGTTCTGTAGGTGGCGGTTGGTTTACACCAGTAATCAACTACCCTGAAGTAGCAATTTTAGGTGTGGGAACAATTGCACAACAACCGATCGTTAATGGTGAAGGTGAAATCGTTGTTGGACGAGTGATGAAACTTTCCTTAAGCTTTGATCACCGTATCGTAGACGGAGCAACAGCTCAACAAGCAATGAACAATATCAAACGACTTTTAGCTGATCCTGAGTTATTGATGATGGAAGGATGATAAACAAATGGTAGTTGGAGATTTTGCTGTAGAATTAGACACAGTTGTAATCGGTGCAGGACCTGGTGGCTATGTTGCTGCCATCCGTGCTGCTGAAATGGGACAAAAAGTGGCAATCATTGAAAGAGAATACATCGGTGGTGTTTGTTTAAACGTTGGTTGTATTCCTTCAAAAGCGCTGATTGCTGCAGGACATCATTATCAAGAATCTCTTGATTCAACTTTATTCGGTGTCACGAGTGAAAATGTCACACTTGATTTTGCAAAAACACAAGACTGGAAAGAAAATAAAGTAGTGAAAACACTGACTTCTGGTGTTGGTTTCTTATTGAAAAAACACAAGGTAGAAACAATCGAAGGTGAAGCATTCTTCGTCGATGATCATACATTACGTGTGATCCATCCTGATTCTGCTCAAACGTATTCTTTCAATAATGCAATCATTGCTACTGGTTCCCGTCCGATCGAAATCCCAGGCTTCAAGTTTGGCGGACGTGTACTTGACTCAACAGGCGGCTTAGCTTTAAAAGAAGTACCAAAAAAATTCGTCATCATTGGTGGCGGAGTTATTGGAGCAGAATTAGGTGGAGCCTATGCTAACTTAGGTGCTGAGGTAACGATTCTTGAAGGTTCTCCTCAAATTTTACCTACCTATGAAAAAGATATGGTGAAATTAGTGGAAGACGACTTCAAGAAAAAAGGTGTGACAATCGTAACCAATGCAATGGCGAAAGAAGCTGTTGATAATGGGGACAGTGTGACAGTCAAATATACTGTTGACGGTAAAGAAGAAACAGTGACAGCAGATTATGTTATGGTAACAGTTGGCCGTCGTCCAAATACTGACGATATGGGATTAGAACAAGCGGGTGTCGAAGTCGGTGAACGTGGATTGATTCCAGTGGATCAACAAGGGCGTACGAATGTGCCAAACATTTTTGCAATTGGGGATATCGTACCAGGTGCTGCTTTAGCGCATAAAGCAAGTTATGAAGCAAAAATTGCTGCAGAAGCTATCTCAGGTAAGAAAGTAGCAGTTGACTATAAAGCAATGCCTGCGGTTGCCTTTACAGATCCAGAATTAGCTTCTGTTGGGATGACGATCAAAGAAGCAAAAGAAGCTGGTATTGAAGCTACTGCATATAAATTTCCGTTTTCAGGAAATGGACGGGCGTTATCGCTTGCAAAAACAGAAGGTTTTATCCGTTTAGTGACGACCAATGAAGACAACGTCATCATTGGAGCGCAAATCGGTGGTGTAGGTGCTAGTGATATGGTTTCTGAGCTTGCTTTAGCCATTGAATCAGGAATGAATGCCGAAGACATTGCATTAACGATCCATCCGCATCCATCGCTAGGTGAAATTACGATGGATGCTGCTGAACTCGCTTTAGGTTTACCAATCCATATTTAATTTAGCAATTGGGATATTTTATCCGAGCTGTTTCAAAAAAAGTATGGATGCTGGCGATAGTTACCAGGTTAAAAACATCTTTTTGACAAATTGAATTGATACATGATCGATCAAACATCAAAGTTAGCAAAAATGCTAGCTTTGATGTTTTTTTGTGGTCTTTTCAAAACCTCTTTTTCTGAAAAACAAAAAAGAAAGTCAAGCTTTTTGAAAGAGGGTGTTAGAATAAATGTGGTAAAAGCAATCAGATCAGCATATTTCTATATCAATGATTTGACTAGCGGAACTAGTTGTTTACTAACTAAATTTTAATCACTTTAAAGGAGATTCACTTTATGAGAAAAGAAACGATTAAAACACTTCAAGGAGACTGTCATGAGAATGAAAAGAATAATGAAATTGGCGGTCCTAATAATTCAATTGTATAGATGTCAATAAAGTAGACACAAAAAGAGCAGATACTTAAAGATTTTC
>ERZ1034871.1731-NODE-1731-length-10297-cov-31.862527_pt1 | contig 10297 bp, 8 predicted proteins | sample MGYA00520631_ERZ1034871 | MGnify/ENA primary metagenome ERZ1034871 (study PRJEB33766, sample SAMN09781721) | gut metagenome | biome: gut microbiome | host: Homo sapiens | place: Madagascar | study: EMG produced TPA metagenomics assembly of the PRJNA485056 data...
CACAACCTCAAAATGATACACAAGCCCAAGCTGCAGATGTAAATAATGCAGTTGCTCCACAAGCAGAAGCTCCTGCAGCATCAGGTGGCGCAGTTGACTATGGTCAATATGCTCAAGCACCTGCACAAAATGCACCAAGTTATAACGCACCAGCCCCTTCAGCACCAAGCACTGGTGGAAATGCAACAGCTCCAACAAATCCACCTGCACATAATGGAGGTGGTAATGCAAATCCAAACGTGAGCATAGACGATGCTAACAACGCAATTAATAATGCAAATAAAGCACCTGGTAATGAAGGAGTTGTTAACGGAGGATGGTAAACAAGAAGCAATTCGAGAGAGTTGCTTTTTTTATTTTTAAAAATCAAAAAAGGAGATACTCATGGGAGTAAAACAAACACAAGATCAAGAACTTTTGAAAAATATTAAACTTACAGGTCAAACGAGTTCAGGAGATGTTCAAGCTCTTGACATAGATGTAAAAAAACAACCGTCAAAACTGAATATTGAAGCAGAACAAGAACATATTCTGATTAACAAACTAAATGAAACAGGTATTGAAATTAAAGCTCGCTTCATTGAACAGGATGTTCCGACAGACAAAGCAAAATTTCTTTTTATGCTTGGGGAAGCATGTTATGCGGCAGCTTTTAAATATTATGAACCAAGTGAACAAAGATTTGAAACTTTCATGTCTGATTTAACTGAAGCTGTAAAAACATATCATAAACCTATTTTATTTGTCCGAAATGACATAAAACTATTCTATGAATATGACGCCAAGGTCATATTTTTTGTTTCTAAGTTAAGACTAAAGGAGGACGAATGAAGAAACAACATAAAATCAGACAGTTAATGAAAGCATTAACTGAAAAAAAGGTTTCGCATTTTAGCATGCGAAAGTCAGGGAAGCGGTGGATTACACGTTCCGCAATTGTACTTGCACTTGCAGGAGGGACTGGATTAATTGCAGTAGCTAATCCAAGTCTCATCTCAACAGTTGCTCATGCATTAACCTTGCCACCAGGTAATACACAAATTGGTTCAATTGGCTCTAGTCCAGTTATTCAAACAAACAATAATAGTTTTGCAAGCATGCAACCACTATTTGATAGTTTAATTGGAACGCAACAACCTGAGTATATTGTTGGTGATACAATAGATGGTTCAGGTGGTAAAAATGTTGGTTGGCATAATAATACGACATACGCAGGAACAGCTATTTCGGATGCAAATAGCAAAATCAATGGTACTTCTGGTTTATCTTATTGGTCCATTTATTATGGATTAAACAAGAAAGATGGCTTCCAAGATGGGGACACTTTCAACTATGTAGGTAAGGGTCAGGCAGTTGCTATTCACAATGTAGGTACAGCTTATAATACAGCAACTAAAAAACATGTTCCAATTGGAATGAAGGTTACAATCAATGATGCAACCTACTATGATTCTACAACGAGCACGACTCCACGTAATGTCTTTGATGATGGTTTCCGTCTTTTAGTTGCTGGCCGAAATAATGGTGGTAATGTCACATTGGGCTATATGGTTTCCATGGATGGCATCGCTAATCCAGGTACAGGACAAGGTTCTGAAGGTGGCGGGTCTGGTGGTGCAGGTGGAGATACGTTAGGTGCAGCATCTGGTATCCCTCGTTCAGTAGCCATTACTTCCACTATAGTAGATGAAACTACAGGAAATCCATTACCGCAAAATTCATTAACTGCTATGAAGGTAGCGGATATTGATGCAGGGCAAGCCGCAGGCCTAGGTTCTGTTAACCAACTTGGATATATTGTATCTAAACCAACTAACCTGACCGTCAAGAACAATGTTCTGACTGCGACAGGCAATAATACAGTCGTTGAAGATAGTAATCATCTTAGTCCATATTCTTATATTGCTCTGTATACTGGTGCATCTACATTCATTAATTTTGATGATACTAATGGTAATCAACAACAGGGATCAATTGTGCAAGATTTATTTGGTAACTTAGGTCCTACTTCCCCACGTGAACCTCTAGGCTTTATTGAAGTTGATAAAACAACAATCCAATATGGTAAAGACCTTCCAAACAATCTCTATGACTTCCAAGACATCTCCTTTGATGTTCTGGACAGCACTGGTAAGAAAGTAGATACGCTTAAACTTGATTCTTCAGGTAAAAGCGTGAAATCTAAAGGTTTACCACCTGGTAAGTACACCTTGCACGAAACATCTGGCAAATGGTCAAGTACAGGTCAAACGGTTCTTCCAGACTTCACTGTAGAAGTGAAAGCAGGGGATACCACAACGGCCAAACCTAAAAATACTGCAGTCACTGGTGAAATCTCTATCAAGAAATCAGGGGTAGAATCAGGCGATGCGATGTGGAATGAAAACTACACGCTTGAAGGAACAACCTTTAAACTGACTTCTAAAACAGATGGTAAAACCTATACTGCAGTTATTGGTAAAGAAAATAATGGCGAGTGGAAAACAACCGTCAAAGACTTGCCACTAGGAACTTATGCGATTGAAGAAACAAAAGCTTCTCCAGGCTTCACCAATACCTTCGAGAAAAAAGAAGTGACTTTATCTTATAAAGACCAACATACAGAAATCGTCTTTGGTGAAACCAAAGGTACTAACCAAGAGGTTAAAGGCGAAAACACACTGAAAAAATCAGACAATGAAACGGTCACAGATCAAAATGGTAAGGGGGTTCTAAAAACAGCCAAATATGCTTACTTCCATGATGACGACTCCACAGGTTCAAGTCCTCATAAAAAAGGTGACCCTGTGAAGTGGTCAGAAAAACCAGCTCCTAAATTACTTGCAGGAGAAGTTGTTCATTCAGCAATTATCGGTGGTAATCCAGTAAGTTATGGTGACAATGTTGTTATCGATGTTGATGATGAATCTCTTACTGCAGCACTTGGAAACCTTGCTGCAGGGAAATATTATTCAGTGGAAGTCGATGCAGGGGAAGGTTATGTCACTGACCCTACCAAACATTATTTTGAAATCAAGAAACAAGATGATAAAACTCAAAATATTGTCACTCCTGAATCAAGTTCTAAAGAACAGTTGATTAAGGCTAAAATTACACTGGATAAAATGGTGACTTTACCAGATTCACAAGGTGGTTCAGGCTACAATGGCATTGAGTTTACGGCAGAACCTATGGAAGGAACAGTTGCTGATCCAGTGAAATTTGTGACAGGAGTTAATCCTAACACAGGGGATGATGGCTATGCATCACAAGAGTTAGCTTATGGGGACTGGAAGGTTTCAGAAACTAAAGGTGTTGAAGGCTATGAAGATGTGAAGCCAGTTTATATTCACATGGAAACAGACACTGAAAAAGACATTCTTACAATCAGTGCCAGTTACTATGAGGATTTCTCAAAACCGTTCAGTAAACGCACCTTCAGCTTGAAAGATAGCTCGACTGAATCTAATCCTAATGGAGAGGGAACTGTAGGCGAGGTTACACCAGAAGTACCTACAATCAGCTTGTCTACGCTCCATTTCAATGACAATCCAGAAACACCAGAAACACCAAAAGTACCAAGTATTGATATTGAGAAAGCTAATGACAAGATTCCTGAGCCTGGTGAGGGTAACTTCAAGGATAAGGACAACAACGGTGGTGAAAACGACCGTGACACTCCTGATACAGCCCTTGAAGTAGAATCAGGTAAGACAACTGCGATTAAATTCCGCTTCACAAACAATGGTACTGAAGCTCTCACACATTTGACAGTTTCTGATAAGACCATTGAAGGCAAGATTGATGTCAAAGACATTGTTTGGACGTTCAAAGGTGAAAAACTTTCTGTTAATAAAGATGGAGAGTTGACCACTAAAGATGGAAAACTCCTTATCTTACAGCCTGATGAGTTTGTGACAGGGGAAGGTACTCTTCCAGAGCTTACAGATGGTAAGTTACATGGTGACGAAGTTACTGTGGGCGGTATCGGAGAGGATTCTGGTAAGGAAGTTGGAGACTCTGACAAGTGGTATGGTAAGCCAAAAGAAGAAGCACCAAGTATTGACATTGAAAAAGCCGATACTAAAGCACCTGAAGCAGGAGAAGGTAATCATAAAGATAAACCAAATAATGCAGGCGAAAATGACCATGACACCGAAGATACGGCCAAAGAACTTGAAGAAAATAAAGTTACTGAAATCTTCTTTACGACAACAAACAATGGTACAGAACCTCTTACGCATTTAAAAATCGTTGATAAAACGATTGCCGGTAAGGTTGATGTGAAAGATATTAAGTGGACCTATAAAGGTAAAACACTCAAGGTCAATAAAGACGGCGAGTTAACCACTGAAGATGGGAAACTCTTGGTTCTTAATCCAGGAGAAACAATCGAAGGTAAGGGAACTCTTGAAGGTTTAGCTGCAGGTGATATTCATGGTGACAATGTGTCTGTAGACGGTGTTGGTGTTCATTCTGGCAAAAAAGTCGGTGATGATGATAACTGGTATGGAAAAGTTAAACCTAAAGAAAATCCTGTAGTTAAGAAATTAGCTGATACAGGTGCTGCTCTTGGGCAACACGTTTGGGGCTTATTGATTGCATTCTTGGCACTTATTTCTGGAACGACTGCATTCATTATCCAAAAACGTAAGAAAAATGAAGAATAAATCTTAATTCAAAATTGACTGCGATAAGCGGTGAATGGGAGTGGGAGGTAAGAAGCATGAAGAAAATTTTTTCATTAACCAATATTGCAATTGCAGTGAGTGTAATTGCTTTTTTATTTGGGTTATTGGTTTTCTTTAGTCCAAATATTGGTCAACACTTGATCAAGTCTAAAGGTTCAAAAGAAATAAGTATTTCTCATGTAGAAATGAAAAAAAATCTAAATCAAAAAGGAGAATATATTCCTGAAGATGTTAGACCTTTGACAACTACAGAATTGTTGGCCAATCAGTTTTCAAAAGCTGATTTACCAGGTATTGGAATTATTTCAATTCCTGATATTAACTTAGAGTTGCCAGTTTTTAACGGTATTACCTACGAAACCATGATGTATGGTGCAGGTACAGCAAAGCCAAACCAACAAATGGGAAAAGGAAACTATGCTTTAGCAAGTCATACGATTTTTAACTCATTTAATGGCAGCATTATTACGAACCTTCTTTTTGGAAATCTTATTTATGCTCAAATTGGTCAAAGTATCTTTTTAACTGATAAAGATAAATGCTATGAATATAAAATAGATAATATTTATAGGGTGGATGTCAGTCAAGGTAACATTATTGAGGATCATAAGGACAAAAAAGAAATAACTTTGTACACCTGTACAACTTTAACAGGAGATGAGCGATTGGTAGTACATGGCACTCTAGTTAATACAACAAAATATAAAGGATGATATATATGGATATTAAAGATATGTTGCAGAAATCAGGCAATATTTCTATCACAGGAACACCAGGCTCTGGGAAAACAACACTATTAAAAATGTTTGTAAAAGAGGCAATCGAGTTGGGTAAATATGATGCCATAAGAGTTTACACATCAAAGAGAGAAGAATTAGAATGGGAAGAATTTCTGAAAGAAAAAAAGGTGAAGCTGAAGAAGTTTCCTAAAGTTTCTCTTCTTCCATCTCTATTTACTAAGCTTCCTTCATCTTATATTTCCAAAAATTGTTTAGTAATTGTGGATGGTTATGATGGGATTATAAGGGAAAGCGTGACTAATGGATATATCAGAGATTATCGCTTGCATTTAGATAATACTAGAATAAAAAATGAACTGAAAGGAAGCCCCAGTCCAATTGAGTTACTTATCACACGTGAAAAAAGTGATGAAGAATTGGCTGAATATATTTTCAATAAAGAACTAGATAAATATACTAGGAGTGCTTCTACATTATGTATTTCAAATCAGACTGAATTGAGAGATTTAGAATTTTGTTTTTATCAAAAAATTGCGTTTTCTAAGTTTCATCAATCACTTCCAATAGGACAATTTGAGTATAGTTCTACCTTAAATCTCAATGATTACTTACAGGAAAGTAAAGAAGATTATTGGGGAGATTTCTAATAAAAGTTTCGAAGTTGAAGAAGCAGAGGGAGGAAAAAATGGATGAGCAAACCGAAGTCTGGCGAAGTCAGAAAGAACTTGGCCGAAACACCGTAAGAGGTGTTAAGGAAGCTTTGCGTTTTTATCATAATTATATTGAGGGTAAAAAGCGTGAGGAACAGCTTAAAAACCGTGAGGAAGATGAGAAAGCACGAAAAGAATTTCAAGAGGAGTTCAAGAAACCAGGTGAGAAAAGCTATGATTTTATGCTAGAGTCTGGTCGAAGTATTGATTATCATGCTTTAGATGAAAATATTGATATATCAAAACTCAAAGATTATCTCAATAATGAAAAGCTTCAGTACTGTATTAGAACTTCATCTCTGGATGGAAGTAAGGAAATTGTGTACTTTACTAAGGACACTCCACGTGTTAAAGCGGCTATTTCTAAATCTTTAGAGGAAATACTTAAAAAGGAAACGAGAGAGCAACAACGTGATTTTACTAAAGAAACTAAACGTTTAGGATTTTCACCAACAGATGATGTCGATCCTGACACCTTTTATCGTGATACTACTATTTATCAGGGTACTACCGAACATCGACTAGAGATGGAAGGATTTGACAATATCCCACGTGAAAAAGTGGATTTAGGTATTTCTCTAGATACTGAAGTAAGCTTAGTTAAACTCAAGGAGTTTCTGAATGAGTATGATATTAAAGTTACGTTTAGTGAAAAAAATGGTACTACTCAAATGGCTGTTTGGCTAAGAAAAGATAAATTAGAACAACAAAAGGCTTCTATTAAGGAAGCTTTTTTTGAACTTAATAAGAATCCAGACAGAGTTAAACAAAATCTTCCTCGCTTAAAAGAGCGTTTTGATAAAGCTAAGGATCAACACCAGAAAATGGTGAAAGAAAAATCTAAAGAAAAAGCTAAAAATAAAGGGAAGGAAGTTGGTCAAGAAATCAGCAAAGGTATTAAACGTTGAAAAAAGTCAGAAAATATTTACCTATAACTTTAATCTCTTTAGCAGTTGCTTATTTCATAAATAGGGCTGTAGATATTTTTTCAAAAACACCAGGTTATCTTTATGATGAAAAGCTTCCTAATTTTAAAAATAATCTATTACCTAGTATTAGAGCAAATCCTTATACCTTAAGCTTAGATATAGCACCTTTAGTAGCAAGTGCTATCTTCTTAGGCTTTATTCTTCTTTTAGTCTCTTCACGAGATTATCGGAACTATAGGCGAGGAGAGGAGTTTGGTTCATCGAGAGAAGGAAAAATTACTGATATTAAACCTTTCTCAGATAAAAACTTTTCGAATAATATTATCTTGGGAGAAGATGCATTACTCAGTATCTATAATACCTACAAAAATGCAGCTCTTCAGAGAAATAAAAATGTTTTTGTAGTCGGAGGTCCAGGGTCTTGGAAATCTTCAACATACAATATCCCTAATATCTCACAAATGAATGCTTCATTTCTTATAACTGACCCTAAAGGAGAGCTAAGAAATGCGACAGCGAAAATGCTTGAAGATAATGGTTATGAGGTTAAAGTATTGGATTTAAAAACTTTAACGAATACGGATCAATTCAATCCTTTTGCTTACATTCATACTGAAGAGATGTTGGAAGATGTAATTGAAGTAATTATTAACGCTTCAAATGGAGAACTCGAAAAGCAAGGAGAGCCGTTCTGGGATAATTCAGAAAAACTTCTCCTTTCTGCTTTGTTTTCTTACCTATACTACAGCTACAAAGGTTATAGAGGTATTCCAGGTAGTGGGGAGATGCCTTGTTTAGCTGATATTGCGGAGTTGGTGAGATATTTGGATAGTCCAGAAGAAGATGTTAAGAGTCCTGTAGAAATAATGTTTGATGATTTTGAAGAGTATTTTGGGTCAGATAATCCTGCTGTATTAACTTTTAAATCATTTAAAAACTACAAAGGTGATACTCGTGCATCAGTTATTTCTATGCCTTCAGCACGTTTTAGAATGTTTAACTTGGAAAGTGTAAAGAGCATTACAAGTAGAGATACTATGGAATTAGATAAAGTCGGTGAGAAAAAGACTGCTATATTTATTGTTCTATCAGATTTGAATGGAACGTATAACTTTTTAGCAAGTCTTTTCTTTATGCTTTCTTTCCAACTCTTAGAAGATGTCGCAGACTACAAACATGGAGGTAAACTTCCAATACCTGTACGTATGATATTTGAAGAGTTTCCAAGTATTGGGAAAATACCTAATATCTTAAAAGCTATTGCGATATTCCGTGGACGACAAGTAGGCTTTGAATTTACAGCGCAAAACTTTGACCAACTGAAACGTATCTACAAAGATACTTGGGAGGAAATAATCGGTGCTTGTGATTCCTTAGTTTACTTAAGTGGTTCTACTACAGAGTTAACTGTAAAAACCTTTAGTAAACGGTCTGGTGACCAAACAATTGGTAAAAAAAGCGATGGTCGTTCGTTTGGAGGGAGTCAGGGTGGCTCACAGAACACAGATAGTACTGGTCGAAAGGTGTTCATGGAAGATGAAGTCGAAAGACTGGATCGGCTCCATGCACTAGTGAAAATATCGAATCAGCCAGTCGTTAAAGTTAAAAAATATAATGCACGTAAACACCCACGTGCTAAACAATGGGGTGACAAGCCAGGTTCGAAAAACTGGTATGAATATCAAAGATATTCAACGGAACTAGAGGAAATTGAGGCAAGTGTAGCCCAAAATCCTGAAAATGAAATGTTAGTCGTTACTGAAATTGGTAACTAAAAAAGAAAATGGAGAAATAAAATGAACAACTTAATTACAACTGCAACTACAAAAGTAACAATGCTCGCTTCATCACCAACTGCTGCAAGTGCCGTAAAGCAAACTCAAGATAATGTTAAATGGGGCTTCGGTACAGCAGGTGTCATTCTTGCCTTAATTGGTTTAGCGATGCTCTTCTTCAGTTGGGATGATGGTCCTGCAGCTCGTCGTTCGCCAATCTTTATGCTTGTCGGTGGTTTAATTCTTGTCGGTATTGGCTTTGGTATTGCTGCTGCTATTACTACTCCCCCTGGAGCGTAAAGTGAAATAGAGAAAGGAGGGATATATGTTCTCTAGCTTTTCACAAAATTTAACTGACTATAATCCTGAAGCCTTTAATTGGATATTTACTACTTCAACTAAAGTTATGCTTCCAATTGCCTTTTATATAGGGCTTTTCTTTTTTATGATGAATGTCATAAATACAGTTGTGCCAAAGTCACAGGCAGGAGAACCTATAGTTTTAAAGGATGTTACCTTTAGTTTTGTAAGGTGGCTAGTTTCAATGGCACTTGCTTCAATGGGTGTGATGATATTTGTCTTTATCTTACAAATCTCAACAGGAGGGATAAATCTTTTCAATCAACATGGGGGAACGGTAAATGAGAGTATCATGAATAGCTTGATCCTTAAAATCGAGTTTCCAAAAGACCCTCTCTCTTTCTTAGGCGAGATATTTGGTATGCTTACCAATCCAGGAGCACTTCTTTCGAAGGCTGTCACAGGATTGATAATGTATGTATTCTGTTTGGTTGCACAACTCATTGCAATTGCTTCTGTCTATATCATCATCTATATTCGCTTTTTCCAACTCTATCTTCTAGCTTTTCTTTCGCCAATTCCTATGGCAAGTATCGCTTCTAAAGAGTATGAAAACATTGGGATTAGCTATATAAAAACTGGCTTTGCTTATGCTTTTCAAACTATAGTAATTTTAGCGGTTATGAAACTCTTTAGTTTCTTTGCAAGACCAACGATTGATATAAGTGGCTCATTATCATCAATAAGCGGTTTAAGTGCTTGGGGTGGTGCATTTGGTAGCCTTGTTTATGCTATTGCTTATATTGTTGTTATTTGGCAAACATTGAGTATATCTAAAAAATTATTTGGTGTAGGAGTATAGTATGGAAACAAGAATTTATAAAGACGGTTCAAAAACAGGAAAAACAACAAAACTTATCATTGCTCTTATAGGTATTGGTGGTATTGTAGGTGCTTCTGCTTATGGTCTAATGGAGTTGAATATTCCATTTTTACCGCTTCAAACTTTTACAATAGTCGGCGTATTTCTCGTTGGCTTTTTTACATTTGGAGAAATTAAAGGGATTCCAATGTGGCGATTCTTTTATTTAGCTATGCGCTACTCTGTGTCAGAAAATAAAAGAAAATTTGTATTAGAAAGTGAGGAAGAAAATGTCGTCAAAGTTAAAAAAC
>ERZ1034871.1732-NODE-1732-length-10290-cov-11.055887_pt1 | contig 10290 bp, 9 predicted proteins | sample MGYA00520631_ERZ1034871 | MGnify/ENA primary metagenome ERZ1034871 (study PRJEB33766, sample SAMN09781721) | gut metagenome | biome: gut microbiome | host: Homo sapiens | place: Madagascar | study: EMG produced TPA metagenomics assembly of the PRJNA485056 data...
GCTCTCTGTTACGGGCAAAACGCTGATTCCTAGGATCTGCCCGTAAAATCCAGTCACCCGTTACGGGCAAATCGGCGATTTCTGAGATTTGCCCGTAAAATGCAGCTCTCTGTTACGGGCAAAACGCTGATTCCTAGGATCTGCCCGTAAAATCCAGTCACCCGTTACGGGCAAATCGGCGATTTCTGAGATTTGCCCGTAAAATGCAGCTCTCTGTTACGGGCAAAACGCTGATTCCTAGGATCTGCCCGTAAAATCCAGTCCGCGGTTACGGGCAAATCGGCGATTTCTGGGATCTGCCCGTAAAAGGCAGTCACCCGTTACGGGCAAATCGGCGATTCTTGGGATCTGCCCGTAAATGCCAGGCTCCGGTTACGGGCAAATCGGCGATTTCTGGGATCTGCCCGTAAAAGGCAGTGATTTTGCAAAATGCAGTGCTCGCTAAATCAGCGCGCCACGCTCTCAGTCAAATTTACTTCCAAACTATTTTTGATTATTTCCATCATGGAAGGCGATCGTCATATATACGAAAAAACCGGATTAGATTTGCAATTGATTGCAAATCATCCGGTTTTTTAATTGAGGCAGAGTTTTTCCCCAGTCTCTTTAAATTTTAAGCACAGTTTTTTGCCAATTTCGCCAAGTGCGATCAGCCGCCCAAATATGCTTTTTGAACGCTTGGATCGTCAAGCAGATCTTTACCAGTTCCGGTCATCTTGACCTCGCCGGAAGCCAAAACATACCCACGATCGGCAATTGACAATGCCTGTTTGGCATTTTGTTCGATCAAAAGAACAGTTGTCCCCTGATCACGAATCGTTTCGATGATTTTAAAGACTTCCTGAATGTAAATCGGAGAAAGTCCCATTGAAGGTTCGTCCAACAAAATCAGCTTGGGACGTGCCATCAAAGCTCTGGCCATTACGAGCATCTGCTGTTCGCCCCCGGAAAGCGTAGCAGCGTCCTGTTTTTCACGTTCCTTCAAGACAGGAAAGCGCTGATACATCTTTTCAAAATCTTCTTGGATGCCGTCTCTGTCATTGCGCAGGTAAGCCCCCATCAAAAGATTTTCGCGAACGGTCATTTCCTCAAACACGTGTCGTCCTTCCGGAACTTGAGAAATGCCCTTCGCCACGACTTTATTCGGCTTTAATTTTTCAAGATGAGTGCCTTCATAAACGAGTTCACCGCTCTTAGGCTTTAAAATTCCGGAAATCGTTTTGACAATCGTTGATTTTCCGGCACCGTTTGCACCGATCAAAGTCACTATTTCGCCTTTGTTGATTTGAAAGCTGACGTTTCTGACAGCTTGAATCGCTCCGTAATTCACTGACAGATTTTTAACTTCAAGCATCGGCATCAGCGTCACCTCCCAAGTAAGCTTTGATAACTTCAGGATTATCCTGAATTTCTTTTGGCGTTCCTTCTGCCAAAAGATGACCATGATCAAGCACGTAGATTCGCTCCGCGATATTCATGACAAGCGACATGTCGTGTTCAATCAGCAAAACCGCGGTATGATATTCTGATTGGATCTTTTTGATCAAACGAGTCAGATCCGCCGTTTCTTCCGGATTCATTCCGGCAGCAGGCTCATCCAAAAAGATAACTTTCGGACGCGTTGCAAGCGCCCGAACGATTTCAACCCTGCGCTGAGCACCGTAAGGCAGATTGCCGGCACGATTTTCGGCCACAGAAGCCAACCCAAAATCGTTCAACAATTTCATTGCTTCTTCTTTCATTGCAGCTTCTGTTTTATAATAGCCCGGCAAACGAAGAACGGACGAAACAAAATTTTCCTTATAGTGATTCGTCAAAGCAGTCAATACGTTTTCCAAAACCGTCATGTCAGAGAACAGACGAATATTTTGAAACGTTCTGGAAATTCCCATTTGAGCCACGGCATAAGCCTTTTTGCCGGTAATTTTTTCTCCGGCAAGATAAACGTCTCCTTCAGTCGGCGCATTCACGCCCGTCAGCATGTTGAAAAGTGTCGTCTTACCGGCACCGTTCGGCCCGATCAAAGCAACCAATTCGTCAACGCCGACATGAAGACTGACGTTGTCAACGGCCGTCAGGCCACCAAATTTTTGCGTAAGTTCTTTTGCTTCCAAAATAGGTGTCGTCATGCCTTCGCCTCCCCTTTGTCAGCTTTTTTATGATTGAAGATTCTGGCAAACGATAATTCGTTCGTTCCCATCAGGCCGCTTGGCTTGAAGACCATCATCAAAATCAAAACGATGGCATAAATCACCATGCGCAATACGCCGAAACTTTGCAAAACGGTGTCCAAAATTCCCAAAACGACTGCGGCAACAAACGTCCCGGTCATGCTTCCCATTCCGCCTAAAACAACGATGATCAAAATCGAAACGGACTGCATGATGCCATAATTGGAAGGAGCAATCGTCTGAATATAGCTGGCACTTAGCGAGCCGGCAATGGCGGCCGTGACCGCACCCAAAACAAAGGCAGCCAGCTTCCAGCGAGTCGTGTTGATTCCCATTGCTTCTGCGGCAATTTCGTTGTCACGAACGGACATGACCGCACGTCCGCCGCGACTATGAATAAAGTTTACCGTTACGATCGTCGTCAGACAAGTCAACACGTAAACCAGCGGCCAGGTCGTATACTGAGGAATGTTGAACAAGCCGGCAGGCCCGTTCGTAATCTTCATGTTATTTAAAACAATTCGCACGATTTCAGCCGCACCCATCGTTGCAATCGCAAGGTAGTCTCCGCTGAGCCTAAAACAAGGAATTCCGACGATAATCGCAACAACGGCCGCAATCGCCATCCCGACGAGAACCGAAACGATCCAACCGCCAAAACTGTCAAAACCTCCAAGCGTCATGATTCCTGTCGCATATGCGCCGATTGCCATGAATCCAGCGTGTCCGAGCGAAAATTGACCTGAAAAGCCGATGACAAGGTTCAAGCCGACTGCCAAAATGATGTTGATTCCGATCGTCACGAGCATATTCTCAGTAAAAGAATCGATTACTCCGATCACAACCAAAAAGTTGATTAAAACAAAGCCGACTACCATGAGCAAAAGCCAGCTGAGATTTGATTTCAAATTTGCTTTCATGATAATCACCTACACTTTCTCGATCGTTCTCTTGCCGAACAGTCCTGACGGCAAAACCAGCAAAATGATGATCAAAACGGCGTATACGGCCGCATCCTTATATGCTGAAAGACCGATGCTTTGGAACATCGTTTCCAGGAAACCAATGACGATGCCACCGATTGCGGCGCCGGGAATTGATCCAATGCCGCCCAAAACAGCCGCAACGAAGGCTTTGATGCCAGGAGTAAGTCCCATCATCGGATCGATCGAATTATAGTACATCCCGATCAAAACACCGGCAGCGCCCGCAAGCGCTGAACCGATCGCAAACGTAAATGCAATCGTTCCGCTGACATTGATTCCCATCAAAGCTGCCGCATCAGGGTCAACGGCCATGGCTCTCATGGCACGACCCATCTTGGTTTTTTGAACGATCACCTGAAGCAAAATCAGCAAAATGATCGTCGTGATAAAAATTAAAAGCTGAACGTTTGAAACCTGAACCGGTCCCAAATCATACGAGACGCGCTTGATTACCTGCGGAAAGTTTCTCGTGTTCGCAGTGAAAAGATAAGTCATCCCGTTTTCAAGGAAGTACGAAACACCGATTGCGGTGATCAGCATCGTAATCCGCGGAGAATTCAACAGTGGCTTATAGGCGATGATTTCAACCAAAACACCGGCCAGTGCACAAAAGACCATCGACGAGATAAGCGCGCCAAAGAAACCCAAGTGCAAACACTTAATCGTGTAATATCCGAAAAACGCTCCCAGCATGTATACGTCACCGTGAGCAAAATTCAACAGCTTGATAATCCCGTAAACCATCGTATAACCCAAAGCCAGCAGGGCATAAATGCTTCCGAGGGAAAGGCCGTTGATCAGCTGTTGCAAAAATGTCGACATCAGCTATTCCTCCCTAATTTCTGAATTATTGACAAAAGGCCGCAAGAAATTCACCTGCGGCCTGCGTCTTTTACTTGACTACATAACCCTTGACTGATTTGCCGTTTTCCAACTTAACGATCGTAATCGATTTTTGAGGATTGTGCTTAGCATCCATTGTCGTGTTGCCCGTAACGCCCTTGAAGTTCTTGAGCTTTGCAAGACCTGCTTGAATCTTGACGGAATCAGCTGATTTTTCAGTTTCGACGGCTTTCTTGACCATGTAAACCGAATCATATGCCAAGGCAGCAAACGTTGGTGCATCTTCACCGAATTTTGCCTTGTATGCCTTGTTGAACTTGGAAACAAGCGGATTCGTTGCGGCTGAAAGAGCCGTGAACGGTGTCGTGTAGTAAATGTCTGATGAGTTTGCGTTTCCGGCAATCTTGATCATCTTGTCGTCAGACATTCCGTCAGCACCCAAAATTGGCTGCTTGATGCCGGCTTCGCGAGCCTGCTTGATGATCGTGCCGCATTCCGTATAGTATGCAGGAATGTAGAGCGCATCAAAATTCTTGCTCTTGATGGATGTCAAAATCGAATTGAAGTCCTTGTCGCCTGCTTGGAAGTACTGTGTAGCAACGACTTGGCCCTTGAATGCTTTCTTAAAGGCCTTTGTGATGCCAGTGCCGTAATCACTGGAATTGTCTGCCAAAATTGCCACTTTCTTTGCCTTCAGCGTATCGTAAGCAAACTTGGCAGCCGTAATCCCTTGGTAGTCGTCTTTAAAGCATGCACGGAAGACATAAGGCTGAACCTTGCCTTTCTTGTCAAGCGTAAAGTCTGGTGCCGTTGCCGATGCCGAAAGGAATGGCACGTTTGCTTTGTTTGCCGTTGGAATCGTTGCCGTGCCGGCATTTGTCGTTGCCGGTCCGATCAATGCGACAGCCTTGTCCTGAGAAGTCAATTGAGCCGCAACGGAAGCACTGGTTGAAGTCGAACTCTTGTTGTCGCGATAGATTGCCTTGATTTTCTTCTTTTTGCCGTTGACGTTGACGCCGCCTTTTGCATTGATTTCCTGAACGGCCAATTCGATCCCGTTCTTTTCTTGTTGGCCATAACCTGCCGCAGCACCGGAAAGTTCCATGTTGACGCCGATTTTAATCGTGTCGCCTGCTTGATTTCCTTTGGAAGCTGCTGATTTGGCCGTACATCCTGCCATAAATGCTGAACACATCATTGCTGCAGCCGCAAAGCCTGCCATTTTCTTCATTTTCATAAAACATCCCAATCCCTTCGTTTGATGATCCTGATATTGATTCTCACCGATTAAGAAAAAAATTAAGCCTTCATCCTAAATGGACGAAGGCTTTTTAATCCCGGGAGCCCTCATCCAACTACACTCAAACAAGGACTCAGCAACATAAAAATCTTAATTTTTACATTCCTGAATCCTTGATAATAATTAGACGGGCAAATAGCGAAGCGCACTGAAACGATTTATGTTTTTTATTCATGTCACAATTCATTTCAACCACTCCTTTGTACTTTATTCCCTCTGTCGGTTTGATTAATGCTATTATATTTATAAAAAAATTAATTGTCAACATTTTTTCTAATTTTTTTGCAATGTTTTTTGAGATCACGCACTCTGTTTCCAATGTCTCAAAATCTTTTTAAGAAAGATTGTTTCTTTGAAACGCTGATGTGCTATGATTATTACATAGATTAGAATGAAATGAGGTGTCAGAGTGAAAGTAAGCATTGCACAGATCGATATTGCTTATGGAAATGTTTTCAAAAATTATGAACGAACGGCAAATGCTCTGCAAAAAGCCATGGCCAATCATCCAGACGTCATCGTTTTGCCAGAAATGTGGAATACAGGCTATGCGTTGGACCAACTTGACGAACTGGCAGACGAAAACGGCGAGCGGACAAGGACTTTCCTTTCTGCATTTGCCAAAAAACATGACGTCAATATCGTCGGAGGCTCTTGTGCCGTCAAACGCCAAGGCAAATTTTGGAACACCGCTTATGATTTTGACAGAAAAGGGCAGCTGATCAACGAATACGACAAGGTTCATCTCTTTGGACTCATGCAGGAAGACCGGTTTATCGCTCCGGGAAATTCTGAGAGCAGTTTTGAAATCGATGGCATAAAATCGAGCTGCGTCATCTGCTACGACATTCGTTTTCCGGAATGGGAGCGCAAACTGATGTCTTCCGGTGCAAAAATCCTGTTCGTTTCCGCTCAGTGGCCTGACGTCCGCATCAAGCAATGGGAGATTCTGCTTCGTGCACGCGCAATCGAAAATCAGGCCTTTGTTGTCGCAGCCAATCGAGTCGGAGATGCTCCAAACGATCATTTTAACGGACACAGCCTGATCATCGATCCGTTTGGAGAAATAATCGCAAACGGATGCAGCGGACAAGAAGAGATCGTTTCAGCAATCCTTGACCTTTCGCTCGTCGACAAGGCGAGAGGAAACATCCCGGTCTTTAAAGATCGGCGCCTGGACCTTTATTAAACATTAAAAAAACAGGACCTTGTCGCACTTAACTGCTTCAATGGTCCTGTTTTCCGTTTCAAAATCAGTTGCTAAAAATGCTTTGAATCAGCTCCTGCAGCTTGTCGTCCGAAATGCTGCCGATAACTCTGAACGTGATCACAAGCACGATAATATTGGCAATCATGACCAGCGTTCCTGAATAAATTTTGTTCATCCTGTTTTCATTTTGGGCAGCATAAACGAGCGAAACGTTCCATTCAAGCCATGAAGCCGCAAGCAAAAGCATCGCAAGCAAAATGACTGACGACGAGCTTGAAACGACGAACCCGGACAGAATAAACAACGCATCTGCAATCAAAATAACGTTGCTGTAATGAGCAACCTTGTTTGAAAACGTCAAAAAATTCGTCTTTTCATCTCGTCCGCAAAAAAGATAGGCAATACCGACCATCGCCAAAGCTGCGCAGAAAAAGACGATGAACCCCGTCAGATAAAAACCAAAGCCCATGCCTGAGGATTCGTAGGACGAATCACCAAAGAAACTTGCAACCGAGCTTGAAGCAGCCTCAACAATCGCATTGACATACTTGCCGATGCCGACGATCAAAAACAATGATTCCAAAGCAAGCGAAATCAAGCCCGCATACTTGTTCGTCTGCTTGACTTCAGTCGGGTTCTTCCACGAAGTAACCAGCCAATTCCAATAGCTTGCGGCATTTTTCTTAAGTTCATCGGTATCGATTTGAGAAACGGCTTCCGTCACCTTTGATGCCACGTCTTTTTCAGGCGTTTCAGCAGTCTGATCATTTTTGACTTCTTTTGTTTCTTCCGTTTGCTTGTTTTCTTCCATTTTATATTTCCCCTCTCATGCATAAAAAATGCAGAGCCAATCCGAAGCTCTGTATTTTAACCAACACTACTTGACTTTGATGCCATTTGCGGCAAGGTTGTGCTGAAGCACCTCAAGCGAACTGTCTTTCGTCGACACCGTACCATCGTCTTCCGTATCGATGCTGTCAATGTTCGTATGATCTCCTTCGATCGAAACGTTGCCGACGGTAACTTCAACCACCCTGGTGTTGCTGTCGTCTGCTTCATCGTCTTCATCATAATCATCTTTGACAGTGTAAAGAACCGCAATCGTGATCTTGTCCTTTCTGGATGCCTCAAGACCTGACTTATCGTTCAATTCAACAGACGTATCTTTTTCATCGCTGTAATCAGAATAGGCGGACGTCGGCACGAAATACATATTGATGAACGTGTTGACGTACTTTTCGAATTCACCGTACGGATATTCGTCGTTAACCATTGAATCAGTGACCTTCTTGATTTCATCAAGATCTTTTGTTGCAGCAAGTTCCTTTAACCCTTGAACCGTGTACGTGAATTCTTTTTTGCCCCGGAAGTCGAACTTTTCATAATCGGTAAATTCGGAAGGAAGCTTGATCGTCACCTTGTCGCCGTTGCTTAACGAGCCGTTCTTCTTGATGTGGAACATGACTTCGCCCTTGTACTTCTTGCTTGTGATGGCAATCAGACCTTTGCCGTTATATCCGTATGCCTGAACGTTCAAATCCTTGGCAATATCTTTGGCGGTAACCTTTTTCGTCTTTTTGAGACCTTTTACGGTATACGTCTTAGATTCGCTCTTAATCGGGTTTTCCTTATCACCGGTCTTAATCGTCACGACATACTTGTCGCCGTTTTTTAAGTTTTGTTCTTTGTTTACTCTGACGCGCGTATCTTTGACCCAACGCTCAACTTTGACAAGTTTGTCTCTTTCATCAGACGTTGCTTCGCTTTCAAGTGCTTCAGCATTAAGTTCGTTTGACTTGAGCTTTTCCGTCAGATAATCATCAAGCTTGAGTTTTTTGGCAAAGACGTCAACCATGTTCGAATTGATTTTTTCGTTGTCCAAATCAGCAATGCCGTGCCCACTGTAGCCTTCATACTTGACTTTGACGTCATCCAACACGCTCTTTTTTTGTGAACATGCGCTGACCATGACAACGGACAAAGCCATTACCGCAATCAGCAATAGCTTTCTTAGTTTCATACCCTTTCTCATGAAACAATTCCTCCAATTTTATGTAATTACGCTAGATACTTACATAATATCAATTTTAAAATCAAAAGTTTCCACCCTAATTTTCATTAGTCGAATGTAATCTTTCTATAACATTCAAATTTCAGAATTCTCTGTCGGACACGGTTATTTCGAAAAGGCATCCAGGTTTTCACTGTCGTAAGCAAGCTCTGCATTTAAATAAAAAAGACCCGCTGAACGTCACATTCAACGGGCAAAAGATTACTTCAAATAAATTTTTCTCAAATCTTCTTGTTCATTTGCGCTAAGCTTCAGCTCTTTTTCCAAATATTCGCCAAGGCTTCCGTATTCACGAGCCATCGTACCGAGCGCACAATCCAAATAATGCTCGGAAACAGAGCCCAAATTAAAAATATTCTTGGCAAAAATTTCGCCTTTTTGCAAGGCACGGACCTCTTCTTTTTTCTGCTGTCCTCTCAGGTACTTGTTGGATGCCAGGTAATCAGCTCGAATCACCGTTTCATCAACGCCAAGCACCGTTAACAGATAGACGGCACCCATCCCTGTTCTGTCCTTTCCGGCAGAACAATGAAACAAAACCGATTCGTCGTCTTTGTCGTTTGCAAGCAAAACATCGAAAAATTCGCGATACGCTTTTTTGGCGCAATCCTGCAAAACAATATCGTTGTAGGCATCCAGCATATCTTTGAATGCCGCTTGCTCATCAACGTAGTAATTGCGCCTTGATTCCCATTTGTCGTTCCCGCTCCTCGTTTCGTCAACGGGAAAAACCGGTGCGAAGTGATAGCTTACGCTTGCCGGAATTCGATCGGGCTCATTTTTTCGTTCAGACATGGATCTGAAATCAACGTCATGTTTCAAACCGTATTTTTCAAGAAAAACAACATCATCATCGTTCAGATCGCTGAGTTTCCCGCTTCTGATGATTTTCTTCTCCTTTAAGACATGACCATCGTGCGTTTTGATTCCGCCCATGTCGCGGAAATTGTCGCAATTCGTCAGCATCGCTTGTTCCTCGCTTTCGTCTTATTCTAAGAAATTATAAGCCAGTTTTGACGACATTGCAAAGAATTATGTTCTGATTTTTGAATCTTCCGTAGACAAAAACTGGGAGAAGGCCAGGGTGTGTTTCTGCTTTTGGAGTCGCAGAGGCTTCATTTGGACGTGCAACCCGAGTTTTGCAGGACTTTTCTAAAAAATGCAGCGCCGACACGGAAATCAACGCCCTGAATTCTCTTTATTCGTTAGAATTCTTGAGGTATGTCAGGCGTTTACGGGCAGATTTCAAAAATCAACGTTTTGCCCGTAATCCGCTTTGAATCTCGAGGGACAGTAGACAAAAACTGTGGAAAATGTGTGATTTTTGTCTACCGCCGACTCAAAAATCGGGGTGCGCGAATCTGAAAGTAGACAAAAACCGGGGGAAATGTGTGATTTTTGTCTACCGGACACTTCAAATTCGGGGGTGTGCAGACCCTAAAGTAGACAAAAACCGTGGGAAATGTGTGATTTTTGTCTACCGGACACTTCGAATTCGGGGAGCGCGGACTTGAAAGTAGACAAAAACCGGGGTGAATGTGTGATTTTTGTCTACCGGACACTTCAAAACGGGGGGCGCGGTCCTGAAAGTAGACAAAAATCGGGAGAAATGCGTAATTTTTGTCTACCGCTGACTCCAAAATCGGTCTGCGCTACCCCGAAAGTAGAACAAAATCTCGAAAAATCGGAAAAATGTTCTACCGCTGACT
>ERZ1034871.1737-NODE-1737-length-10272-cov-27.659195_pt1 | contig 10272 bp, 10 predicted proteins | sample MGYA00520631_ERZ1034871 | MGnify/ENA primary metagenome ERZ1034871 (study PRJEB33766, sample SAMN09781721) | gut metagenome | biome: gut microbiome | host: Homo sapiens | place: Madagascar | study: EMG produced TPA metagenomics assembly of the PRJNA485056 data...
AATTCTGTGGTAGAGACTTATCGCCCAAGTGCTGTTATCGGCAGTAAGCAGATACAGTATGTGGGGTATTATGAACATGATGGAGGCAATATGAATGAAATGCTCAATACCAATTTCACGTTAGATACGGATGTCCCCAAGTTGAAGTTGGGCTTCTCAATATCCGCCCAATGCCTGTGGTATACGCTGAAACAGAGTAAAGAGGTGAGTAATTATCCTACCAGCTATATGGATAATGACGGTGTGATGCATGAGTGGAAAGCAGGTGATGAAAATGATGCTTATCTCAGGTATCTGATCAGGGATTATAACGACAGCTATTATCTCAAATACAGAGTACCTTTTGCCATGAATGTCAATTTCAAGGTAACAAAGAAACTCTTTGATGAGAAACTGAATGTAGCTCTGTTCTGCAACAAACTGTTGGATTATACTCCCGAATATGAGAACAATGGAGTAACGATCCGCCGTCATGTAACTCCCTATTTTGGATTAGAAATGAATGTAAAGATATGAAGAGATTGTTGATTATATGTATGATGACCTGTAGTTTTATCATTTCCTCCTGTCATCGGGATGAAGATTCCCTGTTTACCGAAGCTTCCATCGTGTTGCAGGGAGAAACGGATATCGTTCTCGACAGGGTCCAGGGTACGGTAAGTCTTACCAATCTGAATACCACCCAGGTTTTCACCGTATCATCATTTGAAGGGAATATAGCCAGAGCCAGTATTCTTCGGGGTTCTTATGCTATCCTGGTAGAGGGTACTGCCCAATATCATGACGCTTCAGGTAAAACCTACATCAGGATGTTCAGGGCAAGTACCGATTATGTGGGATTGGAAAAGGAAGGACATAATGAAGCGATGTTGAACATAATTTGGATGTAAATCATGAAGAAGAGATATTTCATATTATTTCTGTGCTGTGTGTCTTGGTTTACTGGAAGGTCTGCAGTAACAGATTCTGCCAGGATAGAGCATCATGCTACGTGGAAAAACTGGCAGAAGGAGACAGCATGGCAAAATCCCGCCATTCATGGGCTTAGCCTCACGCTGCCTTATTCTGAAGTGTATGTCCAGATGGATTACCTGCATCAATCTGCTCCCTTTGTACTGCAGAAGGGAACAGGGCATTTCCTCTCTGAGGCCAAGGCTGAAACCTTCCTTCGCTTGAGCAACCACTCTTCTGCTTGGGGGGCAGCATCTTACATGACGGGAAAGCAATATCAGGTCAGCTGGAATTCTTCTTCTGATTATGATTTGCTGAATCCTTATATTCTGGCGGATACTCTAGGAGGTGACACACATTGTGAACGGTATGGTTTTCAGGGCGGATATGCTGTTAGCAAGGGGAAATTCCAACTCGGTATTGAAGCGATTTTCAGAGCAGAACATGAATATCGGAATGTGGACCCGAGAATGCGAGGTATTGTCACAGATCTGACTCTACGCCTTGGTACTGCCTATGATTTCGGTAAATACCAGTGGGCTGCCGGTCTAGAAGGGAATGTATACAAGCAGACCAATGATGTGGATTTCTATCGGGAACTGGGTGTTATACCTGAGTTTCAAATGACAGGATTGGGAACAGAATACAGTCGTTTCTCCGGAGATAAACGCACCTTATATTATAAAGGTGGAGGATATGGAATAAATCTGGATGCCAATCCGTTGAACGAAACTGGTTTTTATGGTCATGCCAAGCTTTGGAGACGGCAATATAAACGTATGCTTGCCGATTTGAATTCCGTGCCCTTAACCCAGTTGTTTTATCATTCTGCAGAAGTCTCCTTGGGATGGAAGCACATGGGAGGGAGCCGTCAGGTAGCCTTAGATGGAAACCTTGTTTTTGTCAGACGTAGTGGTGATGAAAACATCATTGGCAAGTCCTCTGCCCAATATTATCCTATTATCGGTAAACTTACGATGTATAAGAATTATCTTATAGATACCTATCTCAGAGGACTTTACGGATGGGGGAGTGGCTCTGGTACATGGTGCTTGAATGGAAAGATCGGATATTGGAGCAATCGTGAGCGATATGTCTATCCTGAACGCAAAATGGAGGCTGCTAAGATCTATGGAAGATTGGGTGGACAGTGGATGCGCAGTCTCTCCCGAACTGTGGCCCTTACTGTGGACATGGCGGCAGCCTATTATGGTAATGTCAGTTCTGGTATCGTCATGCCTTATGCCAATATGAAGGCTTCGTTCCAGGACATGATCAATCATCAGTACCAGTTTGAAAAAGCAGGCTATGGAATGCTCTCTGCTAAGATACGTAGTGATTATCGGCTATCAGGCTCACAGATCGGCTTGTTTGCCGAATTAGGTGGAGATTGGATAACTTGTTCTGAAAACGAACACCAGCACCATCTGCATTTGGCTCTTGGTATCACATTCTAAAGTATAATATAGTATTAATGTAACTAAAAGTAGAAAAATGAAAAAGTTAATTTTAAAGAGTATGATGTTGCTTTCGGTGTTGGCATTGACTTTCACCTCTTGTAGCGACAATGATGACAAAGTAGTTACCACTCCTGTGTCATTGAGTATTGAAATGCCATTGGGACTGGAGAATATAGTTCTCTCCAATGCCAAAGCGGTTTTTACCAATGTAACTACCAATGAAACGTTTATCCAGGAGCAGTTCCAGGAAAAAAATGGTAGCTTTATGGCATCTCTTGCCGATGTGCCTGAAGGAACATACAATGTTGCCATCAGCGGTGACCTGAGTTTTACTAAGGATGGTATTGCCGGTAGCAGTAAAATCAATCAGAAGAGCGAGAATGTGAGTGTAAAATCCGGCAATGCCCAAGTCAAGTTGGCTGTGAACACATTCAATGCTAAGGGAGGTTTCGTTATCTCAGAGATTTTCTTCACGGGTACGCTTACTCCAGAAGGAAAGCAGTATTCTGATGACCAGTATTTCATTCTTTCCAATAATTCTGATGTTACGCTCTATGCAGACAGTATAGCGGTTCTGGAATCTAAGTTCCTCACAGTAACAAAATATGATTATAATCCGGATATCATGAACGAAGCAATGACGGTAGATGCTATCTATATGATTCCAGGAAAGGGTACGGAAGTTGCAGTAGAACCAGGCAAATCTCTTGTCTTGGCATTGAATGCCAAGAATCATACAGAAGCAAACTCAGCTTCATTTGATTTAAGTAAGGCTGATTACGAATTCTATGATGAGAGTTCAAATCCACGCTACACAGACGATGACAATGCCAGTGTTCCTAATCTGGATAAATGGTATTGCAGTTCGCTTACCTATTTCTCTTTGCATAACCGTGGTTTCAAGACTTATGCCATTGCCCGTATGCATGGCGATAAGGAGAAGTATCTCGAAGAGAATACTTACGATGCCAGCTATGTGATGAAAGTGAATGGTAATGCTTATCCGATGACAGCCAAGAACTGTATCAAGGTTCCTAATTCCTGGATACTGGATGCGGTTAATCTTTCTATTGCATCTATGTGGCAATGGAATCTGGTATCTGCAAACCTTGATGCAGGATGGGCTCATTGTGGTCAGGTAGACAAAGATGAAAACCGCTACGGCAAGTCAGTAATCCGTAAGAAGGATGCTGATGGCAAATGGGTTGATACCAATAACTCTACCAATGATTTCGAATCAGATGCAACAGTCTCTTTCCTGAAGAAATAGGCATTCTTGTATAATTTTAAAAAAGAAAAATTTATGAAGAATCAGTTTTTGGGATTATTCCTTCTCTCTTTGTTTCCAGCTTCATTGTTTGCTCAGACTGTGGAGCAGGACACTTCCGTGCGACAGGGCAAGTTGAAGAATGGACTGACTTACTATATACGACATAATAATAAAGAGGCAGGCCTTGCCGATTTCTATATTGCCCAGCGCGTAGGTTCCATCCTTGAGGAACCCCGTCAGCGTGGACTGGCTCATTTTCTGGAGCACATGGCTTTTAATGGTACCAAGCATTTCCCTGGCAAGGGGAAGAAGTTGGGAATCGTGCCTTGGTGTGAAACCATAGGTGTCAAGTTTGGAGCCAACCTGAATGCCTATACATCTGTAGATCAGACAGTCTATCACATCGGGTCTGCCCCTGTCAAGCGTGAGGGCATTATCGATTCGTGTCTTCTGGTACTCAACGACTGGAGCCAGTATATCAATCTCGAACCTAAGGAGATAGACAAGGAACGTGGTGTTATTCATGAAGAGTGGAGAAACCGGCGTACCGGTATGGCCATGCAGCGCATGATGGAGAATGTGATGCCAAAAATCTACAAGGGAAGCAAATATGAAGATTGTATGCCTATCGGCAGTATGGATGTTGTTGATAACTTTCCTTACAGAGATTTGCGCGACTATTATCAGAAGTGGTACAGGCCTGATCTTCAGGCCATCGTGGTTGTGGGCGACTTCGATGTGGATATGATGGAGAAGAAAATCCAGAAACTTTTCGGTAAGATCAAAGCCCATAAGAATCCTGCAGAGCGTGTCTATTATCCCGTAAATAACAACGACAAGATGATAGTTGCCATTGAGAAGGACAAGGAGCAGCCTATTATCATCGGCCATCTCTACATGAAAACCGATGCCACTCCTGACAGCGAAAAGAGCCAGGTAAAGTATCAGCGTGATGACTATGTAAGCGGACTCATCACTTACATGCTCAATGGCCGTCTCTCAGAAAAGAAACAGGTGGCAAATCCTCCATTCATGAGTGCTACCGTAAGGAATGGTGCTTTTTTTGTTTCCCGTACCAAGGATGCCTTCTGTATGAGCATCAGCTGCAAGCAGGATCACGTACTCGGTGGTATCTACGAGGCTGTGGGTGAAATAGAGCGTGCCCGCCAGCATGGTTTTACAGAGAGTGAACTGGAACGTGCCAAGAAACTCTATCTCAATGCAGCAGAACGAAAACTGAAGATGGAGAAGGATTATCGCAACGCCCATTACGTAAGCCAGTGTGTGGATCATTTCCTTGAAGGAGAGCCTATCCTTACTCCAGCCTATAATCTGCAACTGGTAAAGCAGTTTGATGGTGAAGTAACCCTGGCTGAGGTTAATCAGTCTGTAGGTAACATCATTACGGATAAAAACCAGGTATTTGTGATGTATGGCCCAGATAAGGAAGGATTTGTTATTCCTTCAGAATCAGAAATAGAAGCTACGGTACTTGCTGCCCAGAAAAAGCAATATGAACCGTATCAGGAGGAAAAGATTCCTTCTACGTTGATGTCTGCCTTGCCAAAACCGGGCAAGATTGTGTCTGAAAAACCATACGGCAAGTTTGGCATGACAGAGATTACGCTTAGTAATGGTATGAAGGTTTACGTAAAACCTACCGACTATCAGGCAGACCAGGTAATGATGAGCATGCGCGCTGAAGGTGGAACCTCACTTTACGGAAATGGGGATATTCCTAATTTCTCTCTCTTGACAAGTGCCATCACAGAAGCGGGTGTAGGCGACTTTTCAGCTACTGCTTTGCGTAAGGCTTTGGCAGGAAAGTCAATCAGGCTGACTCCATCCATCAGTAGTGAAGGCCAGCGTATAGCAGGCTCATCTTCTGTAAAGGATATGGAAACCATGCTCCAGCTGGCACACCTTTATTTCATGGCACCCCGTAAAGACAGTGTGGCATTTGAGGGGTTGAAGAATCGAACGCTGTCATTTCTGAAAAACCGTAATGCAAGTTCCAAGGTGGTTTACAATGACTCCCTTTCTGCCGTTCTCTATGACCATAACCTGCGTATGGCTCCTGTCACCGGTGAGGTTCTTGCCAAGGCTGATTACGGGCGCATTATGGAAATCTATCGTGAACGCTTCAGCGATGCTAGCAATTTCAAAACCGTTTTCATCGGAAAGATAGACATGGCAGAACTTCGTCCTTTACTCTGTCAGTATCTAGCTACCTTGCCTTCGACCTATAAGAAGGAGGAGACAGACAAGAAAAACGTTCCGCAGATTGTTATGAAGAACGAAACGGTGAAGTTTGTTCATCAGCAGGAAACACCGCTTGCCAACGTGAGCGTGTTCTATACGGGCAACGTACCGTTCTCACCAAAGAACGATCTGGTGCTGGATGTCCTGACCCGTGTATTGCAGATAGCCTATACAGATTCTGTAAGAGAGGAGAAGGGAGGTACCTATGGAGTAGGAGTCAGTTTCAACCTTGAGAAGGATGCCCTTCCAAATGCCTTACTTCGCATTACCTACAAGAGTGATCCGAAACGTTATGAAGAACTGAATCCTATTATCTACCAGCAACTTCAGAACATCGCAGATAAGGGACCTTTAGCCAGCAGTATGGATAAGGTGAAGAAATATCTGAAAAAACAATACCAGCAGATGATTATCACCAACGACTACTGGAGTTATGTTATCTGGCATGAGTTGGATGATGATGCCGATTTTGATAAAGATTACTATAAGATGGTGGATTCTCTTACTTCTGAAGAGGTGCAGCAGATGGCACAGACTCTGCTCAAACAGAATCATCGGATAGAGGTAACAATGCTGTCTGAGTAATAATCAGAATTATTTCATTAAAAATAAAACCCGGCAAGAGAATAGCTGCAAGCTATCTCATGCCGGGATTTTTCATTTTACGATAGAAGTTTGAGCGAACTTTAGCAAAGTTCCCATTGGACATACAAAACGACAGTAGGGACGTGTGATTATAAAGGATATTGCGATGAAAAGAAGCGCAATCACAATCACTATCCATGAGGCAGAATGGAAGATAAATGCCGAGAATGGTTCAAAATCAGTCCATTCGCTCCAAACTCCTCCCCATATACATATCATCAATAATGCCCATATCATCTTGCGAAGCTTATCAAGCCGTTTTATAGTAACGGGTCTCATTTTTAACTTGTATTTCACGCATCTGCCAGCTATCTGTTGCAGGGAGCCATACGGACATACATGGGTACAGTAATGCGACTTCTTTCCAAAAAGCGGATAGATAAAGGCTGTTACCAGCATGACTATCGCTATGATGCTGACCGATATTTCCATGCCATGGGCTGCAAAGCCCAGCAGGAAGGTATAAGAAAGGCAGGTACCACACCAGAAGCCGAGCACAATGACATTCAGTATCAGTTGACAGAAATGGTATCTTCTGTTCTTGATAAACAATGGCAGAATGGCTGCCATCAGGACAACAGCTATCCCTATGATGTTTCTGAGAGAGAACAGGGAAGAGCTGTTGTTTTCGGAAGGACTTAAACTGCTGCTACCATTTTCTGAATCTTCAGTCGCTAAATGCGCTTTAGCATACAGAAGTCCCTGATGCATGTTTCCGATGATAGCTTTGGATGAGAAAGTAGCACCTGTGACAGCATCCACCTTCATATCCATAGCTTTGTCTATCGTTTTACCTTTCCATTTTTCAAACAGAGTAGAGGCATTGTCAAAGAATTCCTTGGTCTCATCATTCTTTAATGCAATGATGTTTTCTACAACGCCATTCCTGATTACTATTTTGAGTGGAACCTTTCCTCCATATCCCATGATGTTGGATGCTAGAACAGAAGTATTAATCTCTGCTCTTCCGTTTCCAAACATGCGTAGCGTGTCGTTGCTTGCAGTTTCTGCCTTCTGTTCAGATTTGAGAGAGTATCCAAACACTTCATGATGCTTTGTGATGGCAAGTGATGAAACAACAATCAGACAAATGAAAAGATTTACTACCTGTTTTATCCGGAAAAATGATTTCATATTACACTTAATCCTTTCTTTCCTGTTTTATCTTATTTATGTTTCAGGTAATAAGCAATACCGCGTTTTACGTTTTCTTTCACAGCTTTGCTTGAGAAAGTGGCTCCAGTAACGCCATCTACTTGGACTGAAGCGGCCTTGCTGACTTTCATGCCGTTCCATTTATTGAGCAACCCCTGTTTTACCTTATTGAAGAATTTGGGCGTTTCCTGGTTGGCAAGCGGTTTGATATCTATAATCTTTCCTTTCTTGATGTGGATGGAGAGAGGGGTGTTGCCACGAAATCCCCTTACATCTTTACCCAAAGTAGTGGTGTTGATAATGTAACTGCCATCTGCTTCTTTCGTCATAATCTCTGAATGAGAATTTTTGGTTGTTGCAGTCATGTTACCAATCAATCCTGTGCTCAGTAAGGCTGCTAAAATGAATATTCTTTTCTTCATAATTGTATTGATATTTCTATAATAGAATGCAAAATTACACAATTATTCTGTAATATACAAGACCCTATAGAAAAATCATCATTTTTAGGTATAGCCCTTCCAATGATGAGAATGAACCTTCCATTGCTATGGTAGGCAGAATCTGTCTTCCCAAATCTCATCCAAATATCAAAAAAGCTAGAAAATACTTCTCGGTATTATAGCTGTAGTAGGAGATAACGATAGCATGGTTGTTACTCATGGCCTTGATGATGTCTTCCTGAAAGTTTCTGCCAGAAGGCATATCTTTCAAAAGGACTCGTTCCTTGAGCTTGCGGCTGTTGCTGACCATAGCATTGAGAGAGAAGGCATTGAGCATCCAACTTCGGGTACTTCCTTCCTCGAAGCAGTCGCCATACTCTATGTAATAACGATAGCCGCTGCCACAGCGGACAAAATGGCTCTGTTTTATATTAGAAAAGCGGACAAAAATATAATTAAACGTATGATAGACAGATGCTTAGACGATTTCTTTAAAAAAAACATGGTGATTAAAAAAACGATAAGTCCAGAGCGATACAGCAATGAGGAACCAAATATAACTTTTTTCAAAACTGATAGGTGTAACTACTAGTAATATAGTAGAGACGCTGTCTTGGTGATATACGAATCGTTGCTGCAACGAAAAAAATCCGTGAGATCTGTGGGACATTAGAACAAGAATCAAAAACTCCTCCAAAAATTTGATAGTTTCACAGAAAACTCTTATATTTGCAGTCAAAAAGGAGATACAATAATGAAGACAATAGAACAGATTTTGAAAATAAAGGCAGTAGTGCTTTATATACTGAAAGCATTCCCAGAAGGAGTTGATTATATTCATCTCTTTAAGGTAATGTATTTTGCGCAGCAAGATCAGTTGAAAGAGTATGGATTGCCAATCATGTACGATACCTTTGTTGCAAGAAAGCATGGTCCTGTACCTGCTTTAACCTATAAGGTGTTGCGTGGTATTGAAGGCAAGGCTGACCTTTCTTCGCCAGAATTGAAGGATTTTGCAGATTCATTGAATATAGCCATCTCTCAGGATGGTCATCAACTTGTTCTAGCTTCCAAGAATGCGGAATGCGATATGGATGAACTGTCTGTAGCTGATGTGAAGATGTTGGATAAATGGATTGAAAAGTGCAAGGATGTAGAATCCTTTGACCTATCCGATAAGTCACATGAAGACAGAGCTTGGAAACGTGCAAAACGTCAGGCTGACAAGACAGGTGAGGACTCCAAGATAACCATGTATGATATGGCAGCTGCGGCAGGAGCAAGCAAAGACATGCTATGCGTAATTCGTGACCGCCAATCAGTTCAAAAAGCATTATCATGGATTTAAGGGAGTTGCAGAAATCCTATCTTGATAATCTTCGTAAGGTTACCGAAGATAAATTAGAAATAGGTTCATTGGTACGAACAGTCATTTCAATAGAAGAAGGCTTGGTCTTCAAGGATGGAAGAAAGCAGAAACCAAAGAAGTTAGTAATTATCGGAGTAGATAAAGTGAAAAAAGTATGTTATGGTTCTGTATTGGTTAATACAAAAATGGTGGTCTCAACCAGCAATCCGTCCCATGCATTCCCAATCATCAAGCTATACAAGGCGCCTCTAATCAGCAAGCTGTAATAAGGCGGTCCCAATTCCATCAAAGCTGCGCAATGTTTCTTCTGATCCACAGTTTGAAGAATGGGTCGTTGAAAGATACGGTATCTCCATCCACTGTTCTACCGAATTCAAATGGTTTTTCTATCATAATCGGTTTTTTTTTCGTTATTATTGAATGTAAAGATAGTAATAATCTTCTTAGTAAGAACTTTATTACTAATTAATTTTTTAGTTGTGATATTGGCAGTATTTCCTGATTCCATGAAGCGTACCTTGGAGATGGAATGGAATTACCCACAAGTCTTTCGCTTGTAGGTAGTTGAATACTATCACTCTCTTTGATGGAAAGAATCATTGAGAATTTTACACATGTCATCAAGGTGTTCTTCTGCCAGGCCTTCATTCCATTTAGTATGGTCATCCTCAGCCATTCTAAACATCTTCAGCAACTTGATACTTTGCAGTGACTTGT
>ERZ1034871.1738-NODE-1738-length-10269-cov-11.082240_pt1 | contig 10269 bp, 9 predicted proteins | sample MGYA00520631_ERZ1034871 | MGnify/ENA primary metagenome ERZ1034871 (study PRJEB33766, sample SAMN09781721) | gut metagenome | biome: gut microbiome | host: Homo sapiens | place: Madagascar | study: EMG produced TPA metagenomics assembly of the PRJNA485056 data...
ATATAGAAAAAATCAGTAAAATTTTGAATGATTTATTGAAAAAAGAGAAGACTATCTACTCTTTAAATATTGACTATCAAGAATTGTATTATTCTGAAACGATTGCATTTCTTGAAAGTTTCAATTATAAAGAAAAGCTGAAAATAGAGCTGACAGAACGGATTCCTCTTTATAGAAATAACCACTATTCAGAAATTGTTCCACGTGAGATAATAAAATCAATCAAGCAGATGGGCTATGATATTGCCTTAGATGACTTTTTATTGGGTGTTAATTCATTTAGGAGCTTAATTGACTTGCATCCCTACATATCACGAATAAAATTATCAACCTTGGAGTTTAAAAATATTCTTGAATCAGAACAACTCTCCAACTATTTATTAGCAATAGAGTCGATTATCACATCATTTGATAAAGAAATAGTTATTGAAGGCGTGGAAGAAGAAGCGCTTCTGAAAACTTTTCCTCAAGAGTGGAAACAGCAAAGTTACTATTACAGTATTCCACATCAGTTTTATTGAGAGGACTAGTTTATGATTTATGTCAATGATATTCAAGATATATTTGGGAGTAATTTTATTGTAAAAATGTTTTTAATTCCTGGCATTTTAGGGATGATTTATATTTTTAAATATTTAATTCGCCACTATAAATTAAATAAGAATAGTTTTTTTACCTATATTTTATATTCCACGAATTTCACATTTCTAATCATTGTTTTAAAATTATTATTTACCCAAATTGATAAAAACTCACCAGAAGGCGGACTATTAAGTGATGCTTCATTAATTTTTGTTGTTGTGGCTATCGATTACTTTGTTGTATCCTACTATAAATACGTAGAATATGCAGTCATACCGTTATTTTTACTCTTTTATGCCTTGTATACTTACACTTATGGATTTGACATACGTTCAACTGTGCTTGTCTTATTGGCACTCTTTTTATTTTGGACGAGTTTATACATCATTTCCAAGTACCGATTGCTTGTAACAAAAAAACGTTACTTCTATTTATTCGCGAGCTTTCCTATCACTCTATCTGTCATGCTCATATCTAGTTCCAGATTTCAATTTAGTTTAGGTTATTCTGTAGGTATATTTTTAAAAATATGCATTATGCTATTTATTGCTGAAAAAGTATTAGCGATTTTAAAGTTGATCGTTCAAGAATATTCTGAATTGAGGAAGTACTCCTACATGGATACTCTTACGAATACTTATAATAGGAGAAAATTTGAGGAAACTTTACAAGAAATCATTGAAAGTCAGTATATGTCAGTTTTTACTGTCGTCCTTTTTGATGTGGACGCCTTTAAGCATATAAATGATACTTATGGTCATGCTGCTGGTGATCATACATTAAAAGAGATTTGTGAGCTTGTTAGGATTAAGTTAAAAAAAGAAAATACATCTGGTCAGTTATTCCGTTATGGAGGAGATGAGTTTTTCATCATATTTAGAAATAATCTAGAAGAAGAAGTCAAGGAGATTATGGAAGACATTGTTGATATGGTCTCAACTTATGATTTCGAGTATGAAAAAAATAGCTTCAAGGCTTCAATATCTGTAGGAGCAGCTGAAGTAGTTGGCGCACAAGAGCAGCAAGAAATTATCAATGATGTTGATAAGAAACTTTATATTGCAAAGTCTAAAGGTAAAAATCAGGTCGTATATTGACAAGTAATACATATCCTCTACACCTATACTCACCAAAATCACCAAGAAGATGTTAAAATAATATTGTACAAATAAATTTACGCATATTAAGTGAAAAATATCATAAATTTTAACTGGTCGAAGATTTAACGAAACAAGGCGATTGTGTAAGCATTGGCAATGGCCTTTTTATATGTCAACCAAAGTTAAATCTTACTTTTTGTGAAATAAGAAGTATTGATATTGGTGCTTAAAAGTAGAGGTTTGTGTACGTGCCATTTTTGGTAAATTATTTAATTTTTCTATTCTTGGAGGATTTATGAAAGAATACATGCAGAAGATGGGCCGATCGCTCATGCTTCCGGTTGCGACTTTACCTGTTGCAGCTTTATTTACGGGGATTGGGTATTGGATCGATCCTACAGGCTGGGGCGCCAATAATGTATTGGCAGCCTTTATGATTCAAGCCGGGCAAACAATTCTGAATAACTTAGGATTACTCTTTGCTGTTGGACTGGCCTTTGGAATGTCCAAGGACAAAGATGGTTCCGCAGCACTGGCTGGCGTAGTATCTTTCTTTGTGCCAATGACTTTACTCAATCCTGATTCTGTGGCTCTCTTGCAAAGAATTGATGTCGAAAAAGTGAATACTGCATTCACTAAGATTAACAACGGGAACGTTTTTATAGGGATTTTAGCTGGTCTAATCGCAGCAGCAGTTTATAATAAGTTCAGTAACACGAAACTGCCGATGGCCTTGTCTTTCTTTAGTGGTCGGCGTTTAGTGCCAATACTTACTGCGGTTATAATGGCCGCACTTTCAGCTGTTTTACTTTTCCTTTGGCCTGCCGTTTTCGGAGGATTAACAACTTTTGGTAAAGCTATCGTTAATCTTGGGCCTTTAGGAGCTGGGATTTATGGTTTCTCGAACCGCTTGTTAATCCCAACAGGAATGCATCACGCACTCAATAACGTTTTCTGGTTTGATGCTGCAGGAATCAATGATATCGGTAATTTCTGGAAAAACATCGGAACTCAAGGGATTACGGGCCGTTATCAAGCAGGATTCTTCCCTATTATGATGTTTGGCTTGCCTGCAGGTGCATATGCAATTTATCGCAATGCACGTCCCGAAAAGAAAAAAGCTACGGCTTCACTTATGCTTGCTGCTGGCTTTGCTTCATTTTTCACTGGTGTAACCGAACCTTTGGAATTCTCATTTATGTTTGTGGCCTGGCCACTTTATGTTGTGCATGCGGTATTAACAGGGATTTCCATGTTTATCGCTGCCCTTTTCCATTGGACTGCCGGCTTTAACTTTTCGGCTGGTCTCATCGACTTCATCTTGAGCTTACGTGTGCCAATTGCGAATCAACCTTACATGCTTCTTGTGCTCGGTTTGGTTATGGCTGTCGTTTATTACTTTACTTTCGACTTTGTCATTAAGAAATTTAATATGATGACACCGGGTCGTGAGGAAGGTGGCGAAGGTGAGGAAGCGCCAGATTTATCTTCTGCAGATGAAAAATTTGCTTTTCTTGCTGGCCGTATTTATCAAGGTCTTGGCAATGATAATCTTAAAACAGTTGATAATTGTACGACACGATTACGTTTAACTGTCGAAAATTCTGACTTAGTGGATCAAGCTGCAATCAAAGCAACGGGTGTACCTGGCGTTCGCGTTTTGGACAAGAAGAATGTCCAAGTCATCGTAGGTACAGAAGTACAATTTGTAGCAGATGAATTGAAAAAAATTCAACAAACTGGAGAAGTTCCGGACCATATTGTAGCAACAACAGAAGAAGTTGTTCAACCAGATACTGAAGCAATCACGCAAGAAGTATTTGCGGTGGCTACAGGTAAAGTTATGCCGATCACGGAAGTTCCGGATCAAGTTTTCTCAGCTCAAATGATGGGAGATGGCTTTGCGATATTACCGACAAAAGAAGAAGTATTTGCACCAATTTCAGGTAAAATAACAAATATCTTCCCAACCAAACATGCAATGGGCATCCAAACAGAATCAGGCTTAGAAGTTCTTTTACATATGGGCTTAGATACGGTTGAGCTTAAAGGTGAGCCGTTTAAGTTAACTGTTTCTGAAGGCCAAGTTCTTAAAAAAGGCGATAAGATTGCTGATATGGATCTGCAAAAAATTAAAGCTGCAGGAAAAGGAACAGAGATTATTGTGGCTTTTACAAATGCAGAGCGTGTAGAAAATATCAATCTTACAAAAACGGGTAATGTCATTGCCAACCACGTGATTGGTCAAGTTACAAGTAAATAAAGATAGAAGTGGAGTTAGTTCCACTTTTTATTTGGCGAAAAACAGCAGAAGGGAGTTTTCTCTTTCCATTTTTTTAGTTTTTACTTGACTTTATAAGTTTACAAATGTAAACTGTAGATATAGAGTTATTAAAAGAATAGAAAATTTAAGGAGGTTGAGATGGAAGAAGAACATAAAGAGCACATGCATCACGAGATGAATGATATGGCAGAAATGGACCATCATGATGGACATGATATGATGAACCATGGAGGACATATGATGCACATGGGTAATATGGGTAAGAAGCTGAAGGTCAGCATTGCGCTCATGGTTCCTTTGCTTGCTATTTCAAGTATTGCTGGTTTTCAGCTGATAAGCTTTCAAGGCGATTCGATTGTCAGACTTATTTTAGGGTCCATTATTTTCTTCTATGGTGGCACACCTTTCTTTAGTGGCGCGCGTGGAGAATTTCAATCTCGAAAACCTGCGATGATGATGCTCATTACGATGGGAATTGTCGTGGCTTATGCTTACTCGGTTTATGCTACGGTTTTATTATGGACAGGTGGCGAGGCAATGGACTTTTGGTTTGAGCTCTCGACCTTGATTGTTATCATGCTGGCAGGTCACATTATCGAGATGCGGGCAGTTAGTCGTGCAGGAGATGCCCTCAAGGATCTTGCATCCCTCATTCCTAAAAAAGCTCATCTGAAAGACGGAAAAGATGTAGCCATTTCTGAGCTCCAAGTGGACGATATTCTTCTCGTAAAAGAAAACGAACGTATTCCAGCTGATGGTATTGTGACAACAGAAACGGCTCATTTGTCTATCGATGAATCGATGATTACAGGTGAAGCGCGTTTGGTCTCAAAAGAAGCAGGAGATACAGTTTACGGCGGTTCTCTAAACCAGAACCTTCCTTTTGAAATGAAAGTAACTTCTCTAGGAAAAGATTCTCTTCTGGCGCAAATTGCGCAATTAGTAGAGAAGGCGCAAAAGCAAAAGTCTGCTAGTGAAAACTTAGCAGATCGTGTAGCAGGTTGGCTTTTCTGGGCGGCATTGATCGTGGGGGTTGGTTCCTTTATTATTTGGATGATGACTTCCTCATTGAGCTTTGCACTTATGACTGCTGTTTCTGTCTTTGTCATCGCATGTCCTCACGCCTTAGGATTGGCTGTACCTTTAGTCGTGGCACGCCTAACTAATCTTTCGGCTAAAAATGGTTTGCTGATTCAAAACCGTACATCTCTTGAATCTATTAGTAAAATAAAATATGCCCTTATGGATAAAACCGGGACACTCACAGACGGAAAATTTAGTGTACGTCAAGTAGTCGATTTGGCTAAGGATGGTAAGGTAGATATTCTACAACTTATGGCCGCATTAGAAAGTGGTTCAACACACCCTATTGCGCTCTCTATTGTCAATGCTGTTGACGATTTGAAATTAGAAGCAGAAAATCTGGAAAATATTCCTGGTGTAGGCTTAAAAGGTACTGTTCAAGGAAAAAATTACAGTATCGTCTCTTACGCTTACCTCAAAGAAAATGGCATCACGGTTGATGAGGCAGAAGTTCAAAAGGTCTTTGACCAAGGTCTGACTGTTTCCTTCCTCATTTCGGATAAAACACTTTACGGTTTTGTCGCTTTAGGTGATTCCCCAAAAGAAGATGCGAAATTCTTTATCGAAGAATTGAAAAAACGTGATATCATACCTGTAATGTTGACTGGAGATAATGAAGCTACCGCAGAAAAAATTGCAAAAAATCTTGGTATTGCGGAATATCGTGCTGAATTAAAACCAGAAGATAAAGCAAAGATTGTCCAAGATTACCAAGAAAAAGGTGGTGTTCTCTTTATTGGTGACGGTGTCAATGACTCACCTGCGCTTGCTACAAGTGATCTCGGCATTGCGATTGGAGGCGGAACATCTGTCGCTATCAATACAGCAGATGTTGTCTTGGTCAACTCACATCCGAGTGATGTTTTAGCACTGATTGAGATAGCTAAACGCTCTAATCGTAAGATGAAACAAAACCTTTGGTTTGGAGCGGGTTATAATATCATTGCTATTCCTGTTGCTGCCGGCATTCTTTACCCAACCTTTGGTATCTCTATTGATCCATTGGCTGCTGCAGTATTGATGAGTATCTCAACAGTAATTGTCTCAATCAATGCGATGGGACTAAAATATGAAAGACCACAAGAAAAATAAAAAAACTCCTAAATAGGAGTTTTTTTAGATTTGGTAAGAATACATCCGTAACATCTCGTCTTCATCTTCCGCTTGAACAAAGCTAATAAATTCCCAACCGTAGCGTTCATAAAGATGAGTATGGTCAGTGACAAGATAGAGCCTATGAATCCCTTGCATCTTCATATCATCGCAAGCTTCTTGGAGTAACTTTTCCGCAATCCCTTGACTACGGAATTCTTTTTCCACATACAAAGCACAAATATTAGGCGATAAATCTTTACGATTATGAAAATCATTTTCAATAATTCCAAGGCCACCAATAATTTCTGATTCATGGATCATCATATACCATTGCGGAATGGTTTCTGAACCTTGGAGGCAAGTCGCCATGCTTTCTTGATAGGCAGAAAGTGGAATTTCCCATTTCTGGTGAAACCAGTTTGCAGCTTGTTCAAGCTTTTCCTTATGTTCCCAGAGTTTTATGATTTGCATGCAGTTCTTTACCCTTCAGTTTAACTTTAACTTATTTTATCATATCTTTTGAAATTATTGCCTCATACTTGTCAGCAGATGTTTTATATGTTATTATATGTCGTACAGTAGCATATTATACGAAATATAATATGCTATGAAGGAAAAGGAAAGGACAATTATGGATATTCAAATTCCAACCTTACTTCTAGACGGGACAGTGCTTTCTTTGTTGAATAAGAAAGATATGTATGGCTATGCGTTGACAAAAACAGTACAAGCCCAACTTCCGATTAGTGAATCAACCATGTATCCTGTCTTACGTCGTTTAAAAAAGCATGAGCTTTTAGAAAATTATGACGAGCCTTATGAAGGTCGCATGAGACGTTATTATCGGATAACAGAGAATGGACGCCACGAGCTTCAAAAAATAACTGCTGACTGGCAGCAATTCCGTAATGCCATGGATAAACTTTTAGGAGAAGGAGAACTCGAAAACGATGAATAGTTATTTAGAGGCTGTGCAGGCCCATCTGACAGACCTACCTCAAGAAGAAAGTAGAGACTTAATCGCTTATTATCAAGAATACTTTATTGAGTCAGGAATGACACTTGAGGATATAACAGCACAGTATGGAACCCCAAAACAATTTGCTACCAAGCTCAAACTCAGTTATTTCTTAGACCAAGATGATCACGCGCAAGAAGAAGAAAAAAGTATACCCGCTAAATCACGCTTTCAGCTGGTCTGGCTTATTATACTTGGCCTTTTTGCCTCTCCGCTTTTGGTACCCTTGGCACTTGCCGTTCTTTTGCTTATTCTAGCATTATTAATGGTGCTATTGGCTCTCCTCTTTAGCCTGTACATGCTTGATGTATCACTTGTGTTTGGTGGATTATTCTCCTTCATTTCTGGACTTGGTGTCATCTTCAGTAGTCCAATGACAACACTTGTCTTTAGCGGACTTGGTCTTTTACTTTTTGGGTTGGGAATCCTTATCAGTCCTTTTATTCTTTTCCTCACAAAATGGCTGTGCCTTCGTTTTCTTGGAATGATTAAATGGTTGGGGCGTAAATTAACTCAAAGAACCAAACGCGATCAGAAAGGAGCAGTCTTGTGAAAAATAAAAGAACAATAGTTGCCGCACTGACTATGATTATTTCTGGCATTATTCTTTTAGGTATTGGCTTAGCTGCTGGAGGTAAAACGAGTCTTGTCTGGAAAGAAGGCCGTCCTCAAATCTCTCATCTTATTTCTACAGAACAGACTTTTGCTACAGATAAAGTAAAAAATCTGATTATCAACAGTAAAGATGCGGATTTAGAAATTATCTCTGGCTCAAGTCTGAAAGTTGAGAGCCACTTGCTTGATCAGAAGCCTGAGATTAACCTTCAAGGTAAAACTTTGAGTTTTGAGGCGAGAAAAAGCACCTTTGACTTCAATTTAGGGCTTAATTTTGGTAAAATGGGTCAGGAAAAAATAATTGTCACTGTACCAGAAGATATGAATTTTGAGAAAATCATTATCGACGGTACATCCGGACAAAAAACCTTGCGAGATTTGAAAGCAGATAGCCTTAAAATTAATCTTCGAGATGGTGGCCTTTCCTTAGAAAGGATTAAAGGAAGCCAACTCACGATGAATATTAGTGATGCTGCGTGGCAATTGCGTGATTTGTCTTTGTCGGGACATTTGAAAGTAACTTCTAATGATGGGGCATCTGTTTTAGAACGTGTGACAGCAGAAAGTATGGATTTTGCTTCAAATGATGGTGCAACTATTTTTGAAAATCTTCATCTGAAAGAACGTAGCAAAATTGTTAAAAAAGACGGCCAATTGAAAATAATAAACAGTCAATTGCCGGGGATAAATGTAGAGGCAGAAGAACTTTATGTAAATCATGTCAAAAAAGAATTTCCTTATCAAACGGGAAATCAAGAGACAGCTTTGACAGTCAAAGTTACAGATGGCAGTTTCTACCTCATTAATGAATAGGACATAAGAAAAAATGGATTTAAATTTTATTGAACTTTTGAAAATTATTTTTCTCGGCATCGTCGAGGGAATTACAGAATGGCTCCCCGTATCAAGCACAGGGCATATGCTTTTAGTGGATGCCTTCATTCACACCAACATGACACAAGCTTTCAAAGATATGTTCTTTGTAGTCATCCAATTAGGTGCAATTATTGCAGTTATTGTGGAATTCTGGTCACAGATGAATCCTTTTGTTAATGTTGAAGGAAAAGGTGTACGGATCAAACGTTCTGTCTTTAACATGTGGGTTAAGGTTGTAGTGGCCTTCCTTCCGTCAGCTGTATTTGGCTTATTCTTAAATGATTTCTTAGAAGAAAATTTTGGAACACCATTGACAATTGCCATTATGCTGATTGTTTATGGTATCGCCTTTATCGTGATTGAACGTTGGAATAAAACACGTGTACCAAAAATCAATACAATGAAAGAAATCACCTATCAAACTGCACTGATCATCGGGATGTTCCAAGTTCTCTCAATGATTCCAGGTACATCTCGTTCAGGCGCAACAATTATTGGTGCTTTGCTCATCGGTGTCTCACGTGTCGTTGCTGCTGAGTTTACTTTTTTCCTTGCAGTACCAACTATGCTTGGTGCCTCAGCCTTCAAACTCTTGAAATTCGGCCTTCACTTTAGTCTCTCAGAAGTGATTGCCCTTATCGTTGGAATGGTTGTCGCTTATGTTGTATCTATCTTCGTTATTAAATTCTTGATGAGCTACATCAAACGCCGTGACTTCCAAATCTTTGGTTGGTACCGTATTGCGCTGGGGATTATCGTTATCCTCTTCATCCTTGTGGGTGTAATTTAAAACACAGATCAGAAAAACCTACCCTGCTTAAGGCCATGTAACTTAAGTAGGGTAGGTTTTTATTTTGGATTTTTTTAAAGCCTAAATACAAACAAAAAGATCAATTTTTACTTCACTTGTATTTTGGAAATGATTTGAGCAGCTTCGTAATCAAATGAAATAGGTATTTCTATTGTCTGCATGCTGTCTAGTAATTTTTGCGATTCCTCCTTAACCCATGAAGGATTTTTAAGGTATCTTTCATCTTGATAATGATTTGGATCTTTATAAAAATTTATTGAACCGTCATGATTAGAACTATAGGTAATAATAGTTGTTCCGGCCATCGTATTATCTTTGCTAAAGGATAAAGTAACAGTTTCTTGAGGAAGAACTACAGAGCCTTCAAAAGGAAAAATCTGATGATTTTGTCCATTTTTAGTAACATCGATAGATACAGGTTGATAATCCCCTTTATAATAATGAATTATTGCTTCTGTTACGCGCGCATATTCAATTTGTTCAGCGCTATAACCTTCAAATAAAGAAGAAGAAGTTTGTTCAGTTTCCTTTTCTTCAGATGTAGGAGTTGATGTAGGGATACTCTCCAAAGCACTTGATGATTGGGTTTCTGTTGTCTTTACGGTGCTCTTATTAGTACTTGAAACTGGAACATTTTTTGTTTCAGTATTTTCTTTTTTGACATCTTTACATCCACTAAGTACAAAAACTCCTATTAATGCTATCGATAATAGTATGGTCTTCTTCATAATCCTCCAATATAGTTTTTACATCCGTTATATTTTAGTGTAACAAAATATTATAATTTTTAATATCATAAACTTTT
>ERZ1034871.1739-NODE-1739-length-10268-cov-9.557623_pt1 | contig 10268 bp, 13 predicted proteins | sample MGYA00520631_ERZ1034871 | MGnify/ENA primary metagenome ERZ1034871 (study PRJEB33766, sample SAMN09781721) | gut metagenome | biome: gut microbiome | host: Homo sapiens | place: Madagascar | study: EMG produced TPA metagenomics assembly of the PRJNA485056 data...
GAATTATTCTGTTGAAGTTTTACAAAGCTATTCAAAACTGAGACAAACAGCTCAGTATTTAGCAAAAGCAAATCCTTTTGACTTTTTTAACAATGGATTTCTACCTGATTTTGATTATTTTGAAAAAATCACAAAAATTGGAGAAGGGATTAACAAAATAAGACAATTACCAGAGAATGAACAAAAAATATTTTTTGTCTATCATAAAAAGACAAATTTAAAAACGGTATATAGTTATCTTGAAGAATTTTCTAATCAATCCTTAACAGAAATAAGTGATTATATAACTCATCTTCCTCTTACAGATAAACAGAAAAAAGAAGTAGGAATAACCAATGGAAAATTCCTAGATTCAATGATAAACCATGGTTTTCAATGTTTATTTGCAGCCTCTCTGTTATTTGTCGAAATTAACGATGATTATAAACTTCATATTTTTCAAAACACCGAGCTAGAACAAGTCCAAGAATTAGTGCAAAAAGAAAAGTCAGAACAAACAGTTTCCAAACAAAACAAGGCTCAAGAATTACTGCTAAACCAGACCAAAGATTGTAAAGAAGCAAAGAAAAAGGAATTAGAAGAAGAAAATAAAAAAAAGATTTAATCATTAGTTATTTCTCCTTAGAAATATGGCTATACCACTCAATCAGATTATTTAGGTAAGTAGCATTGATATCGCAGTCTTTAGCCACTATCAGCTGTTCGTTAATAACCTTTTGAAGTTTTCTTTTGTCCGCTCCACTGCATCCACATTTACTTTGTGATACTGAGGAGGAAGCTGAGGCATCTTTGGACAGTGCTGAGGTGCCGTAATCGGTGTACTCTGTGTACTGCAGCTGCAAAGCATTAAGTTCATTAATAGCGCTAACATAACGCTTTTCAAGATCATCCAGATCTTCCTGCGTTTTTGCTGCATTGATTTGCGCTGTCTTCTGGTGCTCATGTTCAACCTCCAACTGTTGAATCAGATTAGTTTTTTCTTGCTCCAGTGCATATTTCGCAACGTTCAGACGTTCAATTTCTGCCTGATCGTCTCTTGTCGCATAACCGGAGAAATAACCAACTGCAAAAGCTAATGCACCAGCAATCAATGTATTCTTAATGGATAACATTGGGAAACTCCAGAAACGAAAAAAGCCCACATTTCTGTGAGCTTCTTTTTGACATTTTTAGACTAAGAAAGAAATAATTTAGCTTCTGCTTTTCTGCGCCTGGTTAAACCTTCAACTTCAACACCACCGGCTTTGTTAATATCCAGAAATTCTTTAGCAGCGCCTTCTTTATCTCCTGACTTCATTTTCTTCCAGAGATTGTAACTGACTAAAGTCTGAAGAGGAGATAAACGCTTACCATTCTTGAGCCGCTTGCCCTTCAGGTTAAAAAGAAGACATACCAGAGCATCAAACATGCTTTGAGTAACTTCAAGTTCATCGGCATTTAATGCTGCTATAACCTGTTTTTCAATCTTTTCAAGATCTAACTTTAAAAGACGCTCAGCTTCAAGCTCTGTACAAATACTGTGCTCATTAACATCAGGACCATGGTGACCATAGCCAATAGTCCATCCTTTTTCGCTTGATACAGGCTTATATGCAGCAGTTCTTAAACCTTCAAAATTCATTATAAGAGCAATACCATGACTACTAACGTGCATTGTCATCTTTGTCTACCTTAACGTTAATGAGTTGCTTAATTTTTGCTGAAATGTAGTCACTACCAAGAAAACCTACGAAGGTGCCGATTGCAACACCCAATTCCAATGGCCAGTGAAAGTAATATTCTGAGATAAGGATTAATGCTGACGATAGCATTGAGCAGGTCAGCGCTTCACATATCTTGGCAGCGAAAGTTCTTTTCACTGACCTTAAGTAGGCCATGACAAACGAACACCCTGCGCCGATAAGGAGATATATGAACTCTGGAGTTAAATGGCGCAACATTTTTTTTTGAAACCTATAAAAACAAAAAAAAAGCCTCTCGAGTTACTGAGGGGCTTTTAAGGAAATCACCTATATTCACAGTTTGCCACTGTATTGTCTATAAGTATAAAGCATAAAAACGATCCGAAAACGATCTAAAAACGATCTATTTCTAAAACGCTCATAGAGAGATTTTTAATGTCTTAGTGGTACAGTTACCTATTTTTATAAAAGAAACGCATCTGAGGTGGCTTAGATTTGAAATTTGAGGGTATATAAGATAGGTATTGCACCTATCATTTTTTATTTATAAAAAGTTTTGTTGTTTTTTTATAACTGAACAAACAGCTTCTGAAGTTCTTCAAGTGCCTTATTGATTTCTATATCAATAATCTCTTCAATGTCTCTGGCGGTACGACCTTCACAGACTGTTGCAACTCTGGATGGGATTGTAATCAATTTACTGCGAATCAGAGTGCCAATTTCTTCTGCATCATGATTGATGCGTTCAATTGAAATCAGACGCTTCTCCATCTCATCAACTTTCATCTTCTGTTCTTGAACTTGAAGCGCGGTTAGATATGCTTTAGCTGAATTTAGAACTTGTCCAGGATTTGAATCAATATCATTAAGCCATGAGGAGAGAAGTTTTTTGAAATCCTGAGAATTTTTGCTGTTTAAGTCCGCACCTATCTTTTTGGAGATTTTTTCTATTTTGTCAGAAGCCTGCTCATGTTTTTTTCTGTAGGTCATGTAAGCTTTACGTCCCTGAGAAAGACTAATCTGCTGATTACTATCAGTAGTCAGAATGTCTTTTGAAATAAGGTTTCTCACGGTTTTTTCATCAACACCAATGTCACGTGCAAACGCTCTGCGTGAAACTCCATCAGAAAAATAATCGGACATATCTGCTACCTCTCAAAAAGACTATCCTTCTGCTGATTATTATAGCAAAGTCCGCATTATAAAAAGTGGTGTAGCTAGACGAATTTCGGGCGCCTTGCCACCCGAGAACGATTTTAAGCTGTCACAGTACCTTGTGAAACATCTTGTTTTGCTTCTTTGTTAGTTTTACCTGGCTTATTAAATTTAAATGATTGTAATCCATCAATATGCTCAAATAAATCATCTGCGACAGGATGCCAGAGAGGATCAAGAACAAAATCAATGCCTTCTCTTCTTGCTAATTTTGCAGCAGGAACAAAATCACTATCACCAGCAATAAGGATAATCTGATCAACTTGTTTTTTTAGAGCCAAGGAAGTAATGTCAATGCCAATACGCATATCAACACCCTTCTGTTTTGCATTTAGTCTTAAATCGTCTTCAGTTAACTCAGAAAATTTTTTATCTCCTCTAAAGAGTTTCTTTAAAACATCCTCTTTCAAAACATACTGAGGAGCTTCAGATAACCTTCCCATACGTAAAGCAAACTTTCTTCTATGCTTTAATTCATCATAAAAAGCTTCTGTCCACTTAAATACGTCTGACTTTCTGAAATTAACAGTCTTTCCTGTAATAGGATTAAAAATATTATCTGTAAGCCATGGACAATCATAATAAAAAATTCTGTACAGATATGAATTAGCTACATGTTTATGACAATAAGATTCAAGCTCTTTAGCTCTTTCTTTTGCAGACTTTTCTCCCCATAAAGATTTTGCTCTTTTTCTGTAAAATCCACCATCTACAAGAATAGCTGTTCTGATTTTGTCCATAAAACAATATTCCACATACTATAAGACCTCGACTTCGTCACTTCTCTGAGAGTGAGAGGACTAATGTCGAGGCCTGAAACTTTATTTACTTGAAGCTTACAACAAAAAATAAAAATGTCAATATATTAGGATAAGAAAATATAAGTTAGGATAGCTTAGGACAAGTCAGAAATTATCAATAAACTGCTGATACATTTTGTCTTTGAATTTAGAGTTTCGTTCCTCAGACTTGAGCAAGTCCTGCTCATAAAGAAAGGTCTTTGGTTCATTGCTTTTAAACGGTTCTATTCCCAGAAGCCATTTTGCTGCAATGGTTGGATCTTTATGAGCGCGCATATAATGTCTGCAGAGTCTTCTCATCTTCTGATAAGAAACACCACGCTCTTTACAAAATAAGCGCATTGAGCGATAACACTTACCTTCAAATTCAAACACCCTCATTCATGATCCTTAGCTGATTGAAAATCAACTGTTCACCCCTTCTGATTAAATCACAGATAGCCTGAGTAGTAACATACTTTAGAGCAGTATCTACAGCAGGATTAAATCTAAAATATTTTGAGCAATGACGTGTTTTTATTTTCTGCTCTTTGTTCTGTTTTTTCAGAATCAGGAATATCTCATCAGAAGATTTACACTGGATATAAAACATGTTGAGCAGTTTATATAGATTAGGCTGTTTCTGTTTTAATTCACAGAAGGCCTTATCAATAATCATAGCAGATTCATCAGAAATGGTATAAGTCTGATTTGATGAAGTGTGTCCTGGATAACCAGAACATCCAAAATAGCGTGACCAGATTCCATAATTATACAACAAACGTATATATTCAGCAGAGCTCTCTGCAGTAATAGCTTCTCTTATTTCTTTAGTCAGCATTTTCCAAACTCCATTTCCTCAAAGAATTATGCTCATTTACTTCCCAGACACCCACACGAATTCCGGCCAGTTTCTTATTAGGAGATAATCTCCTGCAGATCAGAAACTCAATTAAGGAATCATCCTCATAGATTCCTGCAAGCTTCAGCACATCACATACAGGCTTTGCCATATTATCTAGATCTCTCTTACGCCTATCAGGAAAAGTAATTTCCATATACACATAAACAGGCTCAGCATACGGCGCTTGAATTTCATTCTTAATCTTTCGTGCTTCAAGCTCCATCCATTCACGATACTTAGGTGAATCTTTAATACCAATGATTCTGCGTGTCATATTGATAACGTATGGTATGAGTCGTTGGTTAGCTGAAGGCGGTAAGGTCAAATCAATAAGCACCATAGTCCACACTGTCCTTAATCAGTTTGTATTTAGTAAAAATAGACTGAACTCCTTCACTGTATGAATAGCTCTGGCCATAGTTCTGCAGGTAAGTAAGCATCCAGTTTTTAAAATCAGCATAAAAGCTGTTAACCTGAATAGCATAAGCTCTTAATGTATCTTCGTTATAGCCCAAATCACGCATGTATTTGACAGTATTAATGAAACGTTCATCGACTTCTTTTTTCTTGTCTTCAGGAAGAACGTTATCAAACAACATTACTGCAGGAAGCAGATGTTCATCACCTGCAGCAATAATCATGTCATACAAATCGTATTCATACATGCTATCCATGTTGCATAACTCATCAAGGGCAATGAGGCTTTTCAACTTCTCGACTTCCTCATCCCATGCAAGAGGAATTGGCATGTATTTTTTAACCGCCATACTCTTTAAAGTGGCAATATACATAGTTGCAATATGCTGCAGTTCAAGATAATCAATTTCCGGCAGATCTTCAGGTCTGTAGTAAATTACAAACTTAGTTCCTGGATATTCTGAATATAGTGTTCCTGGTATTGAGTAAGCTCCAAAGACTGTAGCTACGTCTGACTTTAACTCTAAAGCATATTTAACCAGAGCTCCATTTTTCTTTGGTACTAAAGGCTGAGGGCCTAAAACGCGAGGTAGTGGCTTACCTTCAGGAATATTCTTAACTCTAAAAAAGATTTTTCCGCCTTTACCGCCACAGACAGTATAGAACTCAGGAAGAATTTTTTCTGAAGTCAGAAGACTCATAAAATTCTTCATAGTTACATCATCGTAAAAGTCACAGTCTAAAGCACATACATGACTGTCACCCAAACGCAGATTGAGTGAGTTGCAACGACCGCTGTTTATATCTTCATGTGTCCACTTAAGCAGTTGCTCTTTTGATGGTTCTTTCCATTTTCTGAGACTAGGAGTCTTAAAATGAGAAGGTATAACTGTCCATCCAATTGAAGCTAAACCATCAGCTGTTTTGTGGAGGGCAGAGGTAAGGTCACGCTCATTCATTGGCCTTTGCTTAGTGATAAGTTCCCCTGAGATTTCATCAACCCCAGGCTCATTGATCATGATGTCTTTCATATAAATCATTGCATTACCTCCTATCTCTGAAGCGGTATTTTGTGGATCAGATTTACATTGCTGGTATTTGGCTGCATTGAAACACCGCGGTTAATCAATACTGTAGGTTCAGTGTTTTTAACGATATTAAAACCGCCTCCAACAGTTCTAATTGCTGTAAATTCATTTTCGCCTGCCTGACAGTAACGGCTTTTAGCAATATCAATCTGAAAGCGAGTTATATCTTTGGTGCCGTTATTTGTTTCAGGAATCATGATTAGAGACAGAGCCACATCATGAACAATACCTGAACCGCCGGCAATGTCATACATAGTTGGTTTGTTACTCGTCCCGTTCTTTTTAGAAACAGGACGGCTTAACTGAACGAATGCAAGAGTTGCAAGATTGTTCTGTTCAGACAGTCTTACTAAGCGTTGCATCATGGCCTTGTTGCGTTCCCACATTTCGCCCTTGTATTTCATCTCCAATATTTGGAAATAATCAATGATTAGAAGATCAAGACCACCTGAGTACACAAGACGTTTAACCTCATTCTCAACGTCATAAATCGACATTCCACGACCTGCCATGATAGTTAAACCGCTCTTAGAGATGGTATTTTCAAAGGCTTTTAAGTTCTGCTCAACAGGATAGCCATTCATGATTTGCTTTTGTGTTATGTTCTGGTCGGTGCACATCATACGGAATGAGATAGACTGCGCGCTCATTTCAGCTGAGAACATGGCAACCTTAAGACCAGCTAAAGCTGTACGTCTTGCAATTTCACAGCCTAACCATGTCTTACCTGCACCTGAATAAGCACAGATGATAGAAGTTTCACCACGTCTAAAGCCGTTAAAGCGCTCATCAAAGGCTTTATACCCTGTTGTCACATACAGCTTTTTTCTTGTTGCTGGATTAGACAGTTCTGCAACTTCCTGAAAAGCTGCACGAGCAATTTCATTCTTTCTTAAAATGTCTTTTTTAAGCTCTAAACTGGTATCACGTTCAATTGAAGTTACAGCCTCTTTTAACTCTGCAATAGGCTTTTTAGCTCTGGCATCTTCAATAAGTTTTTGAGCGCGTTCAACGATGATAAGACGAACGCCAATATCACGCATATCCTTGTAATGCTTGATAACATCGTCATAAGAACATGCTGTAGATTTGCTGATAATTTTCTTGATGTCACTCTCTTTGATGCTCTCATCTTTTGCCCATGAGATAAAGGTTTTGTAGTCCCATTTATGGACATAGCAGAACTTTCTGACAGCCTCCACAATCTTTTGTTGTTCCTGAACAAAGAAATGGATATCAGAGCCCAAATCAGACAGGAAGATCTGACGTTCCTCGTCTTGAAAGGAATACAGCAAAGCACGTATAATATAAGAGCCTTCTGAGGCGCATTTATCATAGTCGCTTATGTCTTCTTCATTTCGTGGTTTAGTGACAGCAGAAGGCTCTTTTTTAATCTCAACATTCTTATTAAGCTTCCCTGTTTCTGCTTTCTCTTCTTTTTGAATTACACGCTTATAGCCATTTGCTTGTGCTGCAGTAATAACAGCACCAATACCAGCAATATGATTACCCTTAAAAAACTCATTTCTCTCATGCTTTTCGTCTTCCTTTTTGCGGTTAGAAGCATGAGATGCCCATGCCTGAGCAATCTTAAAAACTGTCTCGTTGTTAGGGTAATCCTTGCCTAATGCATTGAAGACCATAATCCAGGTATCACGGTTATTTGCATCAAGGTGCCCTAATATCTGTTCCAACTCATCATTGGAAGGTAAACTAATCGAAGAAGGCATCAAACATCACCTCTTTACCATATAATTCTTTATGCAATGGTTTTATTCCCAAAGCTATTTCCTGAGCTTCTTTGTTTAAGCATTGAGGATCAGTTGACCACGCATCAAACCATTGCTGACCCCAGTCAAACGCTCTTTCTTCATCAGTAGGAAAATCGCGATTAGAGTCATAAGGTGTATAGATGTCTTCACAATCACCTTTTATAACCTCGTACATGAGACGATAGATATACCTTCCAAAATCCATATCATGCTTAACAGCACTAAAATACTGTGGATAGTCGCTGAATAAAACTTCAAGCACTTTAGAAGGGCTGGTACGCTGTTTAATGATTTTCTTTATAGCAGGGAAAACAACATTCTCACCAAGATACTGCTCAACATAATCAATAACTCTAGGTTTAAAGCCTTTAAAGTCATTAGGAACAGCAATATTCAGAAATTTACCTAATGGCGCCTTCTTAGGGTTCCAGCGTTTAAGTAGTGACTCAGCATAAATAGGAAAACACTCATCGCCATACTTACCCATAAGACACAGCTCTCCTAAGTACGTGATATTAGTAGCCATCCATTGAGCCAGGTTATAACCTTCAGGATCTAAAGGCTCTTTAGTAAAGAGACAGTTACCCTCACTATCAACAGCCTCTTTAGGATCGAATGAGAAAGGAATAAAAGAAGCTAACTGATTGTTAGTTTCAGGATCACGCATAAAGATCTTTTCAATAGATCCTTCACTTAGATCCTTTAATATCTTTCTATATACTTTTTTTCTATATATATCTATCTCTTCTATCTTATATTCATACTTATGTGTGGTCGTTTCGTGCATAGAACTATGTTCATTTTGTACATAGTTCTGTGTACGATCTGTACACTGTTCATTTTGTACACTGTTCATTTCGTGCATAGAGCTATGTTCATTTTGTACACTGTTCATTTCATTCACAGTGTCATTTTTAATATCTGGCTGATTTTCAGTATCAGATACTCTTAAATCATCAATATCAAAAAGCACATTAACAATACGTCTGCAGCCAATTTTCCAATCAATCTTTATCAGCTTTAAATCTTCTAGTTCCTTAAAAGCTCGTGAAATCTGATTATGGTCCAAATCAACTTCATATTTGAGAAGTGAATTGGATATTCTGAGCTGTTTAAGTTCACAACGTTTACTGAGGCCAATAATTCTTGAAAGAATATATTTAGATGTTAATTTCATCTTTCTATACTCAGGCTTCATATGTGCTGCAGGTATAACAACCGGATAGATGTAATCCTTATAAGCCATAGTGATTATCCTTATTTCACAATATCTTCAGGAATTTCTTTCCAACACTGCAAACGTGGGAATCTTAGACGTAAGTACTTTGCCCATGCTATTGGCATCCCTCTATTAGTCCAATGAGTAATAGCACTTGTGCTTACATTACAAATTTCAATTATTTTTTTTCGACCAATTTCATCAATAATGATTTTTGATGATTCTGTCGAAACTGTAATATTTGCCACTTACTTCTCCTAAAAAAAATATTTACGTTTGTAACTATAATATTTTTACATATGGCAATTTTAAAAATCAAGGGAATTTTTATAAAATATTGCCAAAAGTAAAATATTGCTTTATCCGATAACAAAAATAAAATAACCTTAGACAAGGAGTCAGATATGGATATAAAAGGCTTTCCTAAACGTCTTAGCATTGCAATGGAAGAGGCAGGTATAAATGCCAGAGAGCTTGCTCTTAAAGCTAAGATTTCTCCTTCTACTTTAAGTCACTATAAATCAGGTCGTTCAACAAACGTTACTGCAGAAGTGGCTCAAAAAATAGCCGATGTTCTTGGTGTAAACGTAGAATGGCTTGTCACTGGCGAAGGTTGTGGTGAAAATCGCAAAGTTTATTATTTAGAGAATTATGATAATTGTCTTTATAAATTGAATAATCAAGAAGAAGACGAAGATTTATTTATGATTCCTATGTATAGACTCGATTTTAAATTGAATATGTCTTTACCAAATTATGAAAAAACTGATGATTATTCTCCCTCATTTTTTAATTCTAGCTTCTTCAACAAATTGAATATAAATCCTTTGAATTGTAAAAAGTTTAAAGTTGCAGATGATTCTATGTTTCCTTTAATAAAACCAGAAGATAGCATTATAGTAGACTGTTCTGAAAAAGATCACATCTCAAATAATCAGGTTTACGCATTAGTTTATGATAAAGAGCTAATAGTAAAAAGACTTATAAAAACATTTAGACATTTAACAATTCATTCTGATAATCCAAAATATCCGGATGAAGTTTTTACTCTTGAAGAAGCAAAAACAATAATACATATTGTTGGTAAAGTTATTTTAAGATCTGGTGTACTTTAAATTATTTACAATAATCAATATTTTTAAGCTGTTACTAAAGTAACAGCTTTTTCCCCCTTCTAAAATTCTTCAATAAA
>ERZ1034871.1740-NODE-1740-length-10263-cov-4.787324_pt1 | contig 10263 bp, 7 predicted proteins | sample MGYA00520631_ERZ1034871 | MGnify/ENA primary metagenome ERZ1034871 (study PRJEB33766, sample SAMN09781721) | gut metagenome | biome: gut microbiome | host: Homo sapiens | place: Madagascar | study: EMG produced TPA metagenomics assembly of the PRJNA485056 data...
CCTTCCAGGACGGCCCCGCCGGCGTCGGCGGGATGGACTGGCGAAGGACCGGCATGTCCGGATCCATGGTCCGGCCGGTGTTCTTTCCCTTCCGCATGGTTCCGTTCCTTTCACGAGATTTCACGAGAGCGCGGCGAACGCGCTGGGAGGCGTGTAGTTCCTGAGGTTGAGGCCGAGCGGCAGGCTCGCGGCGAAAGCGGTGTCCTGCGCGCCGTAGCAGGGGCGCAGGTCGATCTTCGCGCTTCCGGCGGCGCCCTCGACGGCGTGCGTGGCCTGTTCGAGCCTCATGCGCTCGTCGTCGCCGGCGCGCACGGTGGCGGTCACGAACATGCCGAAGAACACGATGGCCGCTCCCCTGTTGGTCTCGATGGCCTGCCGGTTGGCCTTGTTGATCTGGCTCATCGCGCTGATGGACGCGCGCTTCTCCTGGCTGACCTGGTTGGCGGCCCTCTGCCTGTTCTGCTCGGCCATGAACGCGGTCTTGTCCGGAGGAAGGACGTGGAACACGACGGTGACGCGCTTGCGGTCGCAGTCGGCGAGCGGACCGAGCAGGCGCGCCAGGGTGGAGCTGGTCACGTTGGATTTGGGCGGGTCGCACATCTCCCACGTGCGGCTCACGCCGGAATCGTGCCGGTAGTGGTCCCAGCCGGCCTCGCATGCGACGGGCCCGGCGTCCTCCCATTCGATCCATGGCTGGCCGTCGGACTGTTCGAGCGTGTCCTGCGCGGCGGGATCGTAGCTGACGCGGACCATGCGGCTGATCTCGTCGATGGTGAGCGTGCGCGCGGTCCCGCCGCCCGCGTCGGCGATGCGGCGGACGAGTCCGGGGACGAGCTGTCCGATGCGGCGGGCCGCGTCCTCGGGTTCGAGGAATTTCCCGTCGCGCACGTCCACGTAGCGGAACGTGAGCGTGAGTATCACGCTGCTGGACGCGCCGCCGGTCGCGTACAGGTCCATGATCTGGGCCATGGCGCGGGCCGCGAGCTCGGGAGCGTCCTTGACGGTGCGCTTGGCGAGGTTGCGGCGGAAGCGCACGCCCGAGTCGGGCGACGTGTCCACGGTCACGGCCAGCTGGGTCACGCCGGTCTCGCCGCCCAGCGCCTCGAGCAGGCCGGCCCACGAGGCGACGTACGCGTCCTCGACGTCGTCGTCCGCGAGGGCCGCGCCCTGCGGCTGGCATGCGAGCAGGAGCGAGTATTCGCCGGTGTGCCCGTGACGCACGAGGGTGAGCCGGTTGCCGAACCCGTCGTTCGCCTCGACGAGCGAGACGCGCGACAGGATGCCGGGCAAGCGGCATTCGCCCGATTCGACGGGCGCGAGCATTCCGGAACGGTACAGGGCCCTGCCCTTCCTGGACTCCGAAAGCCAGGAGCGCCGTTCCACGGTCCGGTCGAGCACGTTTCGATGTTCGCGGTCGCGTACCGCGAGCACCGCGATGGTGCCGATGCCGATGACCGCGGTCGCGATGGCCGCGACCACGTTGACCATGGACAGCATCAGCGTGACGACGAGCACGCCGAGGCCCGCGAAGGTCAGCGGCTTGCCGATGTTGCGGATGCCGCCCGCGATGGGGCGCATCCAATCGCCGTATGTCGTGCTTGAGGCCATTTAGAACTCCTTGGTCTTGCGGGTCGCGGCGCGGTTCGCGCCGTCCGGCCCGTCCCCGGACGGCTTCGCGTCTCCGGCCGGGCGGGCGCCAGCCGGGGCGGCCGGGTCGGAGCCGGAACGGCCGACGGACTGTTCGATCCGCGCGGCCGTGGACGAGGACGAGGGCTTCGCGCCGTCCGGGGCGCTTCCCGAACCGGTGCCCGCGGCCGACGGGGACTGCTCCATGCCGGACGGCATGGGGTTGTCCGCCGTTTCCTTCGCGCCGTCCGGGGCGGCGGATCCCGACGACGGCGAGGATTGCCCCCCACCTCCGGCGGAGCCCGCGCCGGAGGAGCCAGTCTGCGTTCCGCCCGGTCCGGCGCCGCCGGATTCGATGCCGGACGGGTTCGACGCTCCCGACTGCTTCGCGCCGTCCGGAGCCGCGTTCTTCGTCTTGCCGGCGGATCCGGCCACGCCCTTCGCGCCGGCCTTGAGCGCGCCGCCGGCGGCCATGACGCCCATGCCCGCGATTCCGCCGAGCATGGACGGTATGACCCCGCCGCCTCCGACGCTTCCCGCCACGGCCGGGACGATGAGCTTTATCATCGCGGGCAGGAGCACGATGACGCTGACGGTGAGCATGAGGGTGATGGCCTGGCTGTCGTCGCCGTCCGTCGCGGTGACCATGATCGCGCTTCCGGTCGCCATGACGAGCGCGGCGACGGGCTTGTACAGGAGGAACGCGAACAGCCATCCCATGACCTTGCCGAACGCCTGGCGTCCGGTCTCCATCCAGCTCATCGCCGCCCAGACGGGGGCGACGCCCACCATGATGGGCAGCAGGCCGGCGCGCAGGTAGCAGAACACCTTGCTGATGAGGTTGCAGAACCAGACCACGATGGTGAGGACCAGGGCGATCGGCCAGTCGAGGTTGAAGAATTCCGTCGCCGCGAGCGTGTTGTGCTGCCAGGAGTCGCGCATCATGTTGGACGCGCTTTTGAGCACGCCTGCGGTCCAGGTGTCCACGGTGTCCTGGAACAGGTTGACGAATCCGGCGAGGCACACGCTGGTGAGCATGGCCCACATGAACGCCTTGCCCAGCGGGACGAGTTCGCGTCCCTCCTGCGTGGTGATGAGTTTGAAGCCGGCGGCGATGACGCCGCATACGGCCGCGATGATGAGGAACGGGTCGACCTGGAGCCTCACCCAGTCGGATACGAAGAACGAGGCTCCCGATCCGGGCGTCCATGACGCGAGGGCCGGAGTGGAGCGTCCGGCCGTGGCCGTGGGCACGCCGTTGACGACGGTTTTCGTCATGTGGGCCTGTTTGAAGAACGTGAGGGCGATGCTCGCGGCGGACGAGCCCATGAACACGCCCAGGAAGATCCATCCGATCTTGCCCAGCAGGTGTCCGTCCATGCCGGCCGAGCCGTTGCCTATCTGCCAGACGATGCGCGCCGCGAGGACCATGAGGCTGATCGCGGCCGCGACGATGAGCACGCCCTGGGCGATGTTGAGGTATTTGTTGACGTTCGTGTCCCACGCGTCGTACATGGGCAGCACGGAGTTCTGGAGGGTGGAGACGGTTCCCGATGAGGCGACGAGCGTGTTGCGGCTGGTGCTGAGCCAGTCGATCGTGTCGCCCGACTGCTGTTCGTACATCGTCCACATGGTCTTCTCGAGCCAGCTGAGCTTGCGCTGCTTGTCGCATGATCTCGTGGACGAGACGTATGTCCAGGTTCCCGAGCCCTCCGACGCGTCGTCGTCGGAGATCTGCGAGTTGGTCGCGTTGAGCGCGTCGCACTGCGCGGAAGGGTTCGCGATGAAGTAGACCTTCGCGGATCCGGCGGCGGCGACCGCGTTCCCTTGGTTCTTGTTGGCCCAGGCGTACTGCGGGCTGCGGATGAGTTTTCCGGGCTTGTTCTGGGGGATCTTCATCGAATACGTGGTCATCACGTCGGAGATCTCCTCGTCGCCGAATTTGAGGTCGTCCTTCAACGCGTCGAAGTTCGGTCCTCCGCAGGCCGCGAGTGACAGGACGGCCGCCAGCGCGAGAAGCATCGCGGCGAGGCGGCCCTTGCGCCGGCGCGTCATCCGCTCAGCAGCTTTCCGCGATGGACAGTCCGAGCGCGCTCATGAACGCCAGGGCGCCGGCGACGATGAAGATGCCGACGACCCAGTTGATGAGCTTGTCGAACGTGTCGTCCCTGTCCGGGACGCCGTCGCCCTGCTGGCGCAGCACGTGGACGCCGATGCGGATCAGCGCGACGATCGCGACGACGAGGCCGAGGGCCTTGACCCATCCGAGCGCGGTGCTCACCGGGCTGGAGAATCCAGGCGGGAGGCATGCCTTTGGGTTCGCGAGGTCGGCGAGGACCATGCCGGTTGCGGCGGCGGATGCGATGTGTTCAAGCATCATTTCTCCTTTGATGTTCGTTGCTGGTGCGCCTTCCACGGTCGCACATCCCCGACGCCGCGGCGGTGCACGGCGTCTACAAGTTCCCTCATGCCTTCCCGCCCGCTTCGAGGTCAGCGAGCATCCTGGCGTACGCGCGCGGATACGCTTCGGGGAAGCCGTCGAGGTCGAGTCCGCGGATGAAGGGCAGCCTCCACAGCGCGGGCGCGGCGGAGCCGACCAGGAGCGCGCCCTTGCGCAGCTCCCGCGGCGTCTTCGGCAACGGCATGGTGACGGCGACGCCCATGAGGATGGTCTGGCCGAACAGTCCCGCGTTCCAGTCGGCGAGCAGCGCGCGGAGCGCTTCGAGGCCGCGTCCCGTGCACATGGCGCACAGCACGACCCGGCTCGGGAGACGCGGGTCGGCGCTGACCGGCAGGCCGCGTCCCGCGTCCGCGTACCGGTCCCTCGCGCTCATGCGGATTGTGGTGCACCCCGCTCCCCCATGCGCCGCCACCAGCCATACGCGGTCGGCGGTCGGACGGGCCGCGAACGGAGGGACCAGTTGGGTCAGCGCCGGCCGGGGATGCGGTGCCCGGGGCAAAGGCGGTTGGTTCTGGACGTTCATTCGTTCCTTCCTTCTCACAGTCCTGGATCGGTGTCCGGCATTCCTCCGTCGTCGTTTTCCGACGGGACGCTCCACGATGGGGCTGATGGCGTCGAGGACTGCTGCTGCCTCTGCGTCGTGGACGGCGTTTGGACGCTCTCCTGCCGTTGGGCGCGGCCCTGTCCGGTTCCGGCGGTCTGCCGTTGGACGTTCTGGGACTGCTGTGGTTCGGCGGCGGACTCCTCTTCGGCTTTCCGCTTCGCGGCCTCCTGCTCGGCCTTCGCCTTGGCTTCCGCGTCGGCCTTCTCCTTCGCGGCCTTCGAGTCGTTCACGGCCTTGACGGCCTTGGCGATCGCGACGGCATCGCGGGCTTTGATGGCCTTCGACAACGTCTCCCGGGTCCTGGCGTCCTGGACCTTGCCTTCCGAATCCTTGAGCAGCCGTGACGCGTCGTCGACGGTCTTGTCGAGCTTCGACGCCTCGACCGCCTTCACGGCCGTCCGTATCGCCTTCACGGAGGTCTTCGCGGTCTTCGCGCTCCTGTCCGCCTTCACGGCGGCCGTGTCCAGGCCGTCCACGTCGGACGCGTCGCAGGAGACCATGCCGGGCGTCTTCACGGATGCCGCGCGGTTCAGCCTGTCGATGGTCTTCGGATCCTTCACGGTCTTCGGATCCGTCTTCGACGTCCGTTCCGCCTCTTCCATGGCCTTGTCCAGTTCGCGTCGGGCGGACGAGAGCCTGCCCAGGGACGATTCGCATCGGTCGCGGGACTGTTCCGCGGCCTTGGCTTCCCGGACGCGGCCGGCCGCGACGACGCAGCCTCCGGCGATGGCCGAGACGAGCATGGCTCCCACGACCGAACAGCAGACGATGACGGCGGCACGGGGGATGCCGTGGGTCTCGGGAGGGATGTCGGCGACGGCCTCGAGTCCGTCGCGCACGCTTTCCGGACGGATCGGCGCGGGCGCGGGAGCTACGGACGGCATGCTGTCCCGGGACGGCGCCCTCGACGGCAACGGAGGCATGTCCTGAATCTCGGGCGTACGGGCATGCGACAGCCCCTTGAGCCTGGGTCCTTGGACCGGAGGCTTGTCCGAAGCGGCGGGACGGTTCTCGGATGAGTCCGGGATCCGGGGTTCCGGCGACGGAACGGGGCGGGCGCCCGCATCATCGGGAGACGGCCTTGGCGCGGCCGGTCCGGGCGCCGGCCTTATGGGAATCGGACCGACGGTCCATTCGTCGATCTCGTCCATCCTGAGAGAGTCCTTTCCCTGTCAGCGCGCTGCGACGCGGTTCATGGCTTCCGCGGCGAGTCCTTCGCCGGCGTCCGTCTGTTCCCTTTGGGCCTGGACGCGTTCGCGTTCGGCCGCGATGCCGTCCGCGCCGGCCGTCCGCGCCGGCTCGATGCCATGAATCAGTGCGACCGACAGGTTCCTCAGCATCTCGTCCTCGGGTTTGACCCGGTACAGCTGGTCGGCGAAATGCTTGCATCTGGCCGCAGGATCCCCTTCCATATAGCTGACGGTAGCCGCGATGCGGTACGCGCCGGCGCGGTCGGACGTCGGATGAATCTGCAGCGCGAAATCGGAGAACAGGCGCGGTATGTCCTGCTTGAACGCGCAGGCTATGGCGTGCGAGACGTCGTAATCGGACGGCATCATGATGGCGCGATACGTGTCGAACAGTCCGTACGACGCCTCCTCATCCAACATGGCGACCGCTTCGAACTCCTCTCCGGACATGTCGGGGCGAAGGACCTTCGCGATGGTCGCGTCCATGAGTCCGTTCGGCTCGACCATGGTGCGCAGCGCGTCGGTGATGCGGTCATCGGAGATCTTCGATTCCCCTGGAAGGTACTTGCGTTCCTTCAAGGTCTCGATCAAATCGAACATGGTTTGAATCTGCTGCCGGGTAGTTTGCGCCATTCCGTGGGCCTTTCGTTCGGTTTTTCGTTTTCTCGACGCTCCCATACTGTCCCGGGGTGCGGCGCCCTGCGGTGCACCATGTCTACAAGTTCTGACGCACCAGAAAGGAAAACGGCCGGAACGGGAGTTCCGGAAACCGTCGTACGGGTTTCCATGGGTCCTGTTCCGGCCGCTTGTTCTGGATTGGAGGGGGATTTGGGTCAGCGTGTGCTGTGGCGTGCGGTCACGTCCATGCGGCGGCGCTTCATGTCGAGCATGGTCCAGCCGATGCCGGTGAGGGCGACGGCCGCGAGGAGCATGCCGTTCGTGTTCGCGCCGGTGGATGCCATGACCTTGTCGGCCTTCGCGGCGGCGGCCTGCGCGGCCGTCTCGCTGGCTTTCAGGCCCGTCTGTCCGGTCTGCGCGCCGGACACCGTGGCGGAACCGTTGCCGGTGTTGTTGTTGTCGGTCTTGGAGCCGTTCTTGTCGGCCGCGGCCTCGATCGCGGCGGCCAATGCGGCCTGGGCCTTGTCGTAGGCGGTCTTGGCCTGCGCCTGCGCGGCCTTCGCCGCCTTGAGCTTGGCCTGAGCGGCGGTCAACGCCCGCTTCGCGGCGTCGAGGTCGGCCTGGGCCTTGTCCACGGCGGCCTGCGCGGCCTTGACCGCGTCGGTGTCCTTCGCGTCCCGCTTGGCCTGCTCGAGCTTGGCCTGCGCGTCAGACAGCGCCTGTTCGGCGTCCTTCACCGCGGTCTTGGCGGCCTCGACCTGCTTGGCGGCGTCGTCGCGGGCCGTGGAAGCCTGCTCGTAGGCCTGGGTCTTCGCGTCGAGGTCCTTCTGCGCGGCGGTCAACGCCTGGGTTTTGGCGTCAAGGTCGGCCAACGCGGCCTCGAGATCCTTGACCTGCCGTGCGGCCTCGTCGCTCTTGGCCTTCGCCTGCGCGTACGCGTCCTGCTTCGCGTCGAGATCCGCCTTGGCGGCCTCCAACGCCTGCCGGGCCTGGTCGGCCTCGCTCTTCGCCTCGTCGTAGGCGGACTGGGCCTGGGCCAACGCGTTCTCCGCGTCGGTCAGGATGCTCACACGCTCGTCCGCCTGGGTCTTGTCCGCCTGCGCCTTGTCCAGAGCCGTCTGCGCCTGTCCGACGGCGGTCTCGGCCGCCTTGAGGTCGGCCTGGGCCTTGTCGTTCGCGCTCTTCGCCTCGTCATAGGCGGCCTGGGCGGACTGGCGGGCGGTGTCCGCGGCCGTGTAGTCGGCCTGGGCCTTGTCGTTCGCGCTCTTCGCCTGCTCGTACGCGACCTGGGTCTGCTGGCTCTTGGCGGTCGCGGCGATGAGGACCTTCGCGGTTTCGGCGGCCTCGGCCTTCGCGGCCTGCTGGGCCTGTTCGGCGGCGGCCTGCGCGGCCGTGGTGTCGGCCTTCGCCTGGTTGGCCTTGTCGAGCGCCTTCTTGGCCTCGTCGACCTTCTTCAACGCCTCGTCGTACGTGGACTGGGCGGAACGGACCTGGTTGACGTAGTTCTCGACCATGGTGCGGTAGACGGCCGCGTCGTACACGGTGTCGTGCGTATTGTAGGAGTTCCAGTCGTTGAAGTACTCCTGCGTGAACGCGTGGTCATAGTTGGTTTCGCCGTAGCCGCTGTAGGCCATGCCGGTGGCGATGTAGTCCGGATTGACGATGTTGAGGTAGTGGCCGACCTTGTAATACAGGTCCGGATACTTCCGGAACACGTCGTACGCGGACAGGCTGGCGAGGTCGGGATAGTCGCCGGACTTCACGGCCGCGTCGTAGGTCTCCTTCTCCATCGTGTACCAACCATCGTACGGATCGTCATCGGCGAAGCCCCAGTTGAGATTCTCGCCGACGTTGTCGTACTGGTAGTTGTGCTCGTAGTGGCCGTTGGCCGCGTAGTTGGCCTGGACCATGGCCATGGCCAACGCGGTCTCCGACACCTTCAACGGCTCCAACCCGTTCTCCGCGCGCAGCTTGTTGCACTCGTCGATCATGTCCAGGGCCTTGAGCAGGTTGTCGAGGCTGGTCGCATCGTCCTTCGCGCCGATATGCGTGTATTCGAGGTACTTGGACACGCTGGAATCGGTCAGATACTTGTACGCCTGCTCCGCGTTGTCGGACTGGAACCAGCCGGCCGCGCCCTGCGCCTCCTTCTCGGCGGCCTCGTCCGCGGCCTTCTTCGCATCCTGCGCGGCCTTCACGGCCGCGTCGTACGCGGCCTGCGCCGCATCCGCCTGCCGGGCGGCCTTCTCGGCGGCTGTCTTCGCCTGCGCGGCCTTCTGGTCGGCCTTGGCGAGCTCGCTCTGGGCCTTGTCGTTCGCGGCCTGGGCCTTGTCGAGCGCCTTGTCGGACGTGGTCTTGTCCGCCTGGGCCTTGTCGAGCGCGGCCTGTGTCTTGTCGGCCTGCGCCTTCGCCTGGTCGGCGGTGGCGTTCGCCTTGTCGAGCTTCTTCCGCGCGTCGTCGGCCTTCGACTGGGTCTTGTCGGCCGTGGATTTCGCGGTCGCGGCGGCGACGGTGGCCTCGGCCTGCGCCTGCTTCGCGTCCTTGACGGCCTCGCCGGCCTTTTGGGCGGCGTCCTGCGCCTCCTTGACCTTGGCGGGATCGTTCGCGTCGCCCGCCAGGCGGGTGGCCTCGTCGAGCTTCGCCTTCGCCTCGTCGCTCTTCGCCTGCGCCTTGTCCGCGGCCTGTTGGGCCTCGTTGGCCTTCGCCTGAGCCTTGGCGGCGTCGGTCTTCTTGGCGGCGGTGTCCTGGTCGAGCTTCGCCTTGTCGGTCGCGTCGACCTTTGCCTGAGCCTGCTTGGCCTTCCGGTCGGCCTGCTCCTTGGCCTTGGCGGCGTCGTCGCGGATGGCTTGGCTGTCGTTCATGGCCTTCTCGAGTTTGCTGGCGTTCTTCGCGGTCTGGTCGGCCTTCTCCTGCGCCTGCTTGAGATTGTCCCGCGCCTGGCCGAGGCTGTCCTGCGCCTGCTGGACGCCGGTGGTGGCCTGCTGCACGTTCCGGTCCTGGTTGATGGTGTCCTCGACGTTCTGCTGGGCCTGCTGCACGTCCTGCTGGGCTTGGTCGACCTGCTGCTGGGCCTGCTGCACGTCCTGCTGCGCGTCCTGCACGCCGGTGTTGGCCTGGTCGAGGCTGTCCTTGGCATTGGCGACCTGCTGCTGGGCGGCGGACACCTGATCCTGCTGCGCGCCCTGCTGGGCCGCGGCCTGGTCGACCGCTTCCTGCGCCTGGACGACGGCCTGCTGGGCCTGTTCGACCGGCGTGACCGCGGTCTCGTCCGCCATGGCCGGTGCGGCGATGGTGCCCGCGACCGCCACGGATGCGACCGCGACGCTGAAAGCCTTCTTGTTCATATCTGTCTACCCTCCAATGCCGTTCCCTCCATGGGATCCGGCTCCAGTGGAAACATCCCTGCGACGTTTCCGTCAAACATTCCACGTGCCCCCAATCCGATATCGGCGTCATCGGCGTGTCGGCCTGTCGGCGGTGGCGTGGCGTCACACCCTTACAGACTACCCCACGTGACGCCGTCCAAGGTCAGTCCTTCCGTCCGTGTCTCCCGTACGGGCGGGTTTTCCTCCTGGACGCGACGACCGCCGCGGGCAGTCCCGCGAGCAGTGCCACGCCGGACACGAGATAGGGGCGCATGTCCCGCCTGCTGGTCTTGGGCGCGTCCTCGGGATAGGGCGCGTCGCCCGGCATACTCGCGCGTTCGCCCGTGACGAGCAGACGGTACGTGTTCAGGAAGATCGGCGTGCACGTGACCAGCGTGA
>ERZ1034871.1744-NODE-1744-length-10253-cov-3.633261_pt1 | contig 10253 bp, 5 predicted proteins | sample MGYA00520631_ERZ1034871 | MGnify/ENA primary metagenome ERZ1034871 (study PRJEB33766, sample SAMN09781721) | gut metagenome | biome: gut microbiome | host: Homo sapiens | place: Madagascar | study: EMG produced TPA metagenomics assembly of the PRJNA485056 data...
CTCAAGGTCTTCTGACAGTCCGTCCTTGATGGCCTTCTTCAGCTTGTCCTTTGTCTCTTGACGTGCGTTGCGGATTTCCACCTTTGTGCGCTCGCCAATCTTGTTACACTGCTTTACGAGATCCTTACGACGCTCCTCAGTCGGCTGCGGGATGCCGAGACGGATAATCTCGCCGTTGTTCTCAGGTGTGATGCCTACATCGCTGTCCATGATGGCCTTTTCGATGTCGCGAATCTGCTTCTTGTCGAAAGGACGGATGGCGATGGTACGCGGATCAGGAACGGTGACATTGGCTACCTGGTTGAGCGGAACCATAGAGCCCCACGAGCTAACGCGAACGCCGTCGAGGATTGCCACGTTGGCACGGCCGGCGCGGATACGGGCCAGCTGCTCCTCAAGGTACATGGCTCCCATCTCCATACGCTCCTCGGCACTGCTAAGAGTTTCTTTAACGTCTATCATAATTATTTTAGTATTAGTTTCAAAAAACACAGGTTTCTGAATTCATTTTGCAAATTTAATCAAAATACTTGACAATGCACAACATTATAAGGCAAAATACTATGCAGGGAGTATTGTTTTAGGTAGGAAAACGGATAGGAGGGCACTCTCCCCTACTTCGACGAATTCTGGACCAGTGACAATACTGACGCCCTTCAGCGCGTATATATGCAGTGGGGAACCAGCTACTTCTTCCCTGCCATCGCCATGGCATCCCACATCTCATAAGCGCATCCGTCCTATCGTACAGTTTGGCGACCTTTATCGCCTGCAGTCGCCATACGAGAAGAAGGGTGTGGCTTCGCTCATGTACGTGACCGATGCCAAGGAAAAGGCGGTGTTCTTCTGGTGGAAGACCGAGTCGTTATGCAATCAGCACCTGCCGCGCATCCCGATGGCGGGCCTCAACCCGCAGAAGCGCTATCGCATCACCGAGCTTAACCGCATCGACAAGACTCCGCTCGCCTTTGAAGGCAAGGATTTCTCAGGCGAATATCTCATGCAGAACGGCCTTGAGATACCTTACGGACATAATGCAGACTGGGGCAAAGCCAACGAATGGGCAAGCCGCGTGCTGCTCCTCGAAGAGGTGAAATAACCAGTTAATCAAGGGGCCGACATTACAAAAATGCAAACAAAAAAAGGGAGCGCTTCACAGCGTTCCCTTTTTTAATAATACGATAAGATTTTTCTTTATTGTTTAGTTCTTGTGCGTGCGATAGTTATCTCACCACAATCTTGAATGTCTCCGTACGGTCCTCCATTGTCGTGGCTTTCACGACGTAGATGCCAGCCTTCGGTACGTTGAGTTGGCAGCGACCGCCGTTTACACTGTGGTTGCTTGTTACCAGAGCACCCGAGATGTCGTATACCATCACTCGCTTCATGTCGCCCTTCAGCGTTGCCACCACGATGGTGTTCTCCGTCGGTGAGAAGCAGTCGATGGTGTTGATGTCCGTAGTGTTGAGTGACGACTGGTTGGTGACGTAGTAGCGACCGTGGTCGTTGGCCATCATCTTCACCGTCATGCCGTCCTTAATCTCTGAGAACGTCTTTGTTGTAGCGTCGAAGAGGAAGAGCTGCGAGCCTTCGTTGTTCATCTTGATAAGCATCTTGTTGTTTAGGCTGATTTTCACGTCGATGTCCTTGCTCTTTGGTGCCACTACGCCCACCGGCATCCAGTTGATGTCGTCGGAAGCGTTGAGCGCCACAGCCTGCGAACCGGCTACTGAGTAAACCTGGGCTATCTCGGCAATGTTGCCCTCACCGAGCATCTCCACGTCCTCACCCTCCACGTAGTCGCGGCTTGCCTCGTCGTTGACGATAAGCTCAGACTGGCTGCTTCTCTCGCCGTTGACGGTGGTCAGCGTTACGGTCGGACGGATGATGAGAGCCTTCTCGCCTGGAGTAACATCCTTGTTGATGAGCATCGTTGCATTGAATGTTACGTTGGCAGGAGCGGTCTCACCCTCCTTCACCTTTACAAAGAACGCCTGAGTGGGATTCACTATTACGTCTGTCTTCTTGTCGTAGTCCAAATCCACTGGTACGCTGTGGGTCTTCATAACGCCGTTGTCGAGAGTCCAGATGCTGTTCTCGAAGGCTGTGTTAGCCTTGAGGAAGCGATACATACTCAACGATGAGGTGTAAGGATTGCCTACGAGATGGTAGCGGTTGTCGCGGTGCAGGTTCTCCTTCAGCGGCTGAATCATTGCCATTGTCTTGTCGCCGGCAACGTCGCCCTGCAGCATTCGGTAGCTATTAGCGTCGCGGTTGACCGTTACATTCACCGGCTTCCGGCTCTCGCTGTCGTAGTAGCTGAACTGGGTGTCAGCCTTCGGCAGACGGATTACGGCCTTAGCGTTGGCGTCCTGCGCACCTGCGGTGTACTTGTCGCCAGCCTTTACAGCGAACGCCTGTCCCTTAGTGTACTGCTCGTCCACCTTGTTATATACGTGCGACCAGTAGCCAGAGTTGATAGACAGTTCGTTGTCTGTGGTTACGTCCACTGTACCGTCGTGATTGGCGCTGTAATTGGTGACGTTGTCCTTCACCTCTTGAGCGTTGCCGTCCCAGCTGCGCTGATAAACGGGATAAGCGCTGCGGTCGTTCACATTCTCGTCGTATGTCATCGGCTTGAATGCCTCCGACTGCTCCTGTCCGTTGTTCTTCGGAACGTAGAGGTCGCCGGCGTAGGTCTGCTGCAACGGTGAAGACATTATGCTCCACGTATTTGGCGTCAGCTCCTTCTCCACATAAGCCTTGTTGTAGGTCAGGTAGTTGGCGTAGAGAAGCTCTGCCTCCGGCTTGAAGTAAATCTGGTCGCAGAAGTTGCCTGCCCATGTCTCGCAAGAGAAAGTGCCGTTGCCGTTGTCCGAACCGTCTGCTGTGTCACTCCACTTCGCCACGAAGTCGTAAGCAAAGCTCTTCATCTTCGTTGAGGAAGCGATGCCGTTGCTTCTGTAGCTTATCTCGTCAAGGTTAGGATAAACCTTGCCCTTGTCATTCTGATTAGCCACGGTCACCTTCGTGAACTTCATCGGCATGAATGCCGTGGTGGTGTTATAGTCAGCGTAAGAGTCCTTGAAGATCTCAGCCTTTGTAGAGCGCAGCCAGTTGTTGTCGTCGTTCCAGTTTGTGCTGGCAGTTCTTGGCGACGAGTTCCATGTTGCATACTCGGGCACGATGCACATCTTGATGAATGTCTCGCCCGGACAGCTTGCCATAGAACCGTCTGCGTTGTCATAGCTGAAGTTTATCTCATACCAGTAGCCTTCCTTCAGGATTTTAGCGGCATTGGGGTTGAAGCGGATGCCTACAGTCTTATCGGTTTCGTAGATGGTGTTTGCTGTCACCACGCCGATCTCCTGCTTTGTGGAATTGAAGGTCGGGTCGTTGGTGTTAGAGATAAATACCTTAGCATAGTCCCTCATCTTTACGCTTGTGGCTCCTTCGATGCCTGTCATCGGCAGATTCAGAGCGCCGTTCTTTTCGGCTATCGCCTTTATCTGCGGCAGACCGACACGTACTGTTCGTGCGTCGTTCGGATAGATGACGCCAGGGAAGCCGAAGTTGATGTTCGGTCCGTCGGTCACCACGCGCAGATCCACTAACATCGGGTCAGCACAGATTTCGTATTCCTGACCGTTGATGGTGGCTTTGGCTTGCACTGGGATTACAGCAATCTTATAAAGCCCCATCTCGTCAGAAGCAAACGTACGGTTGCCCATTGAGTTGCTGGCGTTCAGAATCAGCTGCTTGCTGTCCACGTACTTCTTCAAGAGATCGTACTGCGTACGGTTATCATTACGGAAATAAGTACTCAATCCATTGTATTCCGGATACTTGGCACGATAAGCGTGTAATGCCTCCAACAGTCCTGTTGTAGAGTAAAGCTCGTTCTCTGCGTTAGGCTTTGAGAGGAACCAGTCGAACTTGACATTTTCGATGGTCACCTTACCGCCGTTCACGGGGTCAGCCGTCTCAATCTTAGCAATCATCTCCACTGTCGGAGTGTGGGTGTTACAGTTCACTCGCAGAGCTGTGAGCACGTTACTGTTCTTGTCGGTCAGCTTGATGTTCTGCTCCACCACCTGGAATAGTCCACTATACGTAGAGCAGACGTCTGTGCTTTCGCCCCATTTGCCCGGTACTTCCGAGTTATCCTCGCTTGGGTAGGCGATAGAGAAGTAATAGTCCTTGCCCGGTACGATCTTGAAGTTGCGGTTAGCGATTACCAAGCATCGGTTGCCGCTGTTGTCGTTCTCGAACATCGGCTCGTTTGTCTTGCCGTCAGCAGCTGCGGGAGGAAGTACGTATGCTGCATTGTAAGAAGCAGGAATGCGTGCTGTGCCGTATTCGTCGGGCTTTCCGTCGCCGTTATAGTCGATGTTTTCCACCCGTTTTCCTGTAGCGTCGCAGATACGATAGAAGAGTTTCGACTCCTTCTGGTTCACCATCGCCTGGAAGGTCTCATAGATGCCGCGGAGCTTCAGCGTAATTTCCTCGGGAGCTGTCTCATAACCTGTCTCGTTAGGACAGAGCGGCCTGTTCTGCAGCACGTCCAGTTTGGATGTCTGAGTGTAGAGGCAAAGGTCGTCAATACAGTAGTCGGCACCCTTTGTATTCTGACACATATTGTCAAGCACAATGCGGAAGTCGGTGTAGTTGTCGGCAGCAGCAGACTTCTGAAGCACCTGCTTACTGTAAATCTGATACCACTTACCGTATTCGTGAGACTTTGTATTAGTCTTAAAGTCGCCTGACGAGAACGACTGGATAAGCTTCTGGTCGGTCACGTTGCCGTTTTCGTCCTTATTGATACCATAAAGGCGGAACATCACCTGCGGTGCAGTTGCGTTGTATGCTGCGGTATACTCGGCAACGGCTCCACTAAAAATCAGCTGTGAACCTGTACAGAGGTTAGCCTTAAAGTCGGCAGATGCAATCTGACGGCTCTCGTTCGAAGCGTCCACATACAGGAAGTGTCCGTACTGCTTGCCGCTGGTTTTTGCGTAGGTACGATCGTAGATAGTAGGAGAACCGGCTGCCCACCATTGGTATCCGTTTTCATTATCATACGAAATGCCACGTAGGTTACCAGATTTATAGAGACCATAATCACCGTGGATAGGTGACTTGCTGTGGTGTGGTGTGCTTCCATCATAATAATAATCAAAACTTGCAAGTTCCGCATAGGTGAATCCGTATGCACGTGATTTGAAGTCGGACGGCTTAAGACTCATGTTGTTCAATGGCGTTGTCGGCGCATCCAATGTCAGATCAGGATTGTCGTCATCGAACGAGATGTCCATCTGCTGCTCATACTTATCCTCAAAATATGAGATCGTACGGTCTACGTCGCCGTCAGCAGTCAGCTCGTCCTTCATCTTCGGATAACCCTTATGTATAAACACCTCAAAGTTGGCAACGGGACACATATAATCGCCATTTGCAGCCCAAGCCACTACATATACAGTCTGTTCGAAGCCTATATCTGTAGGTTTAGAAGTTTTAGCATCATTAGAAACATTATACCAAGTCGCATTCTTGAGTGCATTTATAGTCAAGTCACAGAACTGAGTAGTGGATGAAAGTTGGCAAAACTTTGTCTTATCCTCATTGTAGACTATCCACACTATCTTGTTAGCCTGCTTCATAGTGGTATTGAAGTCTGCTGCCGTTATCTTCTGACTCTCTGTAGTTGGATAAACCGTCTTACCTACGATAGTTCTCAAAGGATAGAACCAATAGCTTTGTCCACCAGAATTCTTCAAATTTGTACGCAGCGTCATATTTGCGTTTGCGTCCTTAGCACCGAACACGATACGTTTGTTGTCCTCAAGAGTCAGGTCAGCAGCCCTGCTGTGATCACATAAAGCATCCTTGATTCGCTTTGCCAGATATGCTGCAGACTTGATGTGGAAGATGTATCGGATGGAGAGGGTTGGTTCCTTTTCAACATAATTTGTATATATACTATAATCATTGTATCGGCTTACATCACAAGCGATAGTTTCTCCAGCCCAATCTTCTGCATCTGCTCCCGTCGGTTTATTGTATTTGACTCCTGCATAATTTTTTGCAGAATTTCTGAGAGTACCGGCAATAAGTCCTATATCCTTTTTGCTGGTGTCGTCCTTCAAACTCTTCAAACTTGTAGATCTTGAATTATATGCTGTCAGTTTGCCCGACTTTAGGTCTGTTGTATAGTCATACCAACGAATCCATCCGTAAGGCTCAAGGTCATTGGTTGAGCTTTTCTCCCATCCATCAAAAGGCAACTCAAGCTCCATTGTGTTGCTATTTGTCGGCAGATAATAATAGTAATGCCATTCTGCAGTCTGCTGCATGCCGCGGCTGTCAAGCGGCAATCCACTTTGGCCCTTCTTGTGGAAGCCTAAGTTCTGCGCATACACACTGCTTGGCGCTGCGGTAAGTGCCATCATCGCAAGGAGCTGCAGTAGCAGTCTTCTTGACGGTGCGGGGCTGTTTATGTTGTTTTTGCGACTTTTCATATCTCAAAAGGTATTATGTTCGTACTTGTTAAATCTAAAAGTGGGTATGGCAGGAATGCCATACCCACCTATTATTAAATGTTATTCCTTGTTTATCTGCAAGCGATATGGGATTGTTACGCCGTTGATTTCGACGTTGATTTCGTGGATGGCGTATCCCTTACGCGGGCTGATATATCCTTCAAAGGTCTTGGTGCGCTTCTCGAAGTAAGGCTCCTCATCGTAGATGGAAGTTCCTTCTGCTCCGGCCGGATCAGCCTCAAGCGTTCTGATGCTCTTGAAGGTCCAGTTGGTCAGCTCCGTGTTGTCGCTGCGCTTATAGACATGCAACTTAAGATGGAACTCGCCGTACGACTTGAATGTGGCTGTGATGCGGTCGCCATCATATTTCAGTTCGGGGATAACGCCGATGGCTGTGAAGACCTGCGGCTCCAGCTCTATGCGATAGTCAACCAGCTTGACGGGGATTACCAAGTAGTCATTTCGTGCTATCTTGCTCCATTCTGTCATGGCGATGCGGTTCGTCACTGTTCCCTTGTCGGTGTTGATGCTGAGGACGAAGTACTTAGGATTGCGGGCGACGCTCTCGTTCACGTAGAACGTGGTCTGCAGCGTGCCGCCGTTCTTCACCTGAGTGCCTGACGTGCCGCCGATGCTTACTGTGTAATCCTTGTATGTGGCAGCGTCATTGATGTTCGGCACCACATTGCCCGAGGCATCCTTCATAGGCAGCAGACTTACGTTGTTAGCAGCATTGTCGGTGATATCGGTCAGCTTGACGCTCTTGATGCTCAGATCATAGCCCGTGTCGTTGGTGAAGTTCAGCTCCACCTTTGCCATCATACGGATTACCTCCAGGTCAACCTGCTGTTTCTTGCTGGTGATGTTGACGGTCTGCTTGTTGCTCATCGGAATGCCTTTGGCGCTGAGTTGGGCTGTATTGCCCTCCACCTTATAGTATTTGCTTTCTATCTCAGCGGGCGTTGTCGTCATTGTTATTCCGAGTTCTGCGGGCGTGATATTGGCAAACGAATAGAACGTGGCGTCGCCCAATTCGGCTTTCGCCTTAAGACTGGTCTGCTCTACTTCCTCCGTAAAGTCGCGCTGTACTATGCTCTGTATCTTGCCGTTCTGGACGATGACAACAAAGCAATTGTGCATCATCTCTCCTTCTCGGGCAGCGTTTGTGTCCACCCATGACGCTCTCGTTACGCCGTCGGAGGTGCTGTAGGAACGTGTCAGCGAGTTAGCCGAAGCGGTGAGCCTTAGCTCCACCTGCATCTTCTCGCCCTCACCCTTCCCTTGGCAATCGGCGTGGTCTTCCTCAAAGCTACATCCTACGATGGCGAGCGTTGAGAAAAGCGCAAGCATGTATGTGAAAATGTTCTTGGCGTGAGTCATCGCTATTTTAGTTTTTTGTGTAAATACTCTATGTTGTTACATTATAATCTCAGAGTGAGTGCGCTTGTTCCACTTCAGCACCTTCAGTGTGACGTTCAGTCTGTCGTCCTTGTTCACCGTGTATTCGTAGTAGTGGTTGCGCTGTATGTTGTAGAGTGTGGAAGGATCTGCCACACCGTCCACGTAGTTACAGAACTGCAATGTGTAAGTTCCGTCGTCCGTGCCGTCGCACTTGAGGTTTAAGGTTATGCTTGCCTTCTTGTCAGCAGCGGCTGTCTTGTTGTCATACTCAGGAATGTAGAGCATGATGCTCTCTTCGTCGGTCGTGGTGTTGGTCATCGTTACGGACTGGCTCCACGAAGGCTTTGCGTTGAGCGAACTGCTGAACAATATCTCCTTTGTGTTCTTTGACGTGTTGTAGGTCAGCGGCAGCGTAAAGCCCTCGGTGTTGTAGTTGTTGAAGGTGATGCTGCCCAAAGCATAGCCTCTGGCTTTCATGCCGTCAGCCATCTTCACCTTCACCTTGGCGAGAGAGCGGAGCAGGTCGATGGTGCCGAGATTGTTCTGCTTTCCGACAACGAGGTCTTTGGTAAGCGTGGTGACGCCCCACATCGGGATATACTGCTTGGTTTGGTCCATGCGGAAGGCAAGCGATGAGATGTTGTCCTGCGTGACGTTGTCGGTTCCGCAGTTGGCGAACACCATAATCTTATTGGCCTGTTTGAGCAGGTCTCCTGCATTTTCCCATGTTCCGGTGATCTGATCGTCTATTACTCTCACGTCCTGCACGTCGCCAATGATGTTTCCGTCCTTGTCGCAGACCTTTATCTGCAGCTGGTCAGCGTTGATGGCGTTTTCGTAGGTATCGCCCGGGGCAGTCGGATTGTAGTCCTCCCAGCCGTCGTTTACAGCTCTTGTGTTGTCGTTGGCGAAGGCCATCCTGAATGCCACCTTCACATTATCGTCGCCCGTGTCCTCCTTGTCGTAGCCGTCATCGAAGCCGCACGACGTTATGGACAGCAGACCCAACAGGAGCGAAACTGTCAGCGCGGAGGTATTGCGGTTTATTCTAAGCATAGTCAGTTTCTTTTGGTGTTTAGTTTTTGTGTTATTAAGTCTCTCTCCCTTTCGGGGATGTGGCGCTTAAAGCTCTGTTTCGTTCAGCACCACTCTCCAGGAGTTGATGAATATGTGTGATGACAGCCAGTTGTTGTTGGCGTCCAGGAAGAAGATGAAGCTGTATTCGTCCTGGCGGTCAAGATATTCCTGATTTGACATCGCCCTGTTGTATTTGCCCTTTACGAGGAGCACGTAGTCGATAAGCGGAATCTGGAAAACCTTTTCTCCCGTCTCATGCTTCAGAACGCAGAGCTGGGGGTTCTTGCCTGTAAAGAGTCGATTGACGGTCATCTCCGCCACCACTGCCGAAGCCTGTGTGGTTGCTTCAGCGCGTGTTACGGTGCGGTTCTGTCCGACGATGCCGTCATACTTCGACCATGGCACGTAGCGTATTGAGTCTTCCGGCAGCTCCTCATTGTCGTTCATCGAGGCACGTGTGAGCGCGGCGTTGTCGAATCCGAGGTAACTGTTGTCGTCGTCGATGTAGAAGTCGAAGTCGTCGGCTTTAATCTGCTTGCCCGATGTGTTCTGGAGCACCACGCGTATGACGTTGGTGTTCTTCATCAAGTCCACAGTGGCAGTCTTCACGCCGAATCCCTCCAGATTGAGGTCAGCCTTCTTCACGAGTCCGTGATAAAGGCCGTTTATGTCGTGGTCCAAGGTGCGGCTGGTTCGGTTGATGCGGCTTGTGAGCACGCTGATGTCGTCAGCACGAGTCGCCGTCTCGGGTTTTCCGAAGACATACGATCCTGTGTATCTCTCCTCGCCTTCCGCCCAAACCTTGAGCGTATAGTCGCCGGGCTTCAGCTCGTCCACGTTCATATATCCGCCACGCTTCTTAATGTCGTCCACGCGGTCCTGCTTTTCGAGGGCCAGACGTCCGTTTTCGTCGAAAGCGTAGAGCGTAACAGTCTTCACCTCGTTAGGAAAAGCGTCCGCGAACTTCATGTTCATGTCGTACTTGAAGTTGACGCGCAGCGCCTGTGGACAGTCCGACTGGTCGTCCTCCATCATTCCGCACGAGGTAACGGTGAACATCATTGCCATCACAGCTGCGATGGCCTTGAGGTCGCTTATTATTTGGCGCTTGTTGTGTTTCATATTGCTTAGCTTTTGTTTTCTGTTCGTGATATTGTGAGATGGTCTCTTATATATATAATGTCACTACTGTCCCGTTAAAGTGGACTAATCGCTCTTTGAATTAATTGAAATACA
>ERZ1034871.1749-NODE-1749-length-10235-cov-7.743713_pt1 | contig 10235 bp, 7 predicted proteins | sample MGYA00520631_ERZ1034871 | MGnify/ENA primary metagenome ERZ1034871 (study PRJEB33766, sample SAMN09781721) | gut metagenome | biome: gut microbiome | host: Homo sapiens | place: Madagascar | study: EMG produced TPA metagenomics assembly of the PRJNA485056 data...
TGATACCTTTTGAGGCAAGGAGCTTAGCGTCCTGCTCATTGATCTTGTCAATGACGTATGTACCAATACTGCAGATAGTCATCTCGTCCAAAGCATCCACCATGTTCTTGTAAGATGCCTCGTCTGTACACTTGATAATGATGGTCATTGTCGGCACCTTGCCTGTCTCAAGCTCACCCTTCTTGATCTTAGTCAGAGCAGCGTCATACACTTCCTCCGGATAAGCAGCGGGGTTAGCGAGCTTCTTCTTGTCAAGAGCGTCCTTTGCCATCATGATATCCTTAACAGGCTGCGAACCGTCCTCTGTGATGTGGTTGAAGAGCACCGAGCGGATACCCTTCTGGCCCCATGATGTTTCCTTCAGACAGTTAGGGTCATCATACTTAGGCAAGCCATCCACGTGATAGATCTTGTCGTTACCACACACATAAATAGTGACGGTCTGTGATGCCTTAGCAGCGTTACGATCCTTATCAGAGATATTCTCGTCGTTCGAAGGCATGGTCAAGTTCATAGTCTGAGGCTTAGCCAAAGATGTACAGAGCATGAAGAACGTGATAAGAAGCATCATCATGTCCACCATAGGCGTGAAGTCCACGCGGGTCTGCATCTTTTTCTGTCTGCTTGCTTTTTTCTTTGCCATGTCTTAGTCCTCCGAATTTGATTTAAGCGCGGTAATGAGATAGTAACGGTTCTCGCTCATGTCCTGGAGCTCCGACATCATCTTCTTGATGGTCTTGTACGGAGTGCCTGCGTCCGCCTTGATGGCGAGCTTCATATCCGAGCCGTTGTTATCGCGAGCCATCTTAACCCAATCCTGGAACTGGCTCATCTTACCGTCCACGCTATCAGTAGGGATACCCTTTGTAGCCTGGAATTCGTTCAATCTGTCTTCCTGGTTCAGAGCGGATCCGAGATCCTGCATGTTTACACCGATGGTAGCAGCGCCCTGAGCAGTCTCTACCTGCTTCTTGGTAAGCTGTACGCCATACTGGTCTGCCATGCCCTGAACGAGTTCGCCCATTCTTCTTGGATTGTCCATACCTACGAAGATTCGGCCGTCCTTATCGCAGAGGATTGTCAAGACATTTGTCTCCGGCACCTTGATTTCAGATACCGAGCCTGGAGTAACGACCTTCACTGCCTCGTTCTTCACGAATGTTGATGTCAACATGAAGAATGTAAGCAAGAGGACCATCACGTCCGACATAGGAGTCATGTCTATCCAGACGTCCGCTTTCTTAACTTTTACTTTACCCATAATGATAAATGTTTTAAAGGGTTAGTAAAATTAAGCCTCGTCTGCGTGGTTTGCTTCGTATGTCTTAGCAATAGTGTAACCTACTTCGTCAAGAGCGTATGTCAGCTTGTCGATCTTGTTTGAATAGTAGTTATATGAGACTACGGCTACCCATGATGTCAAAATACCAGATGCGGTATTAACGAGGGCCTCAGAGATACCTTCTGAAAGCTGGAGAGAGTCACCACCACCACCTGATGCAAGAGCGGCGAATGAACGGATCATACCAACCACAGTACCGAAAAGAGCGGTAAGAGTACCGAGTGTAACGATAGTTGCGATGATAGGCATGTTCATCTGCAGTGTAGGCATCTCGAGCTGTGTAGCCTCCTCGTGAGCCTGCTGGATCTTAGACACCTTAGCAGCGCGCTTGAGGTTAGGTGTGTTCTCCATTTCCTTGTAAGCTGCGATAGAAGCGCCAACAACGTTAGCAACACTACCCTGCTGCTTGTCGCAAAGCTCCTGAGCCTTAGCCATGTCGCCTGCTACGATAGCCTTCTTTACAGAGATAACGAACTTGCCGAGTGAGCTCTTACCGAAAGCTGTACGGAGAGCGAAGAAACGCTCGATAGAGAGAGCGATTACAGAGAAGAGAAGAGTGATGATCACAGGAACGACAACACCACCTTTGTAGACTGTACCCATGAGGTTACCGTCCTTAACCGGCTGTGTCGGATCACCGTTTACGAAGTGCTCAGGTGCACCAAGGATGTACTTGAAGAAAAGCACTGCGAGTACAAAACATACAAGGATGATAAAGAACGCATTTTTAACACCCTGGAATCCAGAAGACTTTTTCGGATTCGCTTTAGCTTGTGTAGTTGCCATAATTTTTTTTAAAGTTTAATAAGTTATTAAATGGTTAATAAAAAATTCTCTCTTTATGTTAGTACTATTTCTGCATAGTATTAGGATTGTTTGCCAATAATTGCTTTCTTGCACTATTTTAGCATGGCAAAGTTAGCAAATAATGGCAAATAATCATACTATTGCAGAGCATTTAACATTTTTTTATTTCAGTTTAGCCAACGTTTCCTTTATGCGGCGCATAGCCTCGCGGATGTTGTCGTCGCTGGTGGCGTAGCTCATACGGAAGCAATCGGGGTCGCCGAAGGCGTCGCCGCCTACTGTTGCCACGTGGCCCTCTTCGAGGAGGAACATGGCGAGGTCGGTAGAGTTGCTGATGGTCTTGCCCTCATAGCTCTTGCCGTAGAAGCCCGAGCACTTGGGGAAGAGGTAGAACGCGCCCTGCGGACAGTTCACTTCCAGACCGGGTATCTCCTTGGCGAGGCTCACGATGAGGTCGCGGCGGCGCTCGAACGCTTTGCGCATGGTCTCAACGCACTCCTGCGAGGTGGTGTATGCTGCCTCGGCTGCCTTCTGGCTTACTGAGCACGGACCGCTTGTGTACTGGCCCTGCAGTTTGTTGCAGCCCTTGACTATCCACTCGGGTGCGGCGATGAAGCCGATGCGCCAGCCGGTCATGGCGTATGCTTTCGACACGCCGTTGACGATGATGGTGCGCTCCTTCATGCCGGGGAACTGCGCGATGCTCTCGTGCTTGCCCACGTAGTTGATGTGCTCGTATATCTCGTCGGCGAGCACGTACATGCCTTCGTGGCGCTTGATTACTTCTGCGAGTGCTGCGAGCTCGTCCTTAGTGTAGACGCTGCCTGTCGGGTTGCTCGGCGAGCAGAGGATGAGCATGCGTGTCTTGGGTGTGATGGCTGCCTCGAGTTGCTCGGGCGTCATCTTGAACTCCTGCTCGAAGCCGGCGTTCACGATGACCGGTGTGCCGCCTGCGAGTTTCACCATCTGCGGATAGCTCACCCAGTAGGGTGCGGGTATTATCACTTCCTCGCCGTCGTTTACGAGTGCCATAACGGTGTTGCAGACGCTCTGCTTGGCGCCGTTCGACACGAGTATCTCGCTTGTTGTGTAGTCGAGATGGTTCTCGTTCTTGAGCTTTGCCACTATCGCCTTGCGCAGATCCATGTAGCCCGGAACTGGCGAATAGCGCGAGAAGTTGTCGTCAATGGCCTTCTTGGCGGCCTCCTTGATATGGTCGGGTGTGTTGAAGTCGGGCTCACCGACGCTCATGTTGATTACGTCGATGCCCTGTGCCTTCATCTCGCCACTCTTCTGCGACATTGCAAGTGTCTGCGACGGAGCGAGACGATTGAGGCGATTTGATAATTCTGCCATAATTATAAATATGTATAGTTATAATTTCTTGCAAAATTAAAAAGAAATTCTGAGTTTGGCGAATAAAATATAGAGGAATTAAAACAAAACTACGAAATGAAATGATATTTTGTTATTTTTTAAACATCAAGAGTCGTAGTTTAATGCATCGGATGGCGAACGCAACCCAATCGGACGGCGGACGGAATCTGATCGGACGGCGGACGGAATCTGTTCGGGCGGCGGACGGAATCGGTGACGAAAAAAGGGTGTATCAGAAGTCAAACAAGATGAATTGATTTCTGACACACCCTTCGTACTAAATATGTTACCAAGAGGTACGGTTTAGACGACTCCCTTAAAAGTTATGGAAGTGATAATTCAAAAGAATGTTACATTCGGCTCTTCTGACTTTGTCCTGCGCCAGTTCCCTTATACTTGCTATTTGTGGCATTAAAGCGATAGCGGATGCCCAGCGTGATGCTACTGACGGAGTAAGCATCGTAAAACAATGTTCGTGCAGCGCCGGAATAGAACGTGCGGTACTGATTGCCGGTGGCGAATAGGTCGAATACGTCAAGGGTTAACGTCAAGCGATTTTTAAATAATGCCTTGTAAAGAGAGAGATCGGTGTTGAAATATCCCTTACGTATATTTTTGTTTCCCATGTTTCCTTCGGTCTGTGCGGTCATTACGAGCGAAGCCGTCAACCACTTGAAGTCGAACGTGTTGGTAAAAGAGCAGACAGCCACTGGATTATTGAGCTTATTGCCCACGTGCGTGTCCATCTTGAGCCATTGCTTGTAGAGCATCGCCTCTAATGTGGGATGCCAAATGCCGTAGGTTGGATTCAGCGTCAGTCCTGCCTGAAAGGAGTTATAGCCGTTGATATTTTCCGGACGGGCAAGCGACTTTATCGGATCGTTCTGATACGACTGCGTCATCGTGCAAACCTCATCGGAGATATGCGAACAAATCAGTTGCAGATTAACCCACTTCCATGAGAAAGCGTAAGTAAGATTGCGCGTTATTGATGGTGTGAGGAACGGATTTCCCGATTCGTATGTGTACTGGTTGTCGTACTGCACGCCACTTCTGAGTTCGTTGTAGCTGGGACGATAGATGTCGGCTGCGTATGTCAGTTGCATCTGGGTCTTGCCTACGGGTAGCGAGAGGGCAAGCGACGGAAACCAGTTGCTGTATGTCTTGCTCTGAAGGTCGATGCGAACCTCGTTTGTGTAATAATCGAAGTCGTTATACTCGTAGCGCAAACCTGCCTGCACAGAAAGTGCCCCGAAGGAGTGGGTGTAGTCTACGAAAGCCGAAGTCATCGACTCTTTCACTTTCTCGTTCTCATTACTCGTAACTTCTGGCACGATGGTGTATAACATTCGACGATTAAGAGAAGAGTATTCGCCACCTACCGACAGTTCGCCCTTGAACAGCGGAAAACCAAGAACAAGTTTAGAAACAACCAGCGAGTTGCGGTTGTTGCGGTAAGAGTCGGCTTGAGAGTTTTTTATCTGGTTGTCTTCACCTGTGACGCTCTCTTTTATAGTCATCCTATTCTTGTCACCATACCAATAGTAATCGGTATTGAAGTCTATTTTGAGTGCCCCTATCTTGCCTACATAATAGGCATTGGCAAGATATTTCGAGGTATGACCAGGAGAGAAATAGTCTCCACGAGATGTCTCCACGAGTTGATCATTGCAGTATGACATGGCTTGCTGTAGTCCCCTATCTTCTTTTCTTGCATAGCGGTCGTAACTGAAACTCGCGCCTATGGAGTTCTCATCGTCAAACATATAGCTGGCATTCAAGCGTGCATACGGATTGAGATTTGTATATTCTTGCGTTATCTTAGTATCCTGCAACCATGTATTGCTGGTGTAGGTATACTGCTGTATTCTCTTGTTGTCTGGTTGATGAGTGTATGCCCCATACAAAAAGCCGGTGATGTCGAAACCGCCTTTACGATAGTTGCCTTGGAACGACTCGTAATAACTCATGCGCTTATCTTCATTGACGACAAAACTGGTGCTATTGTCAAAGCTGAAGCCCTCGCCTTGCGGTTTCTTGGTGGTGATGCGGATAACGCTCTTCACGCTGGCATCATAACGTGCACCAGGGTTGCTGATAACCTCAATGTTCTTGATGTCGCTGGGTTGCAAACGCTGCAACTCCATTTGGTCTTGCATCTTACGACCATTGATATAAATTACTGGTGTTCCTCTGCCGAACACTTCTATATCTCCATCTTTAGCCGACACGCTGGGGATGCGTGAAAGCAACTGCTCCATATTGGCAGTTTTCTCCAACACGCTACCTGATACCGTCGTCGTCATTTCTTCACCGCTCAACACCGTCTTGGGCAGTTGGCTTCTTACAACGATTTCGCCGAGCATCCAGGAATCTTCACTTAATCGGATGACACCCATGTCTTCTCCACGACAATCTCGGAAAACTGTCGTATAACCAATTGATGAAACCTTAATGATTCCGTCATTGCAAGGAGAATCGATAACAAAGCTACCATCCTCGCCACTCACAGCCCCCTTGACAAAGGCCGAATCCCCACGAGTCAGAAGCACGACATTCACGAAAGCCAAAGGTTCTCCTTTAGTATTTTCAATCTTTCCCTTAATGTTCTGCGCCATTATCGGAGCAAAAGACATAAGCGATATAAGCGCCGATATCATTACCTTAATCATAATCGCTATTTTTTATTTTTAATACTAAACAGCTCATTTGCTCTATAAAAAAGGAAGAGAACATGAGTTTGGGTATATACAAATAGCATACACCCAAGCTCTTGTTCTCTTATCGTTAGCATTGCTTGCGGCTGCGGAGGCTTTCACCTCCGCTACTTGATTATTACTTCAGATGTAAGGTGTGACCCATACGGTCGCGCTTTGTCTTGAGATAGCGCTCGTTGTACTCGTTGGGTATCACTTCGATGGGCACGTTCTCCACAATCTCGAGTCCGTACGACTCTAAGCCTACGCGCTTTGTAGGGTTGTTGGTAAGCAGGCGCATCTTGTGTACGCCGAGGTGGCGCAGCATCTGTGCTCCGCAACCATAGTCGCGCTCGTCGGGTTTGAAGCCGAGGTGCACGTTGGCGTCTACGGTGTCGTAGCCTTCCTCCTGCAGCTTGTATGCCTCAATCTTGTTCATGAGTCCGATGCCGCGGCCTTCCTGCTGCATGTAGACAACAACGCCCTTGCCTTCCTTCTCTATCATCTCCATCGCCTTGTGCAGCTGCTGTCCGCAGTCGCAGCGCTTAGAGCCGAGGATGTCGCCCGTAGCGCACGACGAGTGTACACGCACGAGCACCGGCTCGTCTTCGCGCCACTCACCCTTCACGAGAGCCATGTGCTCGAGTCCGTTGCTCTGCTGGCGGAACGGCACGAGGCGGAAGTGTCCCCACTCTGTAGGCATGTCTACCTCCTCGCCCACTTCGATTATCGATTCCTTCTTGAGGCGGTAAGCGATGAGGTCCTTGATGGTGATGATGCGCAAGCCCCACTCCTCTGCCTTCTTCTGCAGGTCGGGCATGCGTGCCATCGTTCCGTCCTCGTTCATTATCTCCATGAGTGCGCCGGCAGGATAGAGTCCGGCGAGACGGCAGAGGTCGATTGTAGCCTCGGTGTGTCCGCAGCGGCGCAGCACGCCGTTGTCCTGGGCGTAGAGCGGATTGATATGTCCAGGGCGACCGAAGGTCTGCGGTGTAGACGCAGGGTCGGCGAGCGCCTTTATGGTAGCTGCACGGTCGTGGATAGACACGCCGGTGGTGCATCCTTCGAGTTTGTCTACTGTGACGGTGAACGGTGTGCCGAGCATCGACGTGTTGTCGCTCACCTGGTGCGGCAGGTCGAGTTCCTCACAACGCGAGAGGGTGATAGGTACGCAAAGCACGCCGCGTGCGTTCTTCAGCATGAAGTTCACCTTTTCAGGAGTTATCTTCTCGGCTGCGATGATGAGGTCGCCCTCATTCTCGCGGTCTTCGTCGTCAACCACGATTACGAACTGTCCGGCTTTAAAATCTTCGAGAGCGTCTTCGATGCTGCTCAGTTTGAATTCTCCCATAGTATTTTAGGGTTTATGAGTCGGCAGGCTGCGGTGGCTGGAGTGTCTGCTCTTACCCACAAACATCTTGCCCAACTCTGGTTAGTTTTATATTTATTCTTAATTTTCTGATTGTTGTCTGTGTCTTTTTCCCGTGCGCTACTGTCGGCTGAGTATATCCTCGATGCGGCTTATTATCACTTTGTTCTCTGCCTGCACCACCTTCAGGTCGCGCTGCAGACGCAGGCGGTAGCGCCACATGCGCATGTAGAGCACGAAGCCGAGCGGTATGACGGCGGCAGCCACGATGTTGAGCCACTTGCGCTCGAACGGACGTGTGTGGGCGCGCTCCGACATCACGGGGTACTGGCTCAGATGGTTGATGATAGTGCGGTCGCGCGAGTTGCTCAGGTCTTCTATTATCTGCTCCAGCTGCGGCACGATGCGCTCCATCACGTTGTCGGGTTCGTACTTGAAGAACACTTTCACCCAGCTCGGCGCGTGCTTCAGACGGTGAGTGAGCGAGTATTCGGTCAGCTCGCGGTTCATCTGCTTCAGCTGCACGAGGTTCTCGGCGTAGTGCGGGTCGTTTATCACCACCTCCTTGCGGTATATCGGGCGCTTGATGCGCAGTCCGAAGAAGCGGCGGAAGGCGTTGGCGTACATGTCGGCGTTGAACACAACGGAGTCGTTCGTCGCCTTGTACGTGAAGAACACCGCCATCGGCACGAGCACGGCTGGCGCAAGACTCTTGCCGAACCAGATTGTCCACATGCCGCTTCGCGCCATTCGGTAGCCCGAGTTATCGAGTATGTAGTAGAGAATGAACACGAGCACCGATATGAGCACCGGCAGACCCAAGCCGCCCTTGCGAATGATGGCTCCGAGCGGGGCGCCGATGAAGAAGAAGATGATGCACGACAAGGCGAGCGTAATCTTTGCTACCCATTCTATCTTGTGCTGGCGGATGAGTCGGTCGCCGTCGTCGGTGATGAGCGACTTGAACTCGAGGTCGTACTTGCGCGACGCCACGCGGTTAAGCGCATAGCTCACAGCGGAGCGTTTCTGCTGCGGCGTGAGTCGGGCGTATACGGAGTCGACATTGTATGACGCGCCTTTGGCGAGCTGCAGGGCGCGCAGCGAGTCGGCCTTCGACACCGTGCCGAGCGTGTAGAACAGACGCTGGTCGGCTGTGTAGTAAGAGTTGCCGATGCTGTCGTACACATGCTTCAGCGAGTCCATATCGTGGGTAATCTGCGTGAAACTCTTTCCGCGTGCGTCGTTGGAGAGCGACGATCCGTCAGTCACGTTGAAGTCGGTGTCGAAGTCGAGCACTATCCGTTTCTGCACGAACGACTCGCGACGGTAAGGCACCGAAGCGCTGCCTGCCATCTCCTGCGACTGCATGTTCTCGAACCACTCGCCACTCCACAGCGTGAGCAGCAGATGCTTCTTCTCGGCTGTCGACTGCAGCATACCCGAGTCGGCAAGTATTATCGCCTGGTCTTCGTAAGAGCCGGTCATGCGGTATATCATGATGCCGTAGAGTTTGCCGGTGTCCATGTTCTTCTTCGAGACGTAGATGTTAGAGTTTGGTATGCCGTCGTAGAACACGCCTTCGGGTATCTCAAGTTCCGGACTTTTCTGCTTCATCGACATCAGCATCACGGCGAGCTTGCGGTGGGCTTCGGGTCCGATGGAGTTCTGGAAGTAGATGGAGAGCACGCAGATAGCCAGACTGATGGCTATGAGCGAGCGGAAAGCCTGCATGAGCGAGATACCGGCGGCTTTAATGGCTGTAAGCTCAGAGCTTTCGCCGAGGTTTCCGAAGGTAATAAGCGAGGAAAGTAATATTGCAAGCGGCATAGCCTGCGGCACAAGCATAAGACCCATGTGCCAGAAGAATTCGGCAAGCACGTCCATGGAGAGACCCTTGCCGATAAGCTCGTCGACATACTTCCATAGGAACTGCATCATCAGCACAAACTGGCAGATGAAGAACGTTCCTATGAACAAAAGACCGAACTGCTTTGCAATGAAAATATCTAATTTCTTTATACGAAACATCGTGAGAGTTTTTACCTTATTATATATATAGGACGGAACGTGCCGCCGGAGCATACATATAAGAGGTGGGTATATGTTGACTTTTATGCTGCAAAATTAGCATAAATATTTCATATACTCCCCGAAATTAAATGATTTTAGTATTTTTACGGCTTCACTGAGCCGCTCTGTCTACATCTACACTCCGCATCTGCGGCGCAGACGCTCGAAGTTGTGCGTCCAAATGTCCATCAGCCACTCCTTGTCGCCGTCGTCGGTGAAGTCGGTGACAGAGAGCATATAGCCACCGGTGAGGTTGCTTTTCTCCATGCGTATCTCTACATACGAGCCGTCGGTCTCGTCGTCCCACGACCAGCGTATGCGACCGAACTTTTCGAGCACGCTGACCGTAGCCATGCGCACTTCATGGTGGCGGTTGGCATCGCCCCAGGCGCAGGTGAGCTGGTCGCCGTCGAGCGTAACGCTGTCGGCAATCCACTTCTGAAGACCCGAATCGGTACCTATGAGCTGCCAAATTATGTTCTTCGAGGTTGAGTTGAGGAGGTGTTCGACTGTGATTTTGTTTTTATCCATATCGTTTTTAGTAGCGTAATAACTATATATATAATGTAGTGAC
>ERZ1034871.1750-NODE-1750-length-10235-cov-6.914145_pt1 | contig 10235 bp, 12 predicted proteins | sample MGYA00520631_ERZ1034871 | MGnify/ENA primary metagenome ERZ1034871 (study PRJEB33766, sample SAMN09781721) | gut metagenome | biome: gut microbiome | host: Homo sapiens | place: Madagascar | study: EMG produced TPA metagenomics assembly of the PRJNA485056 data...
GTTTTCACACTGCTGCCAATGCGACAACTGCATTCTGTAATGAACATCCAGATTATGGCAAATATAGGTTTGACGACATTTATGGTATGAGCTATGTGGGTGATGATGATAGGGCAGAATTCTTAGTTGATAAACCTTTTTCAAAACATTTAAAACATGGTGAATCCATTTATGGAAAAGAAGAAACTTATGGCTTAACAAAGGCTTAACGTATGCTGTTGTCAATGTTTTATAATAACTATTCTTCCAAGTTTCGAGATGATTACTACCTTGATAGAGAGAATATGCCCGAAGTTATATCAGAAATGTTTGTTGGAATTAATAATGTTGTGGCAAAAGCACCATTGAATAAAGACAAAGTGCTATATCGTTTTTGTAAGGATGAAGATAAAAAAGACATGGGTGTTGGGGACGTAGTTTGTTTCCCATATAATCTTACTTGTACCAATTATGATTGGCATCAAGAAAAATACAATAATGTGTATGTAATAACTCCATTATCAAAAGGCAAAACAAAGGCTCACAATCTTTTTGAAATCTATGAGCATGGTGATGAGAAGCAAGTGGATTTTTTGAGAAATACTTCTTTTAAGGTGACTAAGGTAGAAGCAACGGAAGGAACTGAATTCAAGAAATATTATCTGAGTGAACTTTAATGTATGCCATAGAGAATTGAAGGTCTTAAAGTAAGTTTATGAGAAAAATTAAACGCAAAGCATATTTGAGGCATCAAAATCGAAAACGACAAGCTCGCTTACATCGCATAAACGTTCGAAGATACAAAATAAAGAAACGATTGCGAGAAAAGCGAAATGTTAACAGACAAATAAGAAAAAATGAGAAACAGCAAAGAAAAGCGGCAAGTCATCCTATTTCACTAGTAGTTCCTTCGGATTTCTGTTTGTTACAAAATCCAAAAGAATGTACGGATTTCTTTTGCTCTTTACAGAATAAGGAAAATGCTTATATGTTGGAGGATGGAAGTTTACACATTAGCCTACTAATGAAACACATTGAAAAGATAGACTTTGCTGCAGTAATGATGCTTGAAACTATATGTGAGGACTTATCACATTCTCAGTGTTATGTAAATGGTGATTCACCTAAGGATGATGATGTGTTAAAGTTCCTACATGATGCAGGCTTTTATAATATGAAGTTTGATACTAAGGGGCGAAGAATATTTGATCCAGGAAATAGACAGAGTATTGAAATACAAATGGGAGAAAAGATAATTCAATTAAAAAATCTGTATTCTCTTATAAACCTAATGAAGAAAAGTAGAGAGCATTTGACTGTTGATGATAGTGTCTCGATAGACAACTATGTTGCCATGATGAAAGAGATATGTGGAAATTCAACAGAATGGGGAAATAATAAAAGAAAAAATTGGACGATTGCTGCGAAATTTGAGGATGGCAAAGTTCATTTTGTTGCATTGGACTTGGGGCAAGGGATTATCAAGTCATTAAATAAGAGATTTAAAGATAGGATGTTGGAATTTTTTAGCAATAAACTTAATGATGAGGTATTAATGGATGTCTTCCAAGAATACTATGGCTCAAAGTCAAAAGATCCTAATAGAAACCAAGGTCTTCCTTTTATAAAGAAATGTTCAGATGCTTCTATTGTTAAATCTTTGCATGTAATTTCCAATAATGCAATTATAGGACTCAGTGATAGTACCCATAATTCAACTTTTGCAAAGAACAATAAAGGTTTAAAGGGTACGTTATATAGTTGGAGTATAGATATAGATTGTTTAAAAAATAAATTGTAATAAATATGATTTTCACAATAGCAACGGATTATTCGCAAGTAACGGGGTTAAGGCACTGTAACGTTAGTGAAGGGTCTGGAGAAGACTTCTACCATTCAAAGTTAAATGAGGTCTTTACCAAAGCTTATCAGGAAAAAGAGAAACTGACACTTGTCTTAGATGGAGTATTGGGAGGCTATACACCGTCATTCTTAGATGAAGCCATAGGAAATCTAGTGTATGATTTTGGGTTGGATGTGGTCAAATCACATTTGGATGTAATCTCAGATAGAGAAAGACAATGGGTGTTTCTAATAAAAGAGAGAACTTTTCCTAATTGGGAGGAAAGACGTAAGAATGGTAAGGATCCAACTATTACTAAAATCCATCCTGCTTGGTATCGTCTTACGAAAAATGGATTGGAGAAAAAAGTATGGGTGCAAATGTAAACTATCAAGGTTTGACACCTTCAGATTGGATCGCATTAACCTCTGTGATTGTTGATGTGTTAGCTATGCTTGTGGGTGCTTTTATTGCTGTGTGGGTCGTAAGAAGCATTCAAAGTAAGTTAGATTCGGAACATAAACTGAGAGAATATTTTCATTCTGAAATATTGTCAGTAAGGGATGGGTATAGAAAAATATTGGATGATATATATCATCATACGATGAGGCCGAAAGATTTTCAACAGAGAATGAGCAGTCTCAGCATCTTATCTACAGATATAATGATACATGTAAAGGAAAGATATGACATAGATGATGTCAGACTTGTATCTTTTCAGTTGGATTTAAATGAAAAAATATCGGAAGAGTCTGTGTTCTTGGCTGCTTATCTTCCTAATAATATTCTTGAGTTTCCTAAAGCTTTTGAAGCAGAATTAAGGCAATTTGAGGCGACAAACAATTCTGTATTCAATGAGATTCTTGTAAAATTATATAAAACAACTTGAGATTATGATTCCATGAAAATATTCAAAATACTTATTGGCATCTTTTCTTTATGCTGTTTGATAATCATGGGCTATACTATCTATAGCACTTTTCATGTAGTCGAATACAAGGATTGTGTAAAAGACACTCTTGTTGTAACTCCTATACATGTAAAAGATACTATCGTGATTCGTGTAGAAACAGTGAGGCTGGTAAAAACAATTAGACATTTTAGCAGAAAGCCCTCTCTCTATAATAAATACAGTGTAACAAATGACAGTTGTGCAGGAACTACTCCGCCCCCTATAAAAACTTCTCGTTAATAAACTATAAACTTGATTTGGCTTATTTTTATAGCCTTCACGGACTTCTTGATGATTGAGTTGATTTGGGCGTTGTCTGTTTAAAATAGCTCATTTCGCGAGTTCTTTTCCGATGACAAAATCAATAGGTCTTCTTAGGCTGTTATCGTTCTTCAAGAAATTATCTGCCAGAAGATACTTTTTGCATTTTTTTTACTTAGAAGTCAGCGTTAAGGGATGCATATTGTGATTTTTCATATAGAGGGAAGTGTTTATCTTTGTACTAAAAACAGCAAGATTCTTCTTTTAAAATAGATTACTTAGTTTTCAAGCTTACTTGCGATTTTTTCATCCCCATACTTAATATCTATTATGAATCCTGAAGAGTATTTCAACCCCACCTTCTTTACTGATTATTTCAAATCGAAGTTAAGGACGAAGAAGGGCGGGGCGTTAGATGGGCTTACCCCTGATACCTTTTGGAAAAGGTATGAGCGAGAATTAGAGGTCATCTCCAAACGATGTTTGGAGGGAACCTATAAGTTCTCTCCCTATTTGGAAAAGCTGATATTGAAGGGGAAGGATAAACTTCCAAGAATGCTTTCCGTGCCTTCCATGAGAGACAGAATGGTTTTTGGGGCGCTCAATAAATACCTTCAGGATACATTTCCAGAGGCGGTTAATCATGAAGTCCCGAATCAGTATATTAAAGAGGTAAGCGATTTTTTGGCAGAACATTCCAAGGATAAACTCTATTTCCTGAAAACGGATATCAAGGGATTCTATGATAATATTGATCTCAATACACTTTATGAGAAATTAGAGTTACGTGTCGATGAGCATATCTTGCGACTCATCATGTCTGCGATTGATACGATAACGATTCCAAGAGATGCGCCTCGACATTCTTTACCCCAGAAGCCAAGACTGAAGGGCGTTCCACAAGGTTTAGCCATATCTAATATCCTTGCGTCGATTTCGATGCTGGATTTCGATACAGTCGTCAAAGGAAAATATCGTCATTGTATCTACAAAAGATATGTTGATGATATACTGGTATTGAGTACGACTCCTTTGAATACATTCTCTGTAGATGAGATACAATGTGAATTTATAATGAAGAAATTAGGCTTACGCCTTTCTCCGAATAAAACAATGTATGGGGAAGTGGGGGATACATCTTTCGATTACATAGGATACATGATTCTGTCGGCTCTTTCCATATCTGTTCGCAAGAAAAATGTTCAGGTTTTTCTGAATCGAATATCCCGATTGATCTCACGATATCGCAGCCAAAAATCTAACCCTTTCCTTCGTCCTCGCTTTATAGCAGAAGATAAGGAACTTGATGAATATTATATAGCTTTAATCAATCAGAAGATTGCAGGAATCAAAGTTGCCAATCATCTATTTGGCTGGATAGCATACTTCCAAGCGATGACGGATATACACCAGTTGTATGAGCTTGATACGGTCATTCACAAGAAGTTCTTGAGTGGTTGTGAAATAGAGCCAAAAATCTGTCATTTGCAGGATGTCTATTGGGATATCAAAAAACATGCAGGCAAACATAAGTTGCTTGATCTTGATGCTATAAAAGATATAGGAGATATGAAGGCTTTTCTTTTGTCAAGAGGGCTGATAGATAAGGATTTCAAATACGATGATGATGAAATTCAAAAGAGATATTATATTTATCTGGAGCACTTGAAGAAAGATGCTTGGAAGAGTATTGGTATAACTTATTAGGAGGAGGTCTTTAGACTTCGGTCTATGGGGTTTGCGATTCGCATTCACTTTTTGTAAAGAATTTAATGCCGTAAGGTATGCCATGAAAATGGTTATTTCCGTTTTAAAATTGGGACCTCCTCCTTTTTCTATATGAAACACTAATAAGAAAATGATGATATGAATTATTTAGATGATTTTTCAAGCACGATTTATAAAACGATGAATGCTCGTTTTACAGCTTTTCGTCGTATGAAACGCAATCGTGATGCTTCAAGGGTTGCAGAAACCATGTTTTCTGCCTCCATTATAGCAATTAGTTTGATAGCTCTGTTAAAGAAAGAGGCTGTACACACAGCAGAGATTAGTATCTTTACTATTATTCTTTCAACATTTCTATTAGTTTTTTCTCATCTGTTTAGCAGTTTGAATTACAATAAGCGCATGGAAAATTATCATGATTGCGGTAACAAACTGAATTATTTATATCGTCAGATATATAGAGATATGAATTATTATTCAGAGGATGAGTTGAAAGAGAAATATCAGGATTATCTGGATCTGTATGAGCAGATTTTGAGAGAGTTCAATCTCAATCATAGCTTATTCGATTATCAATATGCTGAAGTCATCAGGCAAGATTCTGATGTCCATCAGTTTAAAAGGTTATGTTTACGAATAAGATATTATTTTCTTGATGTATATATGTTTTATTGGCTTTTGGCGATCGTACCCGCCCTTGGTGTCTTCTACTGGTTCTTAGCTAATCTATATTGATATAGAGTAAAAAAACAAAGGAGAATAAAAAATCCCCTGCAGCGGAGAAAGCTGCGGGGGAAAGTAGATAGAGGTTAGATGTGGAAGTCGATGTCTTCGAGCCAGTCTCGAACATCGAAGCACGGACAGTCCTTGCGGACATTAGGCAGGTCGCGGTGCCCTAGGATCTCGGCATCGGGATAATCTACGCACAGGCTATGCAGCAGTTCCTCCATCGTCACTTTCTGTGCCAGTGTACGGGTGTCGGCGGGATGGCCGTTCGCGTCGAGTCCGCCCTCATAGCAGATACCTATGGAGTGGGCGTTGTAGTGGCGGGCATGAGCCCCTGCGATGCGCTCCGGCCGGCAGGGATAGAGGGTGCCGTCCTTGGTGATGTAATAGTGATAGCCGATGGTGTCGAAGCCGCGGGCCTTATGACAGGCTTCCAGTTGTTCAACAGTGAAGTTCTGGTTCACTCTCGTGGCGCTGCAATGCACCACAATCAGATTGATGTCTCTCATGATATTCGTTTTTTACCTTTTTACTCTTTTACCTTTTTACCCTTTTACCCTTTTACCTTTTTACCTTTTAAAGGTTCTGACAGGAGCTGACGCAAAAAGCGCTGGTTATCGCTGTGAGTACGGTGATGATGAAGTTGATGACTGCTTTCCAATTTTCTTTTTTCATGGTGATAAATGTTTTTAAATGTTTAATATGAGGGAGTTAAAGGAGTTAAGGAAGTTAAGGAGTTAAGACGTATGTCTTGCTGCTTAAAAAACTACGCCAAAAAGACTGTTGTCTTAACTCCCCCTCTAATTTAACTTCTGAAAGTCGGGCGATGGTTATTCACCCTCGCCGCCTCCGGGATTGTCGCCTCCAGCAGATGGGGTGTCGCCACCCTGAGAGGTACCGCCCCCGCCTGATGGAGTGCTACTGCCACCCTGAGAGGTACCGCCCCCCGACGGAGTAGAAGGAGAGACCTTGTCGGTGGTGCCGTCACCAGAGAGTGCAGTAGCCTTCTTCAAGGTAGCATCGAGGTTGAGCTTGTCGCTCATCAACTCGCCAGTGGCACGGGCACGGAGCTTCACGCCCTCGATGTTCTTGGTGATGGAGAAGTCCTTCTCGGTGTCGGCACCCAGCTTGTTCTTGATGCCGATGGAGAAAATCGCCAGGTTGTCGATCTTCACGGCGATGCCTTGCAGGGCGAGTTCCCTGACGCAGATCACCATGTCGGTGAGCATGCCCTTGATGGCACCGGGCGAGAAAGGCGTGTTGTGGCCCGACATGTGGGTGGCAAGACCGTCCATTCCGATGGTTTGAGTTACAACAGGGTATGCGTAGTATTTGCCGTACGCATTCGGCATCTTCTTGTTCTTGTTTTTCTTTAAATTGTAGAGAATCATGGTGTTAAGTTATAAAAGTTAATAATATTTAGCGACAAAGGACTGCGCGCTCGTCCCGATGTTTCGCTAAGTCACTCTCTCTGAATGACGATGCAAAGATACGACATTTTAGCGAGTCAACTATACGCTAATGGGCATAGGCCGAAAAAAAGTGCAAAAAAATTATGGATCACCTATAAAATCGTAAATAATCTCGCGCTGGACGGGCGAAAAGTACCGTTTCTTGGTGCGATAGCCACAGGCCCGCAGCTTCTCAACGAGGGGAGGGCAGCGGTTGATCCAGCGCATCAGGTGGTTGACGGCCACGTGGCGCTCGGCATCAGGGAAAAATTCGTGGGCGAGGTCGTGCTTGCTGATGTAGTCTTTCTTCATGATAGATGTTTAATTTCTTCGTTAGCAATATAATGTTTGTCATGTCTCAGTAAGTCACAGAGAAAGCTCAGTGACTTACCGGGAAATCTCTGTAAGTCATTGGTTGGCGTCCTGTTCCATCTTGTCGCTCGCGCAATAGAAGGCTTCGCTGTTGATCTCGGCCCCCTCCTTCTCGACGACAAACCATCCGTTGCCCTTTCGGCGATGAGCCTTGGGGAATCCCAGCCTTGACATGATGCTGCCGATGCTCTGGTATTCAAAGTTCTTCCGCATGACAGGGTTGGTGCAGATGCGCTCCACAATCTCGGCGGTATAGCGGAACTTGATAAACCGCTCAGACGTGTCGGGAGTCGGAACACGATAGAAACGCTTGATTTGCTCCTCAGCATAGTTGGGCACCATGAAGAGCAAGTTGTGCTGTTGCATCTCGGCGATGTCCTCCTGTGTGAGCCAATACACCCATCCTTCCTCGCCACGCATCTTCCGCTCCTTCACCTCCTTGCCAAGAGCCACACACTGGGAGTAGATGCCCACATAGTCCAACGGCTCGTCTCTCGGGCTCACGATGCTCTCCGCAATCCAGGGCGAGTATCGTCGGTTCTCCGGGTCGGTGATGATCTGCTGGTTGTTGGTGGTACCCGCCACTGTGGCACGATGGTCCAGGTCGCTGCGGAATCGGTCGTAGGGTCTGCGGATAGAGAAATGCAGTTTGGTCATGTTGCTCTTGAAGGCATTGAGGTTCTTGCCGAAAGCGGTGTCGAACTCGTCGAGGCACATCAGGATCTTGCATGAGAAAGCCTCCATGAAGTCCTTGTCGGTGTATATCGCCGCCGACTCGTTGAGGTAGTAGTCGCGGAGCTGCGGCGGCAACAGGTAGTTGAAGAACGTGCTCTTGTAGATGCCGCCCTTGCCCACCAGGATGAGCATCACCTGGTTGACCACCTCCGGAGTGACCCATCCCACCACCATCGCCACAATCCACTTGCAGAAGTATTTCTTGAAGGTGGCCTGGTCGTGGTGGTAGCCCTGATGAGGGATGATGCGTATGCGGTCTGCCAGTTCGCCGATGTAGTCGCGTTTGCCGTCCCATGGTGGCAGCGACCGGAGGTAGTCCTCCACAGGGTCGCACTGCACGGCAAAATCGCTGTGTATGACAGAGATGAGCTTCTGCATGTTGATGTTCATGCCCTCTTCCTCCATCTTTACCCAGATTGAGTTGAGGATGTTGTCATCCAGGTTCACCCACTTCAGGAACTTAGGATTTCCCGCCATGCGGCTCATTATCTCGTGCCTGCCGGTCACCGTGTTGCGCTGTATCTGGTATCTCATCGAGAGCCACTGCTTGATATACTTCACAGAAGTTTGCCCACGAAACGACTCGCCCTCTCTGAAATAGTGCCAGGAGCCGAACCGCTCCGTCTTCTTGTAGCACGACTTGATGACGGCAGCCGTGTCGGGATATTCGTGAGAGAAATGAGCTTCGGCATAGTCGAGAGCCTCCCTGAATTCGATGCCATAGCGGTTGCAGATGCTTCCGAAGTACATCACATATTCGTTGTGGCGGTGCGGCTCGAAGACGAGTCCCCAGTTGTGGAGCGTTTCCAGGACATGTATCTTCACCTCCTCCATGGTAGGTTTCTCCGCCGACAGTTTGATGCCATTAGCTTTGCTTCCCTTAGTCGCCTTGGAGCGCTCAGCAGCCTGCTTCTTGCTGTTCTTCTTGCGCAGCAGGGAGGAAGTGAACTTAGCCAGTTCCTTGTCGGTGAGGACTATCGGTTCGGCATCCCAGTTGAAGAAGGCCTGTTCGTCGTGGGCGAGTCCCGACAGCCGTAGGAAGTCCACGCACTGTCGGTCGGCCTTGATGCCCAGCAGGGAGTCGAACAGCGCCATCGCCTTCTGCAGCATCGCCTGGTGCAGTTCCACGAAAGACAGTTCGCATCCCTCGGGTCGCTGATAGCCCACGATGATGCGCAGCCCATTGCCGCTGATGGTGCGGTAGGCGATGAGGACGTGTGGAGAATGTCTGATGAGTTCGAAGAGAATCCCCATGGTCTCAGAGGACAAATGGTCGTAGTCGAGTCCCAGGCATCCCACTTCGCCCATCACGTTTTCCAGCAGTCTGCCCCTGCCGTCCAACTGTGCGGCGAAACAGATGCCAGTCGACAGCGGTTTTACTTTGCTGTCGGCAAGTTGCTTACTCACGGCCAGAGCCTTTCGATACGACTCAGTGATGGCAGCCAGTTCGTGGTTGCGCAAAATCAGATCCTCCAGCTCCTGACGGCAGCTTAGTGGGCGGCTCATCTTAGAGTCGAGCTGAGAGAAGACAGATGGCATGAAACCATCGCGTGACGTTGTGAACGCCTTTTTTAATATATTCATTCTTTTTTATATGTTTTATGGCATTACCCATATAGTTAAATTTCTTTCTTTATTTAATTTCTTTCGCGTATGCGTGTGAAAGTAAGAAACGAGGGTTCACCCTTCACATCAGCGTCGGAAGTCCGATAAACAGACGGGTTTCGGGGCGTGAACCCACCCTTCACAGGTATTCACGGAGATGTCACAAATAGCGTCAAACGGTGAACCCTTGGTGCAGCAAAAGTCCGAAAGGTGAACGCTCTTTATATAGGGAGTTTTCCAATAGGAAGTATGCTTAGACAGGTAGATTGTAACCGATTACAAATTTAGATAAAATTTCCGAATTATAAGCCAGTTGGGATAAAAAACAGAAATTAATATCTCCGAGTGCTCGCTGCTTGCGTTAAAATGTCAAGACCGACATACCTAAAATCTTGCATCAACGTGCTCTAAGTCACAAATTATATTTATTTTTGGGAAGAATTTTAACCCCAAATATGCAAGCCTATGAAATCAGTATGTGGTCTTGACGTGCACAAAGATAGCGTTTATCTTTGTATTTTGAGCGAATTTGGAGAACTTATTGAAAAAGTTTTCGGTGTTTTAACTTTTCAGTTGGAAGAAA
>ERZ1034871.1759-NODE-1759-length-10210-cov-17.477006_pt1 | contig 10210 bp, 5 predicted proteins | sample MGYA00520631_ERZ1034871 | MGnify/ENA primary metagenome ERZ1034871 (study PRJEB33766, sample SAMN09781721) | gut metagenome | biome: gut microbiome | host: Homo sapiens | place: Madagascar | study: EMG produced TPA metagenomics assembly of the PRJNA485056 data...
CGCCGTAGATGCGCCAGTAGCGATGCTTGGCGTCCTTGCTCCACCAGGCGAACATTCCGCCTGCGCCTAGGGTCCAGCCGCTGCCGATGCTTGCTTCCAGGGATAGATTCGGGACCAGGAGGGCATCATAGAGGAGGTTGGATTTCAGGGCGAAATAGGAGGCGACTGGGGGCGCCTGGGATTCGGAGGAGGGATGGACCTGCGATGGAATCGCAGGGAACGGGGGCGAGGAAGGAGACTGGGAGGCGGACTGCTGGGAGGCGGACTCGGGGCGGGTTTGCTCGGAGCTGGCTTCGACGTGAGCGCCGGGGCGGGCTTGCTCCAGGCTGGCTTCGGCTGCTGAAGGGGTGCTTTCGGCTGCCAGGGTTTTAACCTCGCATACTACTACGGCTCCTGTTCGGAGGGTGTAGAAGTGGTTGTCGAGCATGTATTTCCATGCCTTGCCGCCATCCAGGTTTTGCAGCTGGCGCTTTCTTCCATCCACCACCTTTCCGTTGCGGGTTACCCATTCGGGGGTGTGGCGGATGATTTGGAGAGCCTTGTTTCGCCATGGGGTCTTTTCCTTGGCTATCAGGGCAGCCAGGCCTTGCCAGTCTTCTCCGGCTGAGGAAACGGTAAAGATACTGTCGGGCAGCACCAATGTTTCCTTCAGGTAGTCGCGCAGGCGTTCACCTCGGCGCTTCGCCACTCTCTTGTTGAGTGCCGAATTACCTTCGGGCGATGCCGCAGAAAGGATTCTGATGTGTTGCAGTTGTACGCACGGATTGCCTTTGATGGTCTGGATTCCCTGAGTCAGTGCCTTCATGTTGGCGGCATTGTCTCTATAGGAGAGTTCCAGCAGGGAGTAGCCTGGGCGGAAATATATCGTGGTCCGCAGGCTGTCCTGTATGGAAGCGGCGTATGCGTTTGCCAACAGGGTTGTCGGCATCAACACAACCATAACTATTTTCTTTACCATATAATACCATTTTTTATACTATCACTCATTCAAGGTCAGTGGCAGGCTGTTCTTAGAACCTGTTGCCATCTCCGCATTTCTTTCGTTTTTTGCATTATACCATATAGTTGAATGATTTATAAATTAATACTTGAGTTTATACTTGTCTTCTTTATAAAAGATAGACTTGATTTCTGAGTTTCTACTATTTACTATTTATTCTCTTCTATTTATTCACGTCACAGAACGATACTGCAGAAACAGTTATTCGTTAACTGTACCAAAAGCCAACTTTTTACTGCGATACAGTTATTCGTTAACTTTATCTTTTGCCACAAAAGAGACATATAACTGACCGATATTTATTGTATCAATACCCTAACTTTAACTAAAAAGCGCTTTTTTGAACATATTTGAAGAAAAGTTGACACATTTTAGTTAATAAAGTGTTAAACACGTTTTGAAATGATTGTTGTTTCAGAAATCTTCCTACCTTTGCACCCGATAAAGTTAACGAATAACGGTATCACTAAATTCACGTTTTCCAGTACTTTTTCTCCTTTTTATTTGGCAGTTTGGAATTATCTCTATACCTTTGCCTTCTAAATAAACAATAAAAGCAAAAAGTTAAACTATCAATTATTCAAGAGATATGGCTATGAGTTTTTTCGGACTAAAGAATCGTTTCGCATGTATTGCAGGTTTTATAATGAATGACAAGAAGGGAATCAAACTCATTGATTTTGCCAGAAAATACGCCTTGGATAGATTGAAACCGGGACAGAAAACGTATCAGGGAAGATGCGGAAACGTGCTTACCATGGTGAAGCACCTGGAGAATTTTCAGGAGAAATACAAGAAGGAGAAATACGGGGCAGACCAGATGCTACTGAAAGACGTGGATGTGGAATTCTGCAAGCAGTTTATCGACTATCTCTACCATGCCAACGACTTGCATCATGATATGAAGAAAAACAAGAAACTATCGGAAAGCACCATCAAGCAGAAGGTTCTGAACCTGAAATCCGTGCTGCAGGAAGCTGTAAAACTGGGCTATCTGAAGGAGAATCCATTCCAGCTTCTCCCCTCCTCTTATCATATAAAACCAGTTCAGAAGGAAAAGGCTACGCTTTCTGATGAGGAAATGAAGAAACTGGTGGCGGCACCTTGCCAGAAACCTCTGGTGAAGGAAGCCTATTGCCTGAGCTGCTTTACAGGACTTAGAGAAAGCGACATCTTCACCCTGTCTTCCGACGACATCATGGAGGAAGATGGGGTTTATTATATCCATAAAAAGATGAAGAAGACGCAGCGCATAATCCACATCCCGCTATCGAAGGAATCGGTGGAAATACTGCGAAGCATCAGAAAAAACCAAATGATAGATTTAGATACAAAAGAGGGAAATGATACAAAAGAAGGAAATGAGGGAGAACCCTTCTGCTATTTCTCCCGTCTTTCGCAGCATCATCTGAATGAACATCTAAAAAAATGGCTTGCTGATAACCAAATTACCAGCAAGCCAATCACTTTCCATTGTGCGCGCCATACCTATGCCTCTCGCCTTCTGAAGCAGGGCGTGGATATCTACACCATCTCCCAACTTCTGGGTCATAGCTGCATACAGACCACACAGAAATATCTGCATATCGGCAACAAGTGCCTGGCAGAAGCCAACAATAAAATCAGTCTGGGACTGTCCTTGCAGGCAGCCTGTTAGAACTTAACCTCGTAGGTCTTGCCCTTCTGAGTCTTCATCTTTTTCACCTTATCTCCATATCTTACCTGGCAAGGTTCGCCGGAACCGGAGAGGATGACAGCCTTGGTAAGGCGACCGTTATCCCAATAGATATCTACCGTGAAGTTACCCTTAGCACGGAGGCCCTTGATGGAACCCTTTTGCCATGCATCAGGCAGGGCTGGGAGGAGATGGATAAAGCCCATGTGACTCTGCATCAGCATCTCGGTGACACCCGCAGTGCCACCAAAGTTACCGTCTATCTGGAATGGGGCATGCGTATCCCAAAGATTATCCAGCGTACCGTTCTTCAACAGGTTTCCATAAAGCTTGTAGGCATGGTTGCCATCGTGCAGACGAGCCCACTGGTTCAACTTCCAACCCATAGACCATCCCGTGGCACCATCGCCACGATGCTCCAATACCACCTTGGAAGCCTTCGCCAGCTCAGGAGTGGTGATAGGCGAAATGGTGCGGCCCGGATGCAAACCGAAGAGATGGTTCACATGACGATGCTCATCCTTAGGATCATCGATATCCTTAGACCACTCCATCAACTGACCATAGCGGCCTATCTGATAAGGGGCAATGTGCTTCAGGGCATCTTCCCACTGCTTGCGGTCCTTGGCATCCTTGCCCAATATCTTGCTAGCCTCCACCGCATCGAGCAGAATCTCACGAATCACGGCATGGGCGAAGGTTGCACCCTCGTCTATAGGTCCATGCTCTGGAGATGTGGAAGGAGCCGCTGTATAGACACCATCCTTGCGATGCCACAAATAATCCGCAGCAAAGTTGGCACTTCCCTTGATGATATCGTATGCAGTCTCGCTCAGGAACTTCTTATCGCGGGTATAGTCGTAATAATCCCAGAGATGGGTAGCCAGCCATGGACCGGCGAATGGTGAAAAGTTCCACGACATATCTTCGCTTGCCAGCGGAGAGGTAAAGCCGAAGATGTTGCTGGATACAGATGTGGTCCAGCCACGAGTACCATAATATGACTTGGCAGTCTTTTCACCCGGCTTTACCTGTGTTTGGATAAAGTCGAAGAGCGGAAGCTCGCACTCACTCAGGTTGGTGGTGCAGGCTGGCCAATAATTCATCTGGAGATTGATGTTGTTATGGTAGTCAACACGCCAAGGACCATCCACATTGTTATGCCATACGCCCTGCAGGTTGGCTGGCATATTGCCAGGACGGGAAGAGGCGATGAGGAGATAGCGGCCAAACTGATAGTAGAGCTGCTCCAGATAGAAATCCTTGGCACCCTTGCGGTAGTTAGCCAGGCGCTCATCGATAGGCATATCGTTGGCATTAGCCGCATCATTCAGATTCAGGCTTACCCGATTGAACAGGCGGCTGTAATCCTTGTAATGCTCATCGAGCAACTGCGCATAGCCCTTGCCTTCAGCCTTGCTCACCCAATCCTGGGTGGTAGCCAGCGGATCCACGCCCACATAGGTCTTAGGATCGTTATAATCAGGATTATTGTTTGCCTTATAATCGGTATCGGCAGAAATGAGGAATACCACCTCGTCGGCACCCTTTACGGTCAGCTTTCCTCCTTCGTTAGAAAGGCTACCGCCCTTGTTGATGGCACGGATGCGGATGGCATACTGCATATCGTTGTTATCGAGACGTGCATCCCAAAGCAAGCCGTTTCTGCCATCAGCCACCAGTCTGCCCGTAGAAACAGGGTTAGGCGCATAGGAGAACACGAGATTCTGCTTGCCCTGACGGGAAGCCTTATAGCGGATAGCCATCACATTGGCTGGGTAAGAGATGAAATACTCACGCTGGTATCTTACGCCATCCTTGACAAAGGAAACCGAAGCCAAAGCTGAATCAAGCGACAAGGCGCGGCGATAATCCGACATGCCCACTGTGCTCAATCCCGTCTCGATATACGCCTCGCCCATCGTGGTAAAGCTACCAAAGCGGAATGGGTCCTCGGCATAAGACTCGTAAGGCACAGGACTGTTGAAGTTCTTGCGGGTGAGCTGGGATGCCTTTTCCCAATCGTTGGCAGCGAAGGCATCTCTGATTTCCTGCATCACATGGGCAGAATTCTTGTTCACATTCCAATAATAGGCTGCGCCCTTCTTGGTGTTCGGACCGCCACGCCAGAGAGTCTTCTCGTTCAGCGTGATGCGCTCAGCCTCCACGGAACCCAGGATATTGGCACCGATGCTGCCATTACCGATAGGCAACGACTTAGACTCCCAATCCGGATCGGGATTGCGGGCGGTATCACCAGCCGAGATAGGCTTCTTGTTCGTCCATTTCTCAGGATGGCCGCCATACCAGATCTGCTGTCCCTTCAGGGTGACAGGCGTGTCGAACCAATAAGATAACTGTGTCTGCTGCTGTGCTGAAGCCTGAAGCGCCCCCATCATAGCGAAAGTTAGGATAGTTGTAATTTTCTTACTCATGGTTTTATAAATTTACGTATAATGTTTATTTTCAAAATCTTCGGTACAAAAATACGATTATTATCCGAGATTACAAAATATATCATTAAAAAAACGAGGAAAACTAGCATTTTTTAAATACTAGCTGTCCTCGTTTAATTATTTCTTTGCTAATTCCTCAGCATATCATTCGATTATACTCTGCTTAATACCACTGCACGGCATTAGAATAGCCGCTTCGCTTGTCATACTTCAAGGCATCCGTCAATGTGGCTGCATTGCATCGGAAGGTGAAGTTGTAGCTGGTGTATGGTGCAAGTACCACCGAACAGCTCATGTTGAAGCAGTGGAGGTCGCGCGCCAGACTGGCTGTGGTCATACTGATTTTCGAGTTATCGAAATCGTAACCAGAAGAGAAGCTGATGTTCCAGCCGTCGCTGATGCGGATGTTACCACTCATGTTCAGCGTCTGGGTGAACTTATACGGATAGCGCATCGTCTTCTCGTTGAACTTCTCACGACGGGTATCCTCACGCATGGTGACACCATATCCGAAGGTGAGCGACCACGGCATCTTGAATGCCATGTAGCCATCCGAGTCGGTCTTAGCCTTTCCGCCTCCGCTCTTTTTGGCAGCCGTCTTACCCTTTTCGATATTATCATCCACGTTGCTCTCGATGTCGGTATCCAAGCCTTCATCGTCGTCATCCTTACGCTTATTCTTGTCGCGGTCGTCCTCATCGCTGCCGCCACCGAAGAGTTTCTTCAGTTTTTCCGGATTCAGCGTGAACGAGAAGTTCTGCGACATACCTTGGAATCGTCCGAATCGACCTTTGCCCCACTCCGTGTGGTTACCCACATACACGTTGCCTTTATCGTCCATCTCGTAAGCGTAGGTCGCGAACACGGCATTCATATTGAATGTATAGTTCTTCCACCACTTCAGGCGCAGGTTGATGTTCATATCACTCCAAGGGCGCACCTTGGCTGCGGTGTTATAGCTCATGTTGATGTCGAACGCATCAATGAGACTCACCTTCTTCAAGCTGTCGTTCTTATCCCTCCATTTCATTTCCAGGTTGTTGCCCAGGGTAAACGAAATATTTCCGCTCTTTCCCTTGCCCGGCACACCATAGAGGGCGTTCTGATAAGGCGAATAACTTACCAGCGACACATTGCCGTCGGCATCGGTCTTCTGATAAGTATCCCAGTAGCCATAGCGGGATGCTCCGAAATCTGGCGCATAACTGAAATTCACCGTTGGGGTAATGACGTGGCGGATCCTGTCTATCCTATTGCCGAACAGCTTGCGGTTAGGAATCCAGAAGCCATAAATCTTCGTACTCATTCCCACGCTCATGTTCCAGTTATATACGTTGTGGAAGCCGTAGGTGGTATCGCACACCTCCTTTTGGGTGGTAGCATCCCACGATTTCTCCACCTTGTTGGTGTACATACGGTCGGTGAAGTTGAACGACGGCGTAACATTGAGATACTTGAAGAGGGTGAACGATGCGCTCACCGGAATCTGATGCTGCCATCCGTTGCGCCAATCCTTGATCAGGGAGCTGTGCATCAGCTTATCCTCCTTGGTATTGATGCTGTTGGAAATGTGACCCGTATAGCTCATGGCTATCTTCTCGTACCATTTCTCGTCGCCCACCATCTTCTTTCTGCGGAACGGATAGAAGCGCGAGATGCTGATGTTCAGGTCGGGCAGCGTCATGGCTATCGACGAGTCACGCATATTCTGCGAGAGGTTGGCGGTAGAGCTGAGCGACATTCCGATGCTCGAGAAGTTGGTGCTCCAGCTTACGGAAGAGGTTCTCGTACTCTGCGTCATCGTCTGCGGATTGTAGAGCGAGTTGAGGTTGTTGCGCTCGTAGCTCGATGTGGCGAAGTTGACACTTGCCGAAAGCGAACTGAACGGATTGGCCTTCGAGTCCTGGCGATGGCTCCACTGAATCTTGAAACTCTCCTGTTCGGTGAAGTCAGGCATGCCCTTATCACCATTCTTGGTATCCTGATAGCTGAAGTAGAACGAGCCGGAATACTTGTATCGCTTGCGATAGTTGCTGGCTGCCGAGATACCCCAGGAACCCTTGGTGTAGATTTCACCCAACAGTTTCAAATCCCATTTATCGTTCATGGCGAAATAATATCCGCCATCACGCAGATAGAAGCCTCGTGCCGTTTCGTCGCCATAGGTAGGCATGATGAAACCGCTGCTGTAGCTCTTGGTGAACGGGAAGAATCCGTATGGGATGGCAAGCGGCATAGGCACATCGCAGACCACGAGATAAGCCGGTCCGAAAACCACGTCCTTGCCCGGTCGCATCTTCGCCCTGGAGAGCGAGATATAGAAATCAGGGTGCGGATCATCGCAGGTGGTATATCTGCCATGCTGCAGATAGATGACACCCGAGGAATCTCGCTTCGACTTCATACCCGTGAGGAATCCATCCTGCTGCTCAGTATATACATTATTAATAAGTGCCTTCTTACTCTTGAAGTTGAACTTGATGGTATCGGTGTCGTAGGTATCGCTGCCCATCTTGAAGACAGGTTTACCCTTCACGCCACCCTCCTCCGTAGAGTCGGCGGTACCGCTCGCCCTGACGTTGCTCTTGTCCAAATCCATCGAGATGCGGTCGGAGGTGAGATCCATGTTCTCGTACTTCACGTTCGAGTTGCCATAGAGATGCGCCACCTTGCTGTGGGCATCATACACCAGCGAGTCGTCGGCCTGATAATTGACAGGTGCGTCGATGCCGCCCGACTTCTTTCGATTGATACTATCGAGCCGGATGCTGTCATCCACCACCTTATTGTGTTTCCATATAGCCTTCTGCAGGGAATCCATCTTCGTGGTATCATTGGCGGCATCATCCTCCAGGGAATTGACGACGGCAGGCATACCCGGGTTTGCCACCATCATAGTAGCGATGGAGGCAAGCAACAGAACAGCTATGGTTGATTGTTTTCTCATTCAGAAAAATATTAGAGTTTCATAAACCCAATAAAACTTCAGAAAATTATATTCTACTTTTCAAACATCCGCTCCCACTGTTGGAAGCGCTTTACTCCTTCCTCGCCAAACTTAGCGAGACTTTTCTCTGCCTTTTCGATACTCTTTTCTTTGTCGAGATGAGTCTTGCTGAAGAATTTGTCAGCATAGCAGATTACCTTCTCCTCCATGGTTTCAGGCAGAAAATCCTGGTGAGGCAGAGGCAGTTGCTGCTTCTCTATCTGCTCTTTGGTGATGCCTGCACCTGTGTGGCGCTCGCATACCCGAGCATGACGCTCATACCCTTCCTTGCGCAGGATTTCGGCTCCCAGTCTTCCGTGGCAGATGTATGGCTGCGAGCCAAAACACTGGATGCCAGGCGCATCGGTGAGGAAGATTCCCAAGTCGTGAAGCATGGCTGCTTCCTCGATAAACTGTGCGTCGAGCTGCAATTCGGGATGATACGAAACAATCTGTAGCGCTTTTCGCGCTACAGATTGACTATGTGTGATGAGGATATGACGAAGCTCATTATCCTCAGGATAATACTTATCAATAATTGCTTGATAATTCATAAATTTAATGTTTACTCAGCGTTTCGCTCAATGTAAGCAATGACGTCACCCTTGCGGATCTTGCTGCCCTGCTTGGCATTGATTTCTACGAGCTTACCACCCAAAGCGGCAGGTACAGTCTCAAACTCACCCCATGGAGTGAGGATGTAGCAGAAGGCATCACCTTCGTTGTACTCCTTGCCGATGAATGGCTCTACAGCTGGCTGGCACTCGCCCTCGCCCTGGAACTCCCAGAAAATCTGACCGGCTACTGGTGCTACGATAGCATCAGCCTTGGCATGCTTGAACTCTGCGAGCTGAGCTGGAGTCAAGGTGCTGCCAAGCTTGGCATCCTTTGCCTTCTGGAGGTCAGCCAGGAAGTTCTTCTTAGCCTGACCGCTCTTGAAGTTGCGATACTGCTCTGGGTGCATAGCGAGTTCGAAGAGCTCCTCATCGTCCTGACCATACTCCCAACCGTTCTCGTCCATCTCCTTCTTGAAGTCGTCGAGTGCATTAGTAAGCAATGTGTGAGCATCCACATCTGTGAACTCACGGCCCTGCTTCTTGGCAAGCTCTACGAGTTCTGGATCAATCTCTCCAGGAATCTTACCACTCTTACCAAGAATCATACCCCACATAGAATCGTCCATCATTACGAAACGACCCTTGCCCTGCTCCATGGTGAGGAGGTTCATCAATGAGATGTTCTTTACATACTGGCTGAATGGTGTTACCAATGGAGGGTAACCTACGCGTGGCCATACATACTCTACCTCGTCGAAGAGCTTGATCAGGAGGTCGTCCATAGACAACTCTTCCTCACCCTTCTTCTTGCGGATGTTGTTGATGGTCTGACGCATACCGCCGAGGTCTGCCATCATAGAACCCATCATACCGCCAGGGAGACCGCAACCGAGCAACAATGAAGACATGATCTTGTTACCTGGGTTGATGAAGTAGCCGAGCCACTCGTCGATGAACTCCTGAGTCATGGCACGAGCCTTCATATAAGCGCTCATGTTGATTTCAGGCACCTCGAAGCCCTCGTTCTTCAGCATGCTGATAACTGAGATTACGTCTGGGTGAACCTTACCCCATGACAATGGCTCGATGGCTGTATCGATGATGTCGGCACCATTGTTGCAGACCTCGAGGATAGAAGCCATAGAGAGACCAGGACCTGAGTGACCGTGGTACTGGATGATAATCTCAGGATACTTGTCCTTGATCATCTTGGTGAGCTTACCGAGGAATGCAGGCTGACCGATACCAGCCATATCCTTCAAGCAGATTTCCTCTGCACCGGCAGCGATGAGCTGGTCGGCGATGTTCATATAATATTCGAGAGTATGAACAGGAGAATTGGTGATACAGAGCGCACACTGTGGAGTCATGCCACCCTCCTTAGCCCACTTGATAGAAGGAATGATGTTGCGCACATCGTTCAAGCCATCGAAGATACGGGTGATGTTGGTACCCTGCTTAGCCTTTACCTTGTACATGAGGGCACGTACATCGTCTGGCACAGGATACATACGAAGAGCGTTCAATCCACGGTCG
>ERZ1034871.1764-NODE-1764-length-10170-cov-40.299357_pt1 | contig 10170 bp, 8 predicted proteins | sample MGYA00520631_ERZ1034871 | MGnify/ENA primary metagenome ERZ1034871 (study PRJEB33766, sample SAMN09781721) | gut metagenome | biome: gut microbiome | host: Homo sapiens | place: Madagascar | study: EMG produced TPA metagenomics assembly of the PRJNA485056 data...
AAAAATAATCATTATACACATTAACTAGGTTACACTTTTTTTATTACCTCCTTCTATAAAACCCTAAATAAAAGCTAAAAAAACAACAAAAATACTCTGTATTTATCATAAAAACAAAATAACAACGCTTACAATCTTATTTTAATTTATTCCATTCTAGCTGTTATGTCTTCGTATTTCACGTCAATAAAAAACAAAAATAACAAGTGTTTATAGATGCTAGATTATTTTTCATATGTTATTATTTTATCATAAAAATTAGGAGGAATACCCGTGAAATTTAAATTATTTTTTATTGTCACCTTTTTATGGACACTTTTGTTTGCTGTTCCTGTCACCGACGCCCATGGCGATACCACAACTGATGAACAACTGACTGAATACTATGATTTTTTCAAAAATGAATACGCTTCCTTTGATCAAACCTTTGAAGAATTCACCGCTAATTATTATCAGCAAACCACCTTGAAAGATACCTTGTCAGACGAAGACCAATTAAAAGAGTATCTGCAATCCGTCAACGACCAATATTTACCAGCAGAAGCAGAACGTTTAGCGAAAATTGCTCCGTTGTGGTCCTTTAATATCGGCAATTCATTAGACAATATTACTTTTGAAGAAAAGCCAACTTACGGAACCTATGATTTATTGAATACCGTGCAACCAGGGGACATTATTTTTGAGAAAAATCGGGCTGAAGTCCCAGCAACTCCCTACTTTCTTCATCATGTGATGATTGTCGAAGGAATTTATGAAGAAACCCATATGATTAATGGGAAAGCAGAAACTTCCCGATATATTAGAACTATCGAAGCGACTAGTAAAAGTGATGATCTTCCAGATAAGGCAGGTGGAGTGGTCTATGGAGTATTAGATGATCAACGATTTGATTATACTGAAGCAACAATTTTACGAGTCCCGGAAGCTACTGCTTTGCAAAAAAATGCAGCCATTCAATTTATGCGCAGTCAATTAGGCAAGCCTTATCATATATCAATAGATTTTCTTCAACATAAGAATCGTTTATCTTCCAGAGAAAATTGGTATTGTTCCACACTTGTTTGGGCTGCTTACATGAATGCGACCCCAGATGGTAGAATTGATGATAGAACCCCAGAATATTATCCTAATTTTCAAGGGATTGATTTAGAAACTGATGATTTACTTAATGAACCTGGTGTAACACCAAATGATATCTTACGTTCGGATAAAGTTGAAAAAACCAGCCCTTCCTTTGTAGATTATAAATATTACTTGCAAAATGTTATTAGCTCACCAATCGGAGGACCCGATGAAAAAGTAGCCGACTTTACTTTCAGATCCAATTCAAATATATACAACCTAAGAAATGACTATTACTTCATCGCCATCGACCAAAACACCCAGAAACCTTACCGAAGCACGGAATTAACTTTAGGTCGTAATGTTTTTGGAAAAGTGGTGGCGCAATTAAATGCTTTTGCCAACTTCCAGTTAACTAAAGAAGCCGAACAAAAATATGCAGATCCCAAAATCCCGGTGATTCCAAAAATGATTGCGACCGAAGACATCCCAAACTATGTGATGAACTGGATCAATACCTACACACACTGTTCCTTCGAGATCGTCTATTCTTCAGATATCACGACTGATTTCAATCACTTAAGTTACAATCCGAGTTATACGAAGATCGATAAAAAAGCCCACCCAATCAAAGGGTATCAAGTCAATCAAATCATTCATACGCCACCGGCTTTTACTCAACAACGATTTGATTATACGGAGAACTTGTCGATCTATGAACTATATAACTTGAGCAACCCCAATCCTTTAAATGCCGATGTTGCTCATAATAAAATGGCGGGTGGCTGGTATTATTTCTACAATCATTTTTACGCCTTAGTTAAACTAGAAAATGGCACCTATCGTTATGCGACGTATTTGCGATTCCATGGTTCTTTTTCAACCGCCGTCGCTTACCGAAATGGCTACGGTCTGAATTATGATTACCATATGACCGCAGAAGCTAAAGAAAAATATGGCAAATATTACAACAATATCATCAAGAACCAAACTGTTGATTACGGGATCGATTGGTTGAATCAACATACGACAGAAAAAACTTTGATCGTTTATTCAAAAGATATCGCGCAAGACGTGAGCAAACTAAATCAAGGTACCGCCACAGTCGCTAAAGGGTATAATGACAATGGTCAATATGTCTATTGCATTTTATAAGGACTAGACTGAACAAAAAAATCACTATCCATCATATGATTAAAAATCCTCTTAAGTTCGCTTTAACAGCGAACTTAAGAGGATTATTTTTTCTAGACTAGCAGAAATGTTTTACGTCCTTATTTTTGTTGAAAACGTGCTAATTCTTGTTGTTTGGCTTCGTAAATTTCTTCAATGTCATCTTCTGATAACGGTGTGCCAAAGGGTTGTTGCACTTTCAACAGTTCTCTTTCTGGCGCATCTACACCGACATTCACATCATTACCGATCGGTACACTATAATGATGGATATGTCCATGAAGATTACGGATACTATCGTTTGATCCCAGCAACATTGGATAATGAGTCAAATAGTATTGCTGATGATTGAATTTGATGATAGTTCCGACATCATAAAAATAAAACTTTTTTGAACCAACCTTGTTTCCTGGATCATGTTTTTCTAAATACCTGAAAAAAGCACGGCTGTCATGGTTCCCCTTGATCAAATGGATTGTCCCATTGAGTTGTTGCACCAACTCCAGTATGTCTTGGCTACCTTTTTCATATTGTGGGTGCATCGCCAGATCGCCTAAGTGATACACATGATCGGTTTCTTTGACAACTTTATTCCAGCTATTGATTAGTTGCTGATTCATTTCTTCCACACTAGCAAATAAACGAGGGGCAAAATCATTTTTGCCTAATAAGTTTTTATGAAAAAAGTGCATATCACTAATAAAAAAATTCATATTGACCCCTTCTTACGTCTTTTTCTTTTAGAATAAACAACATCAAAGAATTAAACAAATGTTAGCTCTTTTTCTAGCAAAAGTGATTGTCTGTTTAACTAAAAAGCGGTTATTCATTGTTCTCATTGCCTATTGTGTACAATGCTAGAAAAAAGTAATCACAAGTAAATCATGGTAAACTTAAGGAAAAACAGGAGGTATTGATTATGCCTATCAGCTTTCATACTACTCTGACTCCTTCAGCAATCGAGATTACGTTACCAAATGAACATGGGAAGATGACTATCACAAAAGAAAAACCAGCTCTACCTGATCATTCACTTTATCTATTTTTCAAAAACAAACAATGTATCGCAATCGGTCAAACAGTGGTACCTAAAAGTTGGGATCACATCGTATTGGTTCAACTTCCTTGGGATCTTGAAGCCAGTCATCTAAGCTACCTACTTCAAAAACAGGCAGAATCAACGGGATTGACAGTAGAAATCGATGATTCCGCAAAAGAAACGATCCCTCAAGTACAAGTCAAAAAGTTAGCGGAACCAGTCGAAGAAATCACAAAAATCTTGGCAGTATTTGGTTACTCTTTAGAAAAAAGCAGTCCTCAAAAGAAAAAGCCGGCAAAAGCAAGACATCGTTGGACAAAGGAAGTTAGTGAGATCCCTTTTACCGTTAATTTTAGAAACAGTCAGGCAACGCTTTATTGGATCAGTCGAAATGAATTATTGATCAAAAAGGGGGCTATACTATTAGCGGAAGCTCCTTTAAATAAAGACGGTTCCGTCAGTTATGCGGCAAAATATGGGGATAAATTACGTGATGATTATAAAGATAGCATTGTAGGAAATAAAACGAGCAAAGATATTATCGTCAAAAGCGTCAATGAAGCAAGTCTGTTACTCTACTTCGGTGGAACAAACAGCTGGTTAGAAATCATTGATGAAAATGGTAAATCCTTAGATGAGTGGACAAAAGTAGAATAGAGTAATGGTTATTCTCTAGCGATTGTCCCGTTTCAATAGATAGTAAAAAAGCAAAGAAATCAGCTTTACTAGCTGTTCTCTTTGCTTTTTTTACTGGCAACAATGATAGATACGTTCGACTTCCTTAGACTTTTTCAAATAATCCTCGGCTGATCATACCATCCATCAAAAAATAAAATTTATCTTGACTCATTTTTTGCCGGTCGTCTTTAAAAATATTGACTGCTTTCAATCCGTTAGCTGTCGTAATAGACATTTTTAGTGTTTGGATATCCTTTGAAACAGTGATTTTTAGTTTAAACCCTTCTTTGCTTTGTGGGGTTGCATCTAGCGGACGAATCAACTGATAGTTGCCGCCATTTGTTTCGGTAAACCCATTGTCTCTCAAAGTGTAACGTTTTGCATCTGGATGTAAACGATAACTTGTTTTTGCTCCTAAAACTGTGGCTGTTTTTTCAAATGCCATGATTTTCACCTCGGTAAATTGATTTCTACTTTTATTATAAAAGTTTCTTGCATCATTTACTAGGTTTTTTCCAACTTAGATTGATTGGATCAATACATCAAGAAAACGTTGGACTTCTTCTTTGGTATTGCCGTAACCAAAACTGATTCGTATGGATTCTTTAAGGATTGGTGTCTCTTCCCCATACATTGCCTCCAGCACATGCGAAGGTTCGATATTACCAGCTGTACATGCTGACCCAGTAGATATCGCAATCCCATTAAGATCCAACTTCATCAAAAGTAAGTCATTCGCAACACCAGGTAATCGAAGGTTTAACACATGTGGTAATTTGTTGTTTAAATCACCATTGACTTGATAAGAAATTCCTTCTTTTTCCAAGGTATTCAAAATCAACTCTTGGAATCCAGCATATTTTTCACTTCGAGCTTCACGTTCTTCAGCGGTTAGAAGCTTGACCGCTTGCGCCATTCCCCAGATACCTGCGAGATTTTCAGTACCTGCTCGCCGCTTCTCTTCCTGTTCTCCACCTAAAAGTAGTGAAGGAATATTTATGCCATCTTTTTTATATAAAAATCCTACGCCTTTTGGTCCATTGATTTTATGGGCAGAGATGCTAAGTAAATCAACACCTAACTCCCTTGGATGAATCGTCTGATTCCCATAAGCTTGAACCGCATCGGTATGAAAATAAGCAGGGTGTTCCCGCAACCGTTCGCCGATTTCTTTGATTGGCATCAAATTCCCGATTTCATTATTCCCAAACATGATCGAGACTAAAATCGTTTCATCACTTAATGCTTCATCAAAGTCAGTTAGTGAGATATTGCCTTTTTCATCTACTGGTAAATACGTGACTTCAAAGCCTTGTGTTTCCAGATATTTCATTGTATTCAAGACAGCAGGATGTTCGATAGCGGTAGTGATCAAATGATTCCCGTCTTTTTTTCGTGAAAAAGCCGTTTCAAGGATCGCTGTATTATCGCCTTCTGTCCCTCCACTATTAAAAATGATTTCATGATCATTGACTTGTAAACTATCAGCAATAAGTTGTCTTGCTGTTTCTAACTTTTCATGGGCAATTCGGCCGAAGCCATGGATACTCGAAGGATTCCCAAAGGTTTCTTGCATCATTGTGGTCATTTCTTGAATGACGTAGGGATGCATGGGCGTCGTCGCTGCATGATCCAAATAGATTTTTTCCAACTTCTTTCATCCCTTCCAAATAGAACTAGGCACATTCTAGCATAAAATAAGCAAGTTACCAAAGAAACAATCACTAAACCAGGATAGTTTCCCAACTTTTAGAAAAAAATTCGTTCGACAATTCGTGCTACCACGATTGTCGAACGAATTTTATTTCATCACTTAACAAAAAATGATTAATCAAATACTTTTTCTTCTAGACGGAACAATGGACTCATTGGTGTATTTTCATGAATTCGTTTAACCGCTTCTCCCATCAGCTCTGAACAAGTAACAATCGTTAAATTGTTAGGATGACGTTCTTCTTGAGTAAATACAGAATCAGTGATGCAGATATCTTTAATCGGTGCATCATCTAAAATTTGTTTTGCAGGAACAGACAACAAGCCGTGTGAAGCACAAGCATAAACCTCTTTTGCTCCGTTTTCTTTCAAAACATTAGCAGCTCGAGCAAGCGTTGCACCAGTATTCAAGATGTCATCGACCATGATACATGTTTTTCCTTGGACATCACCAATCACATATCCACTATTTTCATCTGCATCATCGGCGTGATCCACGATCGCCAATGTACTATTCAAATATTCAGAAAGACTTCTTGCACGTTGGACACCACTATTTTTTGGTGAAACGACAACAATATCGTCACCTGTTAAACCAAGTTCTCGGTAATAGTGAGCAAACAATGGCATTGTGAATAAGTTATCTACAGGGATATCAAAGAATCCTTGGACTTGAACTGTATGCAAATCCAATGTCAGCACACGAGTTGCGCCAGCTTCTTGGATCAAATTAGCAATCAATTTAGCTGTGATCGGTTCATGTGGTTTTGCTGTACGGTCTTGTCTGGCATAACCGTAATAAGGTAACACAACATTGATCGTTTTTGCACTGGCACGTTTCATCGCATCGATCATGATCAATAATTCCATATAATAATCATTAACTGGCTGATTGGTTGATTGCACGATATAAACATGATCCCCACGAATACTTTCTTCGATATTGATCGAGATCTCTCCATCACTAAATTGTTTTACGACACTTTTTCCTAGCTCCGTTCCAAACACCTTGGCAATTTTTTCTGCCAGTGGTCGATTTCCATTCAAGCTAAAGATTTTCAATGTGTCATCCTGATACTTTTTACTCATGTTGTCCTCCCTATTGTTCTCTCTTCTTCGATAGTTTAACATATTTTTTCCAGTTTTTCTGGTAATTTCTGTAAATAATTTTTAAGGCAGCGAAACAGTTCCATTACACCAACTAGCAGGAATCAATTGATCCGTGTTGCCCCAGTTGTCATGAACTTTGTAAAAGCGTTCTCCAGAAGAGGATTGATAATATGCATATGCAGTGACCCAATGATTGCCATAGGTGCTCCCTAATACTTTCAACACCCCTAAGATCACAGGTTTTCCTTGGCGAATCCGTTTAGTCGCTCGCTGCCAAGAACCAAGCATCGTACTTCTAGCAGACACTCGATTTCCTGTATGTTTTAAAAACTTCGTGATACCATGACTGACTTGACCGGGAACCGTCGGAAGTCCTAGCGGCTGGATCGCTTGGCGTAATGCTTCACTTAGTTGCACATGGTCTTTCGTTCCTTTTTCACGTAACGTTGGAGAGAAAAACAATTCGTTTTGAAAATCTTGGTAATAAGCAATAAGGACAGTTGCAGCATAGGTCCCACAAAGATAGCCAGACGGTGTCCGCCAATTTTTATAGTTTAAAAACCGTTGTTCAGGCAATCCCACCCAACAATCCAAAAGTTCTTGTCCGTTTTCCTTTGGCGCAATCAAAGCTTTTTCACGATCATCTGCAAGCCAACGAGAAATATTGGTGACTTCTGCTTCAGTCATCGGTACGAGTTGATAAGCTTTTCTTGCATCTGGGTAGGAGTGGCTCGCAGGACCGTATTCTATTGGTTGTTTGTTTTGATCTAGGATGACATAACTACCATCTTCAAAAATTAAAGCGTAACCCTTTTCTTCATCCTTCATCGCCAACTGTTCCACAGCGCTTAACCGTTTCTTGATACCATCGAGATTCCATTCGATTGATTGTTCAAATACAGTTTTCAAGAACGAATCACCTCCGTCTTTTTTATTATAAGTGAAATAAGGAGAAAAACAAATCAGATAGACTAGTTCTGCTGTGACTACGGCAAGACCCCACAAGTGCTTCTTTCCTCTTTCTATTTGTTTATTCGCTGTTTTTATATGATAATAGGAACATTAGATAAAAAGGAGCGATAACCGAATGAACAAAGAACTTATAAAGCAAGACTTTTTTGAAGCTGTGAATGAAGAATGGCTAAAAACAGCCAAGATCCCCGCTGATAAACCAGCCACTGGCGGTTTCCAGGACTTAGTTGACGGTATCGATGATCTTTTGATGACAGACATTGATCATATGCTGGCTGAACCTGATAAAGTCCAATCAGATATGATGCATCACTTTCTTCATTTTTATCAATTAGCTAATGATTATGATCGAAGAAATCAGTTAGCTGCTAAACCATTGCTTCCTTTAATTGAACGAATTGAAAAAATCGATTCTTTTGAAGACTTGAACCAACAATTTCCTACTTGGACATTGGATAGTTTACCTTTACCGTTTAGCTTAGATGTCGATGCGGATATGAAAAATGCACAAACAAACGCATTATTTGCTTATCCCCCTTCATTATTTTTACCTGACAAAACTTACTATACTGCAGAACATCCAAATGGTGCGCAACTATTAGGCGTTTTCTTTGATATGATGGTCCAACTCGTTGAATTAACCGGAAAAGAAAAAAGCCAAGCAGAGGCAATCGTTGAACAAGCTATCCAATTTGATCGATTGGTTGCGCCTCATGTTAAAAGTGCGGAAGAAAAAGCGGATTACAGCAAAATGTACAATCCCCGGTCATTTGACACCTTCATCCACTATACCGATAAACTGGATCTAGAAAAGTTGACAGTGGGATTGATTGGTACCACACCGGATAAAGTAATCGTGACGGATCCTGTTTATTTTGAACAGTTAGGCGAACTACTAACCACAGAACATTTTCAATTGATCAAAAGCTGGATGATCGTCCGAACGATTCGTTCGTTGAGTAGCTATCTATCAGAAGACTTTAGACAAATCAGCGGAATCTTCTCACGGACACTCTCAGGCACAGATGAAGCCATGCCGCAGAAAAAAGCTGCCTATTACTTAGCTTCAGGTCAATTTGACCAAGTCGTTGGCGATTATTATGGCAAAAAATACTTTGGTGAAGCGGCCAAAAAAGATGTTGAGCATATGATCGAAAAAATGATCTCTGTCTATAAAGATCGTTTAGAAAAAAACAACTGGTTAAGCGATACTACTCGAAAAAAAGCGATCATCAAATTAGATAAACTAGGAGTTCAGGTCGGCTATCCAGACCAAATCCCTGCTTTATATACGAAGTACCACACAGTGACACAAGAAGAAGGCGGAACCCTGCTTTCCAACGCTTTAGCCTTCAGCAAAATCGAATTGAAAGAACGTTTTGGTCGCTGGAATCAACCTGTTGATCGGACGGAATGGGAAATGAGCGCTGATACAGTCAACGCCTATTACCACCCTTTCAGAAATGTCATTGTTTTTCCAGCTGCTATTTTACAAGCACCATTTTACAGTTTAGAACAATCAAGTTCAGCAAACTACGGTGGGATCGGCGCTGTCATCGCCCATGAAATCTCTCATGCCTTCGATAATAATGGTGCCTTATTCGATGAATATGGTAATTTAAATAACTGGTGGACGGAAGAAGATCTAGCGCACTTCCAAGAAAAAGCCCAAGCAATGATCGAAGAATTTGATGGCTTATCATTTGCTGATGGTACTGTTAATGGTAAGCTTACTGTTTCAGAAAATATCGCAGATGCGGGCGGTCTAAGTTGTGCTTTAGAAGCAGCAAAAACCGAAGCAGATCACTCACTAGCAGACTTTTTCGTCAGCTGGGCGACGATTTGGCGGACAAAAGCAAAAAAAGAATACCAACAATTGTTGTTACAAATCGACGTTCATGCCCCTGCTAAATTACGTGCCAATATCCAACCCCAAAACTTGATGGAATTTTATGAAACATTTGCGATCACTGAAAAAGACGCGATGTATCTTCCACCTGAAAAACGAGTGCATATCTGGTAATACAGTTAAAAAACGCTCCAATGGCAATAAGAAAATTTTTTGAAACAACCTCTCATATAAAAAAATTGACTTATTTCAAGGAGCGGTTGTTTGAACACTATTTTCTCTTTACGAGGGACTGAGACAAAAGTTGTCTCAGTCTTTTCTAGTATCTCTAAAAGCGAATAAACGGCGTTCAAGAAGCAACTCCTCAACAATAAGCGATGATTTTCTAAAATATGAGGAGCTATTTTAAAAAATCCTCTCTTATTCGCTCGGAGCTAAACGCTTCTTTCACAGCCTCTTGCTAAACGGTGTTCAAACATCAGCTCCTTGAAATAAGCCTGAATTTTTCAAAACATGAGGAGCTGTTTCAAAAAATTCTTTCTTATTGTCATCAGAGCTACCCGATGTTTTCACG
>ERZ1034871.1774-NODE-1774-length-10123-cov-15.378526_pt1 | contig 10123 bp, 9 predicted proteins | sample MGYA00520631_ERZ1034871 | MGnify/ENA primary metagenome ERZ1034871 (study PRJEB33766, sample SAMN09781721) | gut metagenome | biome: gut microbiome | host: Homo sapiens | place: Madagascar | study: EMG produced TPA metagenomics assembly of the PRJNA485056 data...
AGAGGAGGAAGGTCTCGACATCTACGAGCATGGTGAGAGTGCTTATAGCAACTAAAATACATTTATAAGGATTTGTATGTAGAATGGGCAAGAAAGTATCATATAAAGCCCTGGTGCGTTTCGCATCAGGGCTTTTTGGACGTTTTGGCGGTAATTTTATTTCTTTATCACCTTCAGAACCTGGTCGGCAAGGCTTCTCATTCCCTTGATAGTTGGGTGACCGTTCTTCTTGTCTATGTCATGAAGGGCGATGACCGGAACCTGATAGGTCTTGCAGATCTTTTTTACTGACTCGTTGATTTCATCCTTCAGCTCAGAATTTAGAATGAAGTAGATATCTACATTCGGATGGCGCTGACGGAGATCGGAAAGCAACTTCGCCAGGGCAGGACGGAAACAGTAGAGGTCGGCACGCTTCCAGTTGCTGTACTGGTAATTGCCGATAGGGACATTTGCCCAACTGTCGTTCGTTCCGCCGCAAATCAAGATGATGTCCGGATTGCCCAGCAGGGTAGTGCGGTTGATGAATGAACGGTCGCTGTAATCCTCATCGCGATAGCCGGTGTTGCAGATGGTGGAACCAGAATAGGAATTGATATTGCCCATCTTGTAACCACCTTCCTTGATAACCTGCCACCACCAGGTTTGTTCCACCTTGTTGACATCGGTTACTTTTTGAACCGCAGTGGTGTACCAGGTGGCATATCCCTTTGGAATGAAACCCTCGAATGTTGAATACGAGTCGCCGAGAACGGCAACGGTCTGCTTTACCTGTGCCAGCAGAGGCATCAGAGCGAACATAAAGAGGCAGACGATAACTGATAATCTTTTCATGACGTTTATTTGTTTATAGTTTGATTTTTTTATATGATCCTCTTTTTGGGATAGAGTCTGAAACCCGATTGCAAAGATACAATATTATTTATGGATATACAAATGTTTTGGGCAATAATTTTATATGAAATTTTCCTATGGATTCCTATATATAATAATGTGTAATCCCCGTTTCTCCTTAAATCTTCTAGTTCTTCCTATATTCAAGTGCTTTTTTATGTTAAATCTATCTGCTGTTTAGTGACAATATTAGATATTCTTATTATATTTGTCAACAAATTAAAGAGCTGACAATTATGACCAATGACTCATTTTCTATAAGATTGCGGGAAGCGCGACAGATGATGGGACTCAGTATGGATAAACTCGTAGAGCGAACCCATGGAGCCATCACCAAGCAGAGCATATCCCGTTATGAAAAAGGCATCATGCGCCCCAAGCGTGATGCCCTGCAAGCCATAGCCAAAGCCCTCAATATCAGCGAGGCATATTTCGATGGTACCAATATCAAAATAGATGTTCCGATGCTCCGCACCACCTCCAATGGGAAGGTATCCGAAGACGAGTTGCAAGCCCTGGAAGCAAAACTCTCGTTTTGGGCGGAGCAGTATCTTGCCAAGGAGAAAGAAGTGGATTTTCCTACCCAGTTCAAGAATCCGATAAAAGGAACTAGGATATCAACGCAGGAAGATGCCATCCAGGCATCCAGTCTTCTTCGTGAAAAGTGGCATTGCGGTGATGGTCCCATCGCCAGCATTCTGAGACTCTTGGAAAGAAAAGGTATCATGATACTTGCTGCTAATCTTCCAGAGTATGTCTTCGGAATGAGCACCTGGGCAGATAAGAAGCATCCGCTGATGATTCTCGATTTCAATCCGGAAAAGAGTAGCGTAGAGAAACTTCGTTTCACGGCAGTTCATGAACTGGCTCATCTGCTTCTCCTCTTCCCGGAAGATAGTCCGCTGAGGCTGGAGAAGCGTTGTGATCTCTTTGCCAGTTTCTTCCTTCTTCCCAAATTGGCGCTTATCGAAGAGTTGGGTTCCAAGAAGCGTGAGAAGATAACGCTGGAGGAGATGATCGACATCAAGGAACTGTATGGCGCATCTCTCGCCGCTTCCATCATTGCCGCCAGAGATTACGGCATCATCACCACCGAGTATAAACGGGCATGGTATGCCGAGCATATAGAGCCTAATCCTCGTGAAATAGGTAATGGCCACTATGCATTTCCTGAGACATTAGGAAGGGAGAAGAGAGTCAACTCAATCATCAAAAGTATGGAGGAATAAAATATGCAGAATGAAAGTCAAAATATAGAATATAAGGAATCATGGGGACGTGGTTTCAAGAAGATTGCCGAGGAGTTTGAACGTGCCAGCTTGCCATTGCCAACGATAGAAGAAAATGGAGTGGTGTGATGGCGATTGTTCAGCGCAAGACGATAGACGAAGTTATCGCAGAGCGTGATGGGGATGTCGGTGTAAATGTCGGAGACATGTCGGAAACAAATGTCGGAGACTTCGAGAACGATAGAAAGAGATTTGGCGGTAATGCAAAAAGCGGGTGTCATAAGGCACGAAGGTAAGGATAATGCCGGTGTTTGGGTGATACTCGAACATGGAAATACGAATTCTTAATAGTGTTAGATATGAAGCAGAATAATAATGAACAAATTGTCTTCGATATGTTCGAAGAAGTTGCAACCGAAAGCATCGCTGAGGCTCGGAATGCATACACCTATGAAGAAATTGATGGGTGCTATTAGGAGGCGAAAGAGATTGCTGATAATGCAAGGATGAACTTGCTGGAGAAAATGAATAATAACAATTTAAAATAAATAATATGGCTAAGAATTTTGAAGACTTCAAAAGACTTTATCCTCTTTCAAAGACTTTGCGCTTTGAAGCGAAGCCTATTGGTGCCACTTTGGATAATATAGTCAAAAGTGGTTTGCTGGATGAAGATGAACACAGAGCTGCAAGCTATGTGAAGGTGAAGAAATTGATTGATGAATACCACAAGGTATTTATCGATAGAGTGTTGGCTGATGGATGTTTGCCTTTGGAAAATGAAGGTCATAATAATTCATTGGCAGAATACTATGATAGCTATGTATCTAAGTCACAAAACGAAGATGCTAAAAAAGCGTTTGAGGAAAATCAGCAAAATCTTCGTTCTATTATAGCGAAGAAATTGACAGAGGATAAGGCTTATGCTAATCTGTTTGGCAAAAATCTCATAGAGTCATATAAGGATAAAGAGGATAAGAAAAAGATAATTGATTCAGATTTGATTCAATTCATCTGTACTGCAGAGGCAACTCAACTTGATTCAATGTCACAAGATGAGGCCAAAGAAATCGTAAAAGAATTCTGGGGCTTTACTACTTATTTTGTCGGCTTCTTTGATAATCGTAAAAATATGTATACGGTAGAAGAGAAGTCAACAGGTATTGCTTATCGTCTAATCAATGAAAACCTTCCAAAGTTCATTGATAATATGGAGGCTTTCAAGAAAGCTATTGCTAGACCAGAGATACAGGCTAACATGGAAGAGTTATACTCTAATTTTTCTGAATATTTAAATGTAGAAAGTATTCAGGAGATGTTCCTGCTTGACTATTACAATATGCTTCTTACTCAAAAGCAGATTGATGTCTATAATGCAATAATTGGTGGAAAAACCGATGACGAACACGATGTCAAGATAAAAGGTATCAACGAATATATCAATCTCTACAATCAGCAGCATAAAGATAACAAGTTACCAAAGTTTAAGGCTTTATTTAAGCAGATTCTTAGTGATAGAAATGCAATTTCATGGTTGCCGGAAGAGTTCAATAGTGATCAGGAAGTCTTGAATGCGATAAAGGATTGTTATGAGCGATTGTCTGAAAATGTTTTGGGTGACAAGGTCCTCAAGTCTTTGCTTGGTTCTTTGAGCGATTATACTCTTGATGGGATATTTATCCGTAATGACTTGCAGTTGACTGATATTTCTCAGAAAATGTTTGGAAATTGGTGCGTCATTCAGAATGCCATCATGCAGAATATAAAGCATGTTGCTCCTGCCAGAAAGCATAAGGAATCAGAGGAAGATTACGAAAAAAGAATTGCTGGTATATTTAAAAAAGCAGATAGTTTTAGCATCAGTTATATAAATGATTGTTTGAACGAAGCAGACTCGAATAATGCCTACTTCGTAGAGAACTATTTTGCGACATTTGGAGCGGTAAATACTCCAACAATGCAGCGTGAGAACTTGTTCTCACTTGTTCAAAATGCGTATACAGAAGTTGCTGCATTACTTCATTCTGATTATCCTACAGCAAAGCATTTGGCACAGGACAAGGCTAATGTTGCTAAAATCAAAGCACTGTTGGATGCAATAAAGGCTTTGCAGCATTTCGTGAAGCCTCTGTTAGGCAAGGGTGATGAAAGTGATAAAGATGAACGCTTCTATGGAGAATTGGCTTTGTTGTGGGCAGAACTTGATACGGTGACACCGCTGTATAATATGATTCGTAATTATATGACTCGTAAGCCATATTCTCAAAAGAAGATCAAGCTTAACTTTGAAAATCCTCAATTACTTGGTGGTTGGGATGCTAATAAGGAGAAAGACTATGCAACCATTATCTTGCGTCGTGATGGGTTGTATTATCTTGCTATTATGAATAAAGAGTCAAAGAAGCTATTGGGCAAGGCTATGCCGTCTGACGGAGAGTGCTATGAGAAGATGGTATATAAGTTGTTGCCTGGTGCTAATAAGATGCTCCCAAAGGTATTTTTTGCCAAATCCCGAATGGAAGATTTTAAGCCAAGTAAGGAACTTGTTGAAAAATATAATAATGGTACTCACAAAAAGGGAAAGAATTTTAATATTCAAGACTGTCACAATTTGATAGATTACTTTAAGCAGTCTATTAGCAAACATGAAGACTGGGGGAAGTTTGGATTTAATTTCTCTGATACTTCTACATACGAAGACCTTAGTGTATTCTATCGTGAAGTTGAACAGCAGGGATATAAGTTGTCTTTTGCAAGAGTATCTGTTTCGTATATCAGCCAGCTTGTTGAGGAGGGAAAGATGTATCTGTTCCAAATCTACAATAAGGATTTCTCTGAGTATAGCAAGGGCACTCCAAATATGCATACTCTTTATTGGAAGGCATTGTTTGATGAACGTAATCTGGCAGATGTAGTTTACAAGCTTAACGGACAGGCTGAGATGTTCTATCGTAAGAAAAGTATAGAAAACACTCATCCAACTCATCCTGCTAATCATCCTATTCTTAACAAGAATAAGGATAACAAGAAAAAAGAAAGCTTGTTTGACTATGATCTTATAAAAGATCGTCGCTACACTGTTGATAAATTTATGTTCCATGTGCCAATCACAATGAACTTTAAAAGTTCTGGTTCTGAGAACATCAATCAAGATGTGAAGGCGTATTTGCGTCATGCAGATGATATGCATATTATTGGTATTGATCGTGGTGAACGTCATTTGCTTTATCTGGTTGTTATAGATTTGCAGGGAAATATCAAGGAACAGTACTCGCTTAATGAAATAGTGAATGAGTATAATGGTAATACCTATCATACCAATTATCACGATTTGTTGGATGTTCGTGAAGAAGAACGACTCAAAGCTCGTCAAAGTTGGCAGACCATCGAAAATATCAAAGAGTTGAAAGAGGGCTATTTGTCTCAGGTTATCCACAAAATAACACAGCTCATGGTTAAATATCATGCCATTGTTGTATTGGAGGATTTGAATATGGGATTTATGCGTGGTCGTCAAAAGGTAGAAAAGCAAGTATATCAGAAATTTGAGAAAATGTTGATAGATAAGCTTAACTATTTGGTAGATAAAAAGGCTGATGCTTTTGTTTCTGGAGGTTTGTTGAATGCATATCAGTTGACTAGCAAGTTTGATAGTTTTCAAAAGCTGGGAAAACAGAGCGGATTCCTGTTCTATATCCCAGCATGGAATACATCTAAGATAGACCCAGTTACTGGATTTGTCAACTTGTTGGATACACGCTATCAGAATGTGGAGAAAGCAAAGGTATTTTTCTCTAAGTTTGATGCCATCCGCTATAATAAGGATAAGGACTGGTTTGAGTTTAATCTCGACTATGACAAGTTTGGTAAAAAAGCAGAAGGTACAAAGACTAAGTGGACTTTATGTACCCGAGGAATGCGTATTGATACTTTCAGAAATAAAGAAAAAAACTCACAGTGGGATAATCATGAGGTTGACTTGACTGCTGAGATGAAATCATTATTGGAGCATTATTATATTGATATTCATGGTAATCTCAAGGATGCTATCAGTGCGCAAACAGACAAGGTCTTCTTTACGGGATTGCTACACATTTTGAAGTTGACTTTGCAGATGCGTAATAGTATCACTGGGACTGAAACTGATTATCTGATATCTCCTGTTGCCGATGAGAATGGAATATTCTATGATAGTCGTTCTTGTGGTGATGAACTTCCTGAGAATGCGGATGCTAATGGTGCTTATAACATCGCCCGCAAGGGACTGATGATGATTGAGCAGATAAAAGATGCTAAGGATTTGGATAACTTGAAGTTTGATATTTCCAACAAGTCTTGGCTCAATTTTGCACAACAAAAGCCATATAAGAATGAATGATTATATTCAGCTTTCAACGTTGAATGACTTTATTTTCTGTCCGTACTCCATATACTTGCATAGTGTGTATATGGAGTCGGATGGAGATTTATATAAAGCCGCTCCACAGACCAAAGGTACTCTGGCGCACCAAGGCGTGGATGAAAAAAAAGGGAGTACTCGAAAGAGTGATATTATGTCACTCCCAGTCTATTGCGATGAGTTAGGCATATCTGGCAAGATTGATGTCTATAAACAGGACAAGCGTTTGTTGATAGAACGTAAGAACAATCTCAAACGCATCTTTCGTGGTCAGATTTATCAACTTTGGGGACAATACTTCTGCTTGAAGGAAATGGGATATGAAGTTGAACAGCTTGCTTTCTATGAAATATCTACCAATAAAATGATTCCTGTTGAATTGCCGGGAGAACTAGGAAAACAGGAACTGGTAGGGTTCATTGAGCAGTTTAAACGTTATAATCCTACTTCTTCTACGATACAGGTGAATCCAAATAAGTGCATCCATTGCATCTATTGCAATCTTTGCGATAAAACTAACACTGATAATGTTTACACATAAAGATATAGAAATGCGAACTATATTCGTGGTCAATTGTATTGAGCACGACCGGAGTCTTCGGGTAAATTGCGGAGAACTGATGCTAGAGGAAATTGAAGGTGATAAGAAAAAGACCTTGACTAAGTTTCCCTTCCAAAAGTTGTTGGCTCTTTTCATCATTGGTCACATCACAGTGACAACTCCACTGATTGATAAATGCAAAAAGTATGGAGTTGCTTTAGTGGTGATGAAACCAAATCTTCGTCCCGTTTTCTTTTGGGAAAATTCTGCAGAGGCAAACTATCTGCTTCGTAAAAGGCAGTTTGAATACAGCACAGAAGATCTTAGCATTGCAAAATGCATTGTATATAATAAGGTGTTGAATCAGAAAGCAGCATTAGCAAAGACTCGAAAGAAGGATAGTTATACTGTGGATGCTATCAAGCAATGTGATGCCGCATTGGTTACTTTGCCCGACGTAGATGAATACAATCAGTTGATGGGATTGGAAGGAACTGTTGCTAAGACATATTTTTCAGCATATTATCAAAATCAAAACTGGAATGGAAGACATCCAAGAATGAAGAGCGATGTGCTGAATGTGACACTGGATATTGGTTACTCTATCCTATTCAACTTTGTGGAAAGTTTCATTCGTATGTTCGGATTTGATCTGTATGTTGGTGTGTACCATCGATTATGGTTCAAGCGCAAATCATTGGTATGTGACTTGATGGAACCTTTCAGATGCATCATAGACCATGCTGTATTGTTGGCGTTTAATAGAAAGCAGTTCTCTGAGAAAGACTTTACTTTGATAAAGCAGGAGTATCATTTGAAGTATGAGAAGTGTGCTGACTATTATAGGGTATTTTATGACGAGTTGATTGCTCGTAAGATGGACATATTTAAGTTCGTTCAGCAGTATTATCGTTGTTTCATGGGATGTAAGTCAGTAAAAGAATATCCAATATTTGAATTTTAAATGATAATAGTTAGTTATGATATTTCAGATGACAAGATGCGTACCAACTTCTCTAAAATGCTCAAGAGCAATGGTGCTATCCGTCTTCAGTTTTCTGTATATGAAGTAAGAAATACAAAGAGAATTATGGATAATCTTGTTGCTAAGATAGAGGCTTATGCCAAACATTTTACAGCTGATGATAGTGTAATTCTCTTTGATGTTGATTCTGATAAGCTTACTAAGTATGGTAATGCTATTCATAGAGATCAGGCTATAGTCTATTTTTGATAGTGCAAACATCTGTTTTTGATATTGCAAACCTTGGTCTTTATATTTTTGTGATAAAGCATATAAGTTGCTTATTTACAGGTCGTTCTTTGAAATATTTGATTAAACCTTAATGGGAGGGGTGGATAAAATCTCCAAAATATTCAAGCAAAAAAGCCTTTGTTTCAAGGATTTTTTGTATCTTTGCAGTCGATAAGGGGCTAGTAAGCTTCTATAATTTCTACTATTGTAGATATAAATATCTCGGTGTGTTAGATTTTGATGGGCTAGTAAGCTTCTATAATTTCTACTATTGTAGATCTTCTTCTATTTAATTATAATAGTAGACTGGCTAGTAAGCTTCTATAATTTCTACTATTGTAGATGAATAATACATTTACAATACTCAATTTAGGCTAGTAAGCTTCTATAATTTCTACTATTGTAGATGAGCCACAATATTTCGATAAGGTTGTGGAGCTGGCTAGTAAGCTTCTATAATTTCTACTATTGTAGATAACACGGAGGCTTCTCACCAGGCAAATTATCGGCTAGTAAGCTTCTATAATTTCTACTATTGTAGATGTGGGTGCAGCCTGGTATCTCGTGGGTGCGGCTAGTAAGCTTCTATAATTTCTACTATTGTAGATAAAGACAAAGAAATGAAAGTGTTTTAAGGCTAGTAAGCTTCTATAATTTCTACTATTGTAGATTCGAAGCTAAATAAAGAAAAAGTGAAAAAAGGCTAGTAAGCTTCTATAATTTCTACTATTGTAGATTTACACAATATTATTTCAGTCGTTGCGTTGGCTAGTAAGCTTCTATAATTTCTACTATTGTAGATTTTTATAAAAATAGTATACAATAGTGTAGGCTAGTAAGCTTCTATAATTTCTACTATTGTAGATGCAGCAACATACGAGAAAGTAGGTACTAGGCTAGTAAGCTTCTATAATTTCTACTATTGTAGATAAGTTAGCTTTCCAATCACCATTGAGGGGGCTAGTAAGCTTCTATAATTTCTACTATTGTAGATTGATAATACATTAGTCTTTGGTAGCTGCTAGGCTAGTAAGCTTCTATAATTTCTACTATTGTAGATTTTCACTAAACGATACCAGAACGGGAAAGGGCTAGTAAGCTTCTATAATTTCTACTATTGTAGATATGGATAGCAGCGAGCAGAGGATGAGACATGGCTAGTAAGCTTCTATAATTTCTACTATTGTAGATAGCTAACTTTTCGGGTTCCTTAATTTCTGGCTAGTAAGCTTCTATAATTTCTACTATTGTAGATCTTTATAACCTCTACCGTCCAACCATTGGCTAGTAAGCTTCTATAATTTCTACTATTGTAGATACGAGCATGAACCAATGGACTATGGTAGGGCTAGTAAGCTTCTATAATTTCTACTATTGTAGATCGAAGAAGTTCAACTCGCTTTGCTATTTCGGCTAGTAAGCTTCTATAATTTCTACTATTGTAGATAATAAATAGCGTATGGGAAGTTTCATGGCTAGTAAGCTTCTATAATTTCTACTATTGTAGATTCATATTTTGATGATGATTTGGTTCAACGGGCTAGTAAGCTTCTATAATTTCTACTATTGTAGATTTCATATCTTCATTCATACTCTAAATTGGCTAGTAAGCTTCTATAATTTCTACTATTGTAGATCTGAATATACCAAAAAGTACGAGATGAAGGGCTAGTAAGCTTCTATAATTTCTACTATTGTAGATCAAGAAGGGCGGTGTATGCTTCGTTACCGGCTAGTAAGCTTCTATAATTTCTCACTGCTGTCCCGTTTAGAAATCGTCGGGGCTGAAAAGGCTAGGATATAGC
>ERZ1034871.1775-NODE-1775-length-10115-cov-4.243936_pt1 | contig 10115 bp, 6 predicted proteins | sample MGYA00520631_ERZ1034871 | MGnify/ENA primary metagenome ERZ1034871 (study PRJEB33766, sample SAMN09781721) | gut metagenome | biome: gut microbiome | host: Homo sapiens | place: Madagascar | study: EMG produced TPA metagenomics assembly of the PRJNA485056 data...
GACCGTAGCTTCCGTATTCGTGCTGTTTATTGCCATGCTCAACCTACTGAACTTCTCGCTGTCAGAAATACCTATGCGTATGCGAGGCATCAACACACGCCGCGTTATGGGAGCTTCGGTGGGCAGCTTAAGAATAAAGATGATAATGGAGAACGTGCTCTTTGCCTTTGTAGGATTGGTTATAGGCATACTCCTTATTGTTGCCTTCCAGCGCAGCGAGACTTGCATGAAGCTTGTATCTGGCGACATAAACTTCTCTACACATGGGGTTCTTATGGCTGTAATGGCTATATCGGCACTCGTTGTAGGTGCGTTGTCGGCTGTTGTGCCTGCATTCTATAGCACATCATTTACACCTGCAATGGTGCTTAAAGGCTCTTTCGGACTCTCGCCACGTGGCAGACGTCTGCGTATGGCTATAATGGCGATACAGTTTTGCTTGGCTTTCGCATTGGCTATATATATAGGTGTAATGTCGAGTCAGTCGAGCTACATATTCAATAGCGACTATGGTTTCAACAAGAACGAGGTGTTCTACACATGGTTGTCTGAAGAGGCACAGACCAAGAAGGACGCAGTGCGTGCCGAACTGAAGAAGTTGCCATTTGTAGAGAGTGTAGGTTTCGCACAAAATGCTATCGGATCAAGCGACAACTATATGGGTTGGGGACGTGGAGATGGCGAGCATCGCGTTTCGCTCCAAGTATTGCCGTGCGACTATGAATATCTGCGCACAATGCAACTTAAGATTGTTGAGGGTCGCGACTTCAACGAATCGGACATGAAAACAGGTGCTTATGTGCTAAACAAGGCAGCTATGGCGCAATACAAATGGCTTGTTGTGGGCGACTCAATAGGACGTCAGACCGATTGGGACGGCCAGTCTAACTACAACATAGTGGGCGTTTGCGACAACTTCAAGCTTAAGTCGATGCGCAACGACAACAGCAATGTGGCTGTGGCATTCATTATCTTCGGTCCGAGCATGGCAGATTGGGGCGACCGTTGTGGTCAGGTGTTTGTACGCGTGGCTAAGAATCAAGACAAGATTGAGGCAAAACGTCGTATAGCCGAAGTGCTGAACAAGATGGACAAATCGCAGAAGTATGAGATGAAGTTCCTTGACGACGACTTGCAACAAACCTATGTTGACGAGTTCCGCTTTATATCTCAGGTTAAGTTGTTTGCAATTATCTGCATCATAATAACTATAATAGGTGTGTTCTCGCTTACGATGTTCGAGACCGAGTATCGCCGCAAGGAGATAGCCATACGCAAGGTTATGGGCTCATCGGTAGGCGCTGTAGTAAGGTTGTTTGCCATGCGCTATGCCGTGCCTCTTATAGTGGCCTTTGTTGTGGCAGCGCCTATAGGATGGTGGCTAAGCAATCAATGGCTGCAAAGCTTTGCCGAACACACGCCAATACATTGGTGGCTCTTCCCAATATCATTCGTATTGGTGTCGGTGGTGGTTATTGCTACTGTTATGGTGCAGTCGTGGAGAGTGGCTACAGCCAATCCGGTGGAGAGCATCAAGACAGAATAAAAAAACGACAATTACATGTGAGGGAATTCTCACGTGTAATTGTCGTAAACCGTTTAAAGGTAACGCGCAAGCTTTTCTACAGCACGTGCCCTATGCGATATACCGTTCTTGATATCCATGCCAAGTTGTGCAAACGACTCATTGTATCCCTCAGGTACAAAGATTGGGTCGTAGCCGAAACCCTCGGTTCCTTGCTTCTCCTTGGCTATTGTACCCTTTACGATGCCTTCAAACAGAGTATAGTCGGCCACATCCTCTTTGCGTGCAAGGCAAATAACTGTGCGAAACTGGGCACGACGGTCGTCCTTGCCAGCAAGGCAACGCAGAAGTTTCTGCATATTAGCCTCTGAGTTGTGGTCGGTACCCTCGGCATAACGAGCCGAATGTACACCAGGCTCGCCTCCAAGCGATGGTACCTCAAGACCCGTATCATCGGCAAAACAGTCATAGCCATAGTTGTCTACAATATATCTTGCCTTCTGTATGGCATTACCCTCAAGTGTGTTGGCTGTTTCGGGTATATCGGCATGGCAGCCAATGTCGTTGAGCGACAATATCTCGAAGCGAGAACCAAGAATAGAGCGTATCTCGTCGAGCTTATGCTTGTTGTTGGTTGCGAATACTATCTTCATTGTTTTCTATTTTTTCCTTTTCCATTTCCTTCTTTATCTTTACCTTTATCTGGTCGAATCCCTCGCCATATACACCTATGACACTACTCTGGCTTACAAAGGCACGTGGGTCAATCATCTTGATTAGTCGGAATATAAGTACCGACTCACGTTTCTTGGCAAGAAGGCATATAACCTTCATCTCCTTGCCAGTATACCAGCCGTGGCCATCAAGTATGGTTAGAGTGTGGTCGGTCTTCTCGGTTATAGCCTTGGCTATCTTCTGGTATTCCTTCGAGAAAATCATAAACTGCACCGATTGTCGTTGCCAGTTCATAACATAGTCGAGCATGGTACACTCAATAACCATAGTACACAAACCGAATACAACCATCTGACAACGCTGCGGGAACAAACCAAAGGAGTCGATAAATAGACAGCTGCCTATGATAATGAGGTCTACCATGATAAGACCCTTACCAAGCGATACATTATAGTATTTGTTAACCACAGCAGCTATAATGTCGGTACCACCCGTACTGCCATTATTAAGGAATACTATTGCCAACGCGGTGCCAGTGAGCATACATCCAATGATGAGCGACATAAAGTCGTTGCCCTCGCCCATAAGCTTATAGAAGGTACCGTCGGGCATCTCCACTATTTTCTGTGCGAATTCAAGCATTACGGTTATTACCAACGTGGCATAAATGGTCTTGGCAAGGAATTTAATTCCGAGTTCCTTTAGTGCCGCCACAATAAGCAAGGCATTGATGATAAAGAATGTCCACTGGACGGGAAATCCTGTGGCATAGAAAATGATGGCTCCGATACCAGCAATACCTCCAGTTACGATTTCATAAGGTAGTAGGAAAACGGTGAATCCGAAAGTATACAACATAAGACCAAGTGTTATGTTAAAATAGTCCTTCGTTTCTTGCCAAATAATGTTGCGATCAATTGTCATAGGATTTTTACAGTTATGCTTTATTTTTTATTGAACTTCGCAAGTTAAGAAGTTATAATTCTTTACTTCTCAACTTGCGAAGTAGAGTATATATCTAATGCCGATAGTATTACTTCACTACGACATTCACAATCTTCTTAGGCACTACAATTACCTTAACCACCTTCTTGTCGCCAATATACTTGACACTCTGCTCGTTGGCAAGCACAGCCTGCTGTATAGCATCGTTGGTAGCATCGGTAGGGAACTTCATCTGGAAGCGTGCCTTACCATTGAATGATATAGTGAGCTGTACCTCACTCTCTACAAGATACTCGGCTTTGAACTCAGGCCATTTAGCATCGCATACAGTAGACTCATTGCCAAGTGCGTGCCACAATTCTTCTGCAATGTGCGGAGCAAATGGAGCGATAAGCACTACAAGCTGCTGGAGTACCTGCTTATTGCGACACTTCTGCTGTGCAAGTTCGCCTACTGCAATCATGAAAGCAGAGATAGAAGTGTTGTAAGAGAACTTCTCGATGTCCTCGGTCACCTTCTTGATGAGCTTATGCAATGTCTTCATGCTGTCGGCTGTAGCCTCAGCATCAGCCGAAGGCAAGAACTCGTCGGTACGATTGTCGTAGTAGAGGTTCCAGAACTTCTTAAGGAAGCGGAAACATCCGTCGATACCATTGGTATCCCAAGGCTTGCTTGCCTCAACCGGACCAAGGAACATCTCGTACAGACGCAGGGTGTCGGCACCATACTTCTCTACTATCATATCAGGGTTGACAACATTGAACATCGACTTAGACATCTTCTCTACTGCCCAACCACATATGTACTTGCCATCCTCAAGTATAAACTCTGCATTCTGATATTCAGGACGCCATGCCTTGAACGCATCTATATCGAGCACATCGGCAGACACTATGTTAACGTCTACGTGGATAGGAGTTACGTCGTAATCCTTCTTAAGTCCGGCGCTAACAAATACCGGAGCCTTAGAATGGTCGTCAGAGTTGATGCGGTATACAAAGTTAGAACGTCCCTGAATCATACCCTGGTTTACAAGCTTCTGGAATGGCTCTTCCTTACAGCTAACTCCGAGGTCGAATAGGAACTTGTTCCAGAAACGAGAGTAGATAAGGTGACCAGTTGCATGCTCGCATCCGCCTACATAGAGGTCTACGTTCTGCCAATATTCGTCGGCTTCCTTGCTAACAAGACATTCATCGTTGTGCGGATCCATATAGCGCAGATAGTAGGCCGAAGAGCCCGCGAAACCTGGCATAGTGTTAAGCTCGAGAGGGAACACGGTATTGTTGTCTACAAGAGCCTTGTCTACAACCTGTTTCTTTTCTATATCCCATGCCCACATCTTAGCACGTCCCAATGGAGGTTCGCCGCTTTCGGTAGGCTTATAAGTTTCAATCTCAGGCAATTCGAGTGGCAAGCACTCTTCGGGAACCATCTGAGGCATACCGTCCTTATAGTATACTGGGAATGGCTCGCCCCAATAACGCTGACGTGAGAAGATGGCATCGCGCAAACGATAGTTAATCTTAACGCGTCCAAGACCCTTCTCGGTAACAAACTTCTTTGTAGCTGCAATAGCCTCCTTTACGGTCAATCCGTTCAATGAGAAACCATCAAGAGTCTCCTTGCCTGCAACAGGCGAGTTCTGCACAATACCTTCCTTGGCATCGAAGCTCTCCTCTGACACATCAGCACCCTCAATAAGTGGTATGATAGGCAGGTTGAAGTGCTTGGCAAAGGCATAGTCGCGTGAGTCGTGAGCTGGAACAGCCATGATTGCACCTGTGCCATATCCTGCAAGCACGTATTCTGAAATCCAGATAGGAATGTTCTCGCCAGTAAACGGATTAACGGCATAAGAGCCAGAGAACACGCCTGTTACAGAATGGTTTGCCATACGGTCGAGCTCGGTGCGCTTCTTCACGTAAGCAAGATATTCCTCTACCTCGGCCTTCTGCTCGGCAGTGGTAAGCTTCTCTACGAGTTCGCTCTCAGGAGCCAATACCATGAATGTTACACCAAAGATAGTGTCGGCACGTGTGGTGAAGATGGTAAAGTCGAAATCCTGACCAGCCACCTTAAACTGCATCTCGGTACCCTCAGAGCGTCCTATCCAGTTCTTTTGTGTTTCCTTGATAGAGTCGCTCCAGTTAATTGTTTCAAGTCCGTCAAGCAAACGCTGCGAGTAAGCCGATGTACGCAAGCACCACTGCTGCATCTTCTTCTGTACAACGGGATAGCCACCACGCTCGCTCACGCCATTAACAACCTCGTCGTTGGCAAGTACGGTACCAAGACCTGGACACCAGTTAACCATTGTCTCGCCAAGATATGCAATACGATAGTTCATCAATGTCTTCTGTTTCTCGACATCACTCATGGCCTTCCATTCATCAGCAGTAAACTCCAAGTGCTCGCTCTCTGCCACATTAAGACCTTCTGTACCCTTCTCTTCGAAATGAGCCACAAGTTTATCTATTGGCTGTGCCTTCTGGCAAGAGTTGCAGAAGAATGACTGGAACATCTTTTGGAATGCCCACTGTGTCCAATGATAGTATTTAGGGTCGCATGTGCGCACCTCGCGATCCCAATCAAAAGAGAATCCGATGTTGTCCAACTGCTGGCGATAGCGTGCTATATTGGCAACGGTAGTAACCTCTGGGTGCTGACCAGTCTGGATGGCATACTGTTCCGCAGGCAATCCATAGGCATCGTAGCCCATAGGATTGAGCACGTTGTAGCCCTCAAGTCGTTTGAAGCGTGCATAGATATCAGATGCGATATATCCAAGTGGATGACCCACATGGAGACCAGCACCCGATGGATAGGGGAACATGTTGAGTACGTAGAACTTCTTTTTCTGCTCATCCTCAGTAATGTGATAGGTCTTGTCCTTCACCCACTGAGATTGCCATTTCTTCTCGATTTCTCTGAAATTGTATTCCATTGTATCTATTTTGTTATAATTTTCAGTTTTATGCAAAGTTACGACTTTTACTTTATAATGATGTGTAATAAGGCCGAAAAAAGTAAAAATTAAGGACTAATGTTACAGAAATAATTGCTAACTTCGCACTCTGTAACTGACATGGTGATGAAAAAACACACGTTGATACATATATCTACTCCACAGACAACAAGTGCAGAGCACAAAACCTACGCCAAAGAGATGGAACGGTACAACAAGGCGCTGCTTGACATTGTTGGAGAAGTGCTGAATAAAATACAGCGTTAATGTCTTGTTTGTATAATTAACCTCATTATACGAACAAGACATTAACGCTTATTAGACTACCCAAAATACTATGCTAATTAATAGTTTTACGTGTAGTTCCGTCCGAATATTTCACAATGTTTATGCCCTTTTCGGGTTTTGCAAGACGTCGTCCGTCAATGCTTAGTCGCATTATCTCGTGTCGTGGTCTATCTGTTATACCATTGATGCTTGTAGGACGCTGGCGTGGAGTTATTACGATAGGATTGTCGTCGTATCCTGGTATAAGGTGCAGATTCTCCATACTTAGAACCTCGGTAGATGTTTCGCCCGTCCAACCACAATACTGCAATACACCAGTCTGTATGCGTATAAAGTCGGCATGAGACAGCTTTACGGGATTGCCATCGTTGTCTACAGCCCAGTCAAGGTCGAATGTTGTATATACCTTATCCGAGTTTAGCGCTGCATCAACATATCCGTACGAGTCGACTGCATATCTGTAGCTAATCCAGTTTTGAGGATTATCCGCCTCACTGCCATCGCCACCATAATTGATAGCGTTATTGGGCAATCTACCTCCATAGAATGTTATCTCGTCCTTGTCCTCCCACATAGGCCAATAGGTCTGTGCATGGAACGTATTCTTCATAAGATATCCTGTTGTGTCTCGCTCTGTTCCGTCGAGTTCGTTCCACTTGGCATAAAAGCGAATGTATTGGTCGAAGGACGAGTAAGGAATATTATGTTCTCCCATCTCAGCAGTAGGCTTATGATAGGTTATGCTGAAGTTGTGTCGCTGTGTGGTATAATACTCCGAGCCTGCAAGTTCGTACCACTTGGCTGTCTCTGGCGACGATCCTACTCCTGCATAAACAATACCAGGCTCTATGCTTCCGCCTATTGTAGCATCACCATATACAGGATCGTTTATGGCATACATTGCATTGCCAAGAATGCGTAGGTCGGAACCCTTACCATTCTTTATAGGTTGGTCGAGAGCAAGGGTTATGTAGCCACCTGCGGCTCCAAGACTTATCAGATTGCCATCTTGCAGTTGTTGCTCACAAGCTTGCAATCGTTCTGCCTTAGACATTGTAGCGTCAATATCAGGTAATGTATTGGTGAATTGGCCCGGAGCAGGACAGAACTCAAGCACTCTTATTACTTGCTGCGATTGGGCATTGGCAGATGTGAGGATGCACAAGAGGGCGGTGAACAAAAATGTTATAAGTTTCATTTCTCTTTTTCTTTATTTTGCAAATTTACTCAATATTGTTTGAATACCCAAGAAACGGAGGCTGCATTTTATTCCTTCTCTTTTCACTCTGCAATCGCCACAAATCCCGAAGGGTTAACTCCTCTCAGCAAGTATCTGCCAACCTGCATGCCATCACGTCCAAACTCGTATACATAGCCATTTGTGGCGTATGCTCGGGCATCGCTTGAATAGAGATGACCTGTATAGGGTGATATATATAGAGCATATGGCGACTGCATCTGAAGAATTTTTTCTTCGGCTTTGCTATACTCGGCAAGTCCATCTTCTACCTCCATCGAAGGCAACGATATGTTATGCATTGAATATGTATAAGTGTTGGTTAGATGCGAGAAGGCAGAGCCTATCATATAGAAGCGGTTATGATAGGCACAATTGTACGTGGCAGGAAAATTGAACACACGGAACTCGTCGTTAGCCATATTCAGCACAATGCAACGTGGAGCTATAGTATACATATCGCCAGCAGAATTGATGCAAGCATACTGTCCGCTAACAGAAATCTTGCCATATAGATTTGGACATCCCGTATCTATGCGTCTAAGCTCGCGCATTGTCTGAGCATCTACCACACTTATTGTTTGCTCGTAGCCATGATCTTGCGTCTGGGTAGAGTAGCCACCCGTATTGGCAACATACAGTCTGCCATCATAATAGGCAATGCCTTCAGGCTCATAACCCACATGACATGTATCTACCACCTGCTTTGTATTGAGGTCTATCTTAGCCACATAACCCTTGTCGGCATACGATGTTACATACAGATAGCCTTTATGGTCGGTGGCAAGTCGTCGATTGTTAGGGATGTTCTCTGTTGCAGCAATAGCCGTACCGTCAGGATGTATATACTGTATAATGTTCGACCAATTGACAGATATTGCTATCAGCGTGTCATTAACCTGCAATATATCGTTACCGGTATCGCCAAGATGACGTCCTGGGTTCTGCTGCTGAAACCATCGGTTGGTCAATACTCCATGGTCGAGCAATGCAAGCGATGAGTTGTCCATACCCCATAGTCCTTCACATAGAATAATAATACGGTCGGAGTCGGCAGTAGGCTCGGATGGTGTTGGATATGAGGCAGGCTCAAGCGAGCACGCTGTTAGGAGCCATATAAGGCATATATATAATGTATTCTTGTATGACATTGTTGGGTAATGGGAGAAAAAATTAATTGTTACACGCCACTAAATTATAAATAAAAGTGGAATGTTGCAACGGTTTCTGTATTTTTTATGGTGTATTGCAGAATAACAATAGAAAGAAGAAAGGCAAACCACTAAAACAACAGCAGTGAGAAAGAACGCTTTTGGTCCTCTCTCACTGCTATAGTAAAAGTAACAGAAATACTATACTGTGTTTATATTGTTTACTCGCCGAAAGCAGCTGCCTCTGCAGCAGCAATAATATCCTCGCGGCTTTGCTCGCGTGCCGATATATGACTGAGGTCAAACTCCTTGTCGTCAAGATTGAGTTTGTCGTCTACATTATCATTAGCAGGTGTATCAACCTTGTCATTAGCTTTAGAAGCAATATCCTCTACAGAAGAATTGTCGTTGCGGTACATAGGCGAGCGACGCTCGCGCTTCTTATTCTTACGATTCAATACCTCTACGGCAGCTTCAGCGTGTGCCTCCACCTCAGGACTAAGTACAATAAAGTCGTCGGCTGTCTGTTCTATTACTGGAACATTCTCTACCGGCTCTTCCTCCATCTTTGTACGATTGGTCTTTGCAGCAAATACAAGGTCTATAAACTGTGGCTCCTTGCGCAGCTTCTCAAGTGTAAGCTTTGACGCAAGCTGCTGACTCTCCTTCTTGCTATAGCCCTCTCCTGAGCAGCCTTCCACATCCTCAAGCAATACCTGATACTTGAATACGGGCGAACCAGTCTTGTCCTTCTCTTGCTTCAATATATTGAAGTCTATGCGCACACGATTCTTCTGGCTCCATTCGATGAGCTTGCTCTTGAAGTTTACCTCCTTATAAGCAACCTTGTCGATGTTTATCATTTGTGCCAGTATGCGCTTGCGCATGAACTCCATGCAAGCATCGTAGCCTCTGTCGAGATATATAGCTCCTACAAGAGCCTCGAAGGCATTGCCGCCCATATACGAGTTGTGCGACGAGGAACGTCCGTTTGAAAGAATTAGTTGGTTTATACCCATCTCCTGGGCAAGTCGGTTTAGAGTGTCGCGTTGCACAAGCTTAGAGCGGGTGTTTGTCAAGAATCCCTCTCTCTTGCCAGGAAAGTGTCGGTATACGATGTCGCCCACAGTGGCATCTAAAATGGCATCGCCCAAGAACTCAAGTCGCTCGTTATTAACAGGACGTCCCTTGGCATTGCGCTTGTACATACTTTTGTGCATGAGAGCAAGCTTATAGTAGCTTATGTCGTGCGGATAAAAGCCAATTATTTGGCGTAAAGACAAATAAAGCTCCTTGTCCTTGCGGAAAGGGAGCTTCATTCTGTCG